>TARA_R100000306_G_C4382045_1_pt1 | contig 23897 bp, 20 predicted proteins | sample TARA_R100000306 | Tara Oceans TARA_R100000306 (sample SAMEA2620824) | marine metagenome | biome: marine biome (ENVO:00000447); feature: mesopelagic zone (ENVO:00000213); material: "saline water (ENVO:00002010), including plankton (ENVO:xxxxxxxx)" | depth 1000 m | reverse complement strand
GATAACAGCAGCGCGTTTACCGGGATTGGCTTTAAGAAAATCATTAGCATACAAGATCCCTGAAATTCCTGCGGCACAGCCCATTTCGGTGACTGGTAATCGAGTAATGTCTTGTCTTAGGTTTAAGCGGTTAATGAGATAGGCGTCAAGCGACGGAATCATTATTCCCGTGCAACTCACGGTGATGATATAATCTAGCGATTGCGCTTGCCAACCTGTTTTTTCAAGCGCCGAGCGCAGAGCATCTTCTCCAAGTTTGATTGCCTCGCGTTTATAAATGTTGTTTTTATGCTCAAAAGAAGTTGCGGTAAATACCTCGTCGGGTGCCATGATGCTGAAGCGTTTATCCACCCCGGCATTGCTGAAAATCTTTTTTACTTTACGTTGAAAACGTTCCTCCTGCCCTGCTATCCATTGCGTGACCAACGGGAGAATCTCTTGAGTTGTGCGACTGTATTTTGGGACAGCTTTGGCTACACCTGCGATTGCTACTTTTGATTTTCTAATATCCATAAATATCTGAACGCCCAGCGCCATTTTATATTAAACGACTGTACCCCGAGTTTTGATGTAAAAGATAGTAATTCGTTTTTTGTAAAAGCGCGTTCTATAGAAATTAAACCATCGTGTCGAGCCATTTTGCTTTTCATAAATACACGACTATACGCCTCAAACAATCGATAGGCAATCTTGCTACGCTGCAAATCATTGATCACCACTCCTAAGTTTGCCAGTTTTAAAAACTGTGTTAGAAACTTAATAATTTCAGCATCGGTGAAATGATGCATTGTTAAAGTCGAAGTGATTATATCGATCTCCTGATGAGTGTCTTTTAGCTTAAAAACATCCTGAACTTGAAACGACAACTCCGGAAAATCTTTTGAACGCTCTTGTGCTAAAGCAATACTTTTTGGATTGATATCGATTCCTATCAATGTTACAGAAATAGAGCGTTGTCTGGCAAAAATGGCGATACTGCGCAACATTGCTCCGTCACCGCATCCTACATCGAGAATGGTGTAGCTTTTTTGTAAAAACCGATCAAAAAAATAGCGCAAACCCTCTAGCGTCACTTGCTGTCCGCCCAAGTATTTATTGACGCGGGTAACCTCGGCCAATGCAGCTTGCAAAGTAACCTCATCTACGTTGGGGTCATCCATCAACTCCGGAGTAAGCTTTCTATATTTCAAATCTTCAAAGGTTTTCCGTGGGTTGTTTGAATAAGTTTTTGTGTCACTATTGGAACGTATTTTAGAACCTGTATTCCTGTTGATGTAAGCGCATCATTTTGCAATGCGCGCTGCAACAGGTTTCCGGCACGCAAGCGATTTGTAAACGTTTGCTTCCAGAGTTTATCGTAACGTTGCTCAAGTTCAGTACGCGACCAATCCTGACGCGCACTTCCAGAAATACATTCTGAAGCTAATTTAGCCGAAATCACCGCCATCGCCATCCCATTACCACATAAGGGATGAATGAGTCCGGCGCTGTCGCCACACATCAACATATGATTTTCTACGCTCGGTTTTGATTGAAATGCGATCTGACTGATACTGATAGGTTGGTCAAAAAGTGGTTGAGCGTGTGCAAAGAAGTCATTCAAATTGGGATTCTCACAAAGCACCTGTTGCTGAAACGTTTCGTTATTTTTGAAGGGCTTAAACGCTTCGGTACGGGTTAGATAGCAAACATTTACTTTGCGCTCTTCCACCATTGAAATGCCGCAGTAACCTCCTTTAAAATTATGCAGACTTACTTGATCTGAAGGAATTTCTGCTGCAAAATGTGCTTTTACGGCTAACCAGTCGTTCTTACTTGCTGTGAACTTTCGGTCTAACTTAAAGTCTATATTAGAACGTTTTCCAAATGCGCCTATCACCAAATCTGCTTCAAAATCCTGATGTTCTTTTGTTGAAATGCTAAAGGTATTTTCAGCAAAATGAATATCCCTAACCGTCTGAGAGATCAAGGTACAACCTAAACTAAGCGCGTATTCTAAAAGATGGTGATCAAGTTTAAACCGACTGATCCCAAAACCTCCCAACGGCAGTTTAATGTTGAGCGATTTTCCGTTTACAGCAGACAATTCTAATTGATCGATAGCAACCGCGCCCCATTTTAAAGGATCAATTCCTAAATGCTTCCAGTAGGGTAGAATTTCGTTAGAGAGATATTCTCCGCATACTTTGTGTTTAGGGTACTCTTCCTTCTCAAAAAGCATCACCTGAAAACCTTCTTTTCTCAGGTGAATTGCGGCAGTAAGACCTGCAAGTCCTGCTCCGATGACAGCTATGTTTAACGACCTTTTCAAACTTGATCAAATTACTAAATAAACCATCCTTAGTCAAACCTCAAGCTGTTATACTTTTTAGCGGCACCCATAATATGCATAAAAAAACTCCTTACAAATTATGCAAGGAGTTCTCTCAATTAATCATCCTAAAATAGGAGTCTTAAACGTGTTCTATTAATTTTCGCCAGCCTCTTGCTTAGCTTCATTTACCATCTCTTGGTTAGGAACGATCGCTAAAGTTACACGACGGTTTTTAGAACGACCTTCTGCAGTTTCATTGGTATACTTAGGTTGTTCTTCACCATACCACTGCGTTGTAAATCTTCCTGAAGCAATACCTTGGCTTACCAAATAATTGGTCACGGCTTGCGCACGATTTTTAGAAAGCGTCATATTATAATCTGCAGAACCTGTGCTGTCTGTATGACCTACGACCAACACATTGGTTTGTGGATATTCTTGCATCACTCTAGAAAGACCATTTAATGTTTCTTGAGAAGCGCTATTAATATTGTATTTATTTGTAGCGAAATACACACCACTGTTTTCATCAAAGTTTACTACAATACCGTCATCTACACGCTCAACTTCAGCTCCAGGAATTTCTTCCTCAATACGCTGTGCTTGCTTGTCCATCTTTTTACCAATCACATTACCTGCAGCACCACCTACAACACCACCTATTACGGCACCAAGCTCACCACCATCTCCTTTCTTACCTACATTATTACCTATCACGGCACCTAAAATCGCACCTCCGGCAGCACCGATTACAGTACCTTTTTGCTGGTTATTTGCATTTTTTGTCGCCTCACAACCCGTAAGCATCGAGATCGCAATGGCAAACATTGAAACATTTCTAAGTATAGTTTTCATAGTTTGTTTTATTAAAATTGAAATATGCTCTTGAATTTAGTTAAAGAACCAAACTCAAAAGCACATCTATTTGGTTAAAATTATTCTGAAATTTTAGAAAAATTCATCACTATAGTAAAAGGCTTCCCATCGACTTGAACCGTCTGCGTGAAGGTCAATTCATTATCAGAAAGATAATTAATATTTAGTCGAAAACCGGCATTATTCATAGTAGAATTCATCTTCTCATCAGTCGGTTTTAGCAAAATATCATAACTGGTAGCGCTTTCCTGAGCAGGAATACTCCAAACAAAATAGCGTTTTCCTAGAGCACAGCTTCCATCGGTAATTTCATAATTACCAAAATTATTATTAGGTATAAACCTCCACGTGCTTCCTACCATACACTCTGAAGAAGCGTCGCCAAAAAGCGTCACATCATAAACTCCGGGTGCATTGTTATAATTGATATTATCTAAATTCCAATATCCTTTAAGCGTTTTTCTTGACTGTTTTACAACTTGGTTGCTCCCACCGCAAGAAACCATAAACACGCTTAAAAGCAGTACTGTGATAATCCGTTTCATAAATTAAAAATTGATTAAACTTTTATTTATCTAAATAATCTCGAAAGTAAGCTTATCAAGAATAATACGATAAAGATGAAGAAAAGTATTTTAGCAATACTTTCTGCTCCTGATGCGATTCCACCGAACCCAAAGATTGCTGCTACGATCGCGATAATGATAAATATAACTGTCCACTTCAACATAATTGTAAGATTTATTGGTTAGTAATGCTTCAAAAATATTGAGAAGTAGAAATGAAATTTTTAGAATTAATAGTGTTTAACTCAGCGCTGTTAAAATGCGTTAAGGTAAAAAGCGACCAGTTTAGATTTCGATAAAATTTTAACATTAATAAGCCAACAAATCCTGAAGCGCTTGTGCTATTTTCTGTTTTGCCAAGTACTGATTTTCAAGATCCTGAGCAAAAGGAATCGGTGTATCTAAGCTTGAAAGTCTTTTAATTGGTGCGTCGAGATACGTAAAACATTCTTCGGCGATATAGGCTGAAATATCTGCGGTAATACTACCAAAATTCACATCTTCAGTAAGTAATAAAACCTTGCCTGTTTTTTGTACCGAAGTTTTGATCGTCTCATAATCTAACGGGATCAAACTTCGCAAGTCGATAAGTTCTACAGACCAGGTTGTATTCGCATTCAAAACCTCTAGCGCCCAATGCACCGGAGCGCCATAAGTGATGAGGGTAACCTTTGAACCTTCACGTACCACCGAAGCTTTTCCTAAAGGTAAGGTATAATAGGCTGCAGGAATTTCCTCTGTAATGGTTCGATACAAGGCTTTATGTTCAAAAAACAATACCGGGTTTTGATCTTCAATCGCCGCTGCGAGTAAGCCTTTTGCGTCGTAAGGAAAAGCAGGATATACTACTTTGAGACCGGCAGTATGCGTAAACCAAGCTTCATTAGTTTGACTGTGAAACGGTCCTGCTCCTACTCCTGCACCGCACGGCATTCTGATCACCACGTCTGCCGGTTGGCCCCAGCGGTAATAACTTTTGGCCAAATAATTAACAATAGGATTAAAACCACTACTTACAAAATCTGCAAATTGCATTTCAACTATAGCTTTGTATCCATTAATGGCCAAGCCCATTGCAGTTTCAACGATTGCCGACTCACAAATAGGAGTATTTCTAATGCGTTCTGCACCAAATTGCTCCATAAAACCTTCAGTGATTTTAAACACACCGCCATATGCAGCCACATCTTGCCCCATTAAAACGAGATTCTCAAAACGCTCTAAACTTTGACGAAGCCCCAATTGAATGGCATCTATAAACCGAACCTCTTGTGTAGCCTCACCAGGTTTTATTTGGGTAAATTCAACTGGAGCAAAAACATCGTTGAGTTCGGTATGCAGATCAGCATTTACAGCTGGTTCTGCAGCCACCTTTTGCAAAGCTTGTTCAATTTCTTGATGAATCTTATCCTCAATCTCGTGCTTTAAAGCTTCGGTTAACAAGCCTTTTTCTATTAAATACGATTCGAAATTAGTCACAGGATCGCGCAATGCCCAAGTGTCTAATAAAGTTTCCGGCACATATTTAACACCGCTCGCCTCCTCGTGCCCACGCATTCTAAAAGTTTTAAACTCGATCAAAACCGGTCGTGATCGCTCTCTTACTGATTGCGCAATAGTACTGAGCTTTGTATACACATCAAGAATGTTGTTGCCATCTATAATATGGCTTTCCATACCGTAACCTTTGGCCCGATCTGCCAGATGCTCACAGCGGTATTGCTCTGATGTGGGTGTAGAAAGTCCGTAGCCGTTATTTTCAATACAGAATAAAACCGGCAGATCCCAAACCGAAGCCACGTTGAGTGCCTCGTGAAAATCGCCTTCGCTCGTACCTCCTTCTCCAGTAAAAACTGCCGTGATCTTTTTTTCGTGACGTAATTTATGCGCCAGCGCTATCCCATCTGCAACTCCAAGCTGTGGACCCAAGTGCGAAATCATTCCCACAATTTTATAGTCTTGCGTACCAAAATGAAAACTGCGATCGCGTCCTTTAGTAAATCCATTCGCTTTGCCTTGCCACTGACTGAATAGGCGATGCAAAGGCACTTTTCTTGTGGTAAAAACACCCAAATTTCTGTGCATTGGCAAGATGTATTCATCGGTTTCTAAAGCCATAGTTACTCCAACCGCAATGGCTTCCTGACCAATGCCGCTAAACCATTTTGAAATTTTTCCCTGACGCAAAAGAATCAACATCCTTTCTTCAATGCGCCTTGGTCGCAACACTTGCTCATACAGTTTCAATAAAGTCTCGCTGTTCAAATCATAAGACTGTAATGCCCGCTGCAGGTTTTCTTCTATATTCATACTTTAAATTTATACAATGCCTGTGCTTTGAAAAATAATTGTTTTTTGACTGAGGCTTATGTTTCACCTAAACTTCACCTGCTTTTATATATTTCGCCACTAAAATTTAAATTATACATAAATGATAGTGAGCGACTTATATTTTAAGGATTGTTTAAAAATTGGAGCCGTAAATATTTAATATCTTTACATATTGCAAACATTGAATGTACCTCTAAATTATGAATAATATACCCAGCGTTAACCTCGCAGACTTTTTAAGTGAAGACCCGGCAAAGAAGCAAAAATTTGTTGATGAGATTGGTAAAGCTTATGAAGAAATAGGATTTGTTTCCTTAAAAAATCATTTTCTTGATGACGCTTTAGTCGATGCTCTATATAGTGAAGTAAAATCCTTTTTTGACCTTCCCGAAGCAACAAAACAGAAGTATGAAATTGACGGTCTTGGTGGCCAGCGCGGTTATATCTCCTTTGGAAAAGAACACGCTAAAGGCAAAAAAGAAGGGGATCTAAAAGAATTTTGGCATTTTGGTCAAGAACCGGATGCTGATGCTAATTTAATCGAAGAATACCCTGAAAATGTTGAAGTCAAAGAACTAGAAAACTTCAATAAAACCGGGATGGAAGCGTATAAAATGCTTGAAAAAACCGGAATTTATGTATTACGTGCTTTGGCTCTTTATATCGGTTTAGACGAGTTTTATTTTGATAAATGGGCAAGAAATGGCAATAGTATTTTGCGCCCTATACACTATCCTCCCATTACTGAAGAACCTAAAGGCGCTGTTCGTGCCGGAGCACACGGTGACATTAATCTGATCACGCTTTTAATGGGTGCTTCTTCCGGCGGATTACAAGTTTTGAGAAAAGACGGCGAATGGATTGATGCCATCCCCAATGAAGATGAACTGGTGATCAATGTAGGTGATATGCTTGAACGCCATACAAATAATAAATTAAGATCTACGATTCACCGCGTGGCCAATCCTCCAAAGGAGCAATGGGACACCCCGCGTTATTCAATTCCGTTCTTTATGCATCCGCGTAGTGAGATGCCGCTTAACTGCTTAGAAGAATGTATTGATGAATCTCATCCTAAAGCCTATCCTGATATCACTGCAGGAGAATTTTTACACCAACGTCTTGTTGAAATAGGCTTGATAAAAAAATAATTGAAATGGACTTACAAGACCAGCTCAAAAATTTATTTCCTGATCACGAACCCGAACCGGATCAACACGAGGAAGATCCTAATGATCTAGGAATCTGGATGCAAGAAGATCCGCTGCTGTGTAAATATGAAAAACGCAAAGGAAAGCCCATTACCATTATTGAAGGCTATACCGGTGCCGATTCAGATTTTAAAATTCTGTCTAAAGAGCTCAAAAAAATGTTAGGCGTAGGCGGAAGCTTTAAAAAAGAAAAAATAATCATTCAAGGAGATTACCGCGATAAGATAATGTCGTTTTTAAAAGATAAAGGTTTTAAAGTTAAACGTGTAGGAGGTTAATTTAGATTTTCAATAGTATGATAAAACACACACTGCATATCACCAATGGTGACAGTCTCACAGACCGGTTAAACACATTAGATTTGGCCGGAGATCTCATCATTTGGCGTGAAATGCTTTGTGAAGGTCCAACTATTGAAGAAGTAGGTTCTCAGGAATTTATTGAAGCGCGTAAAAAATTCTTGAAAGAAACTTATAAAGTTTCCGAAGAAGATTATGAGCAAAAATTTGTGAGTCAGTTAAACAAATTGAACGCAATTAATGATTATGATGAAATAATCCTTTGGTTTGAGTTTGATCTATTTTGCCATATCAATATGCTTGCAGCGATTAGCTATTTGATTCAGCATAAAAATGAAATGCCTATCTATATTGTGTGTAGCGGTTGGGTAAAAGGACAAGCGCAGCTAAAAGGCCTTTCTGAATTGACCGATGAGCAGCTTTTCACACATTATGACAAGAAAATAAAACTCGCACCTGAAGACCTAAAAATTGCTCATCACATCTGGCAATTGTACTGTGATGAAAAACCGGTTGAACTTAAAGCGGAAATCAAAAAGAGTTCAAACTTCAAATATCTTTCTAGTTGCATTAGAGCGCATATAGAACGCTTCCCTAATAAAAATACCGGATTGAACACCCTAGAAACCAATATTCTCAAACTCATAGATCTGCACGATATTCATTCAAAACGACAACTTTGTGGTTTTGTACTCAAGCATCAAGGATATTACGGTTATGGAGACCTGCAAATTGAACGTATGATCAAGGCTTTAAAACCTTTTTTCAGAATGCAAGACGGGCAGCTGGTTCTCAATACCAAAGGGAAAAAAGTACTTGAAGGCGAGACCAATTTTTATGATACGCTTAAAGACGATTTAGCCTACGGCGGAACGCACAAATACGCATTTCTTTACAATCCTGCGAGTCACGAACTTTTAAAATACAGCTAGAATGACGCTGGCCCCTTCAGAATTAATTTTGAATGAAGATGGTAGTATTTATCACCTTCACCTACTCCCCCATCAACTAGCAGACACTGTCATCACCGTTGGCGATCCCGATCGTGTTGAACAAGTGACCAAGCATTTTGATTCCATCGAATTTTCGGTACAGAAACGAGAGTTTAAAACGACTACCGGTGTATATCAAGGCAAACGTATTACAGTGATTTCTACAGGAATTGGCACCGACAATATCGATATTGTGTTGAACGAACTCGATGCGCTGGCCAATATCGATTTCAAAACACGCACGCTTAAAAAAGACCTTAAAGAACTGAACATCATCAGATTAGGCACAAGCGGTTCGATTCAAAAAGATATACCGGTTGATCGCATTTTACTCACTGAACGAGCTTTGGGATTTGATGCATTGCTACATTTTTATCAAAGTGATGCCATTCGCGATAAAGCGTTTGAGCAGGCCTTCGTAAATCATACTTCGTGGAATACAGAAAAAAGTACTCCATATTGTGTTTCGGCAAGTAAAACGCTTTTTAATCATTTTGATTCGGAAGAATTCTTCTCTGGAGTGACGGCAACAAATATTGGTTTTTATGGTCCACAAGGGCGTCAATTACGTTTGAAAACCGAAGATGCTCAACTCAATGATAAGCTTGAAAACTTTGATTTTAAAGGTACCCGTATCACCAATCTCGAGATGGAAACTTCAGGAATTTATGGCTTGTGTAAACTTCTTGGTCACCGAGCACTTTCTATAAACGCCATTCTTGCCAACCGGGCGACAGGGGTGTTTAGTAAAGATCCTGCAGCTACCGTAAATCATATGATCACAACAGCACTAGCACGCATCGCCAGCTTGTGATTTTCTTTTAACAAAAGCTTAATTCAGACCGTTAAAGCCTTTCGTATTTTTGAACAAAATCTTTCAAAATATGGAAACCGATTTGGCTGATAATTTAATTCACAGAGATTTAAACTGGCTTAGTTTTAATGCTCGTGTTTTACAAGAAGCTCAGGACAAAGAAAACAATCCGCTCTTTGAGCGTATGAAATTTTTAGCCATTTATTCTTCTAATCTTGATGAATATTTTAGAGTGCGCGTAAGTCAGTTGCGGCAAATGAAACGCGTTGAAAAGAGCATTAGAAAAAAACTTGCACTCAAGCCTAACAAAACGGTTAAGCAAATACTTGCCTTAGTTAAAGAACAACAGGAAGCCTTTGGTAAAATTTATAATGAAGAGATTCTTCCAGAGCTTGCCGAGAATAATATTGTGCTTGTTCCTTCAGAAAAGTTTACCAATATTCAAGCTCAGCTGGCCAATATTTGGTTTGTCGCGCATATTAAAAATGAATTAGAGACAAAACTGATAGATCCTTCCAAAGACAAAGAGATTTTTCTTGAAAATCAAAGTCTTTATCTTTGCGTTACGTTTTCCGATTCAAAAAAACTAGGATTTGTTAAAATCCCTACAGATTCAAATAATCGCTTTGTAGACCTAGGAAAAGTAAGCGACACCTATCATATTACCTTTTTAGATGACATCATACGTTACGAGATTGACAATATTTTTAATTCCAGCACTGTTGATGGCGTCTATGAGATAAAGCTTTCACGCGATGCAGAACTTTATATCGATGATGAGCTCGGTGGAATTTTAGCCGAACGTATTTATAAATCTTTAGAACAGCGTCAGGAAGGACAACCCACGCGACTGCTCTATGATGCCGCAATGCCTAAACCGGTGGCAAAGCGCCTGCGTAAATTATTGAATTTGGGTAAAATTGATATGATGCCAGGAGGAAGGTATCATAATTTCAATGACTTTTTCAAATTTCCAGACCTTACCAATAATCCTGAACTGCATTATACCTCAAAACCGTTTATAAAGCATCGCACGCTGGATAAAGCCACAGATTTTTTCAAAGCCATTGCAGAGAAAGATCAACTCGTTCATTTTCCGTTTATGAGCTTCAACTATGTAGAGCGTTTTGTAGAACAGGCTGCTGAAGATGCTGCGGTTACTCAAATCAAAATTTCGTTATATCGCGTAGCCGACGAGTCGGTGCTCACCACCGCCCTTTTAAAAGCAATAGACAACGGAAAAAAAGTCACCATATTTATTGAGGCCAAAGCGCGCTTTGATGAAGAAAACAACATAACCTGGGGACGAAAATTTGAAGAACGTGGTGCACGCGTGATCTACAGTTACCCGCGCATAAAGGTGCATTCTAAGATTTTGATGATCATTCGCCAAGAACAAGATAAAGCTGTGCGTTATGCTTATATCGGAACCGGAAACTTTAATGGCGAAACTTCAAAAATTTACTGTGATCACGGAATATTCACAGCACATAAAAAAATCACTAAAGAATTGGGACGTGTTTTTAGAGTGCTTGAAGGCGAACTCATTATTCCTCGTAACAAGCATCTACTCATTTCGCCATTTACCACGCGTAGGATTTTTGAAAAACTCATTCATAACGAAATTGAAGCTGCACAAGCGGGGGAGAAAGCCCAGATCACAGCAAAAATGAACAGTCTAGAAGATCCAGATATGATTCAGTTGTTGTACAAAGCAAGTCAGGCTGGTGTAAAGATCCGGTTGATCGTGCGCGGCTTTACGTGCTTAATTCCGGGAGTTGAAGGATTGAGCGAGAATATTTATATGACCTCAATTGTAGACCGCTACCTAGAACATGGACGTATTTATCTTTTTCATAATGGTGGTGATGAACAAATGTATATAGGCTCTGCAGACTGGATGACCCGCAACTTAGATCGTAGAATTGAAGTTCTTACTCCAATCTATGATTCTGATCTCTTTGCAGAACTCAAAGACATTCTTGTTTTACAGTTAGCTGACAATGTGAAAGCGCGTATTCAAGATGCAGAAGAGACTAATGCTTATGTCAAGCAAAAAACCGGTGATAAGCGCATTCGCTCTCAGTACGAAATTTACGATTACCTCAAACTAAAAAACAATTAACATGACCACACTACGAGTTGGCGGTGTACCAGAACATTTTAATCTTCCTATTCATTTATGTATTGAAGAAGGACTTTTTGCCGAAAAAGGAATTCACGTAGAATGGGTTGAATTTCCGGGAGGTACCGGCGCGATGAATTCGGCTCTGCGCAATGATGAAATTGATGTTGCGATCATTCTCACCGAAGGAATTATTAAAGATATCGCGAACGGCAACCCGTCTAAAATCATTCAGAATTATGTATCGAGTCCGCTACGTTGGGGAATTCACGTAGCTGCCAAAAGTGATTTTCACAGCATAGCAGATCTAGAAGACAAGCGACCGGCTATAAGTAGATATGGTTCAGGAAGTCACGTTATGGCTTATGTTCAGGCCAACGAATTAGGCTGGGATACTTCAAAAATTGAATGCGTAGTCGTCAATAATATCACTACTGCTATTGAAGCTTTAACCGAAGGTGATGCCGATTATTTTATGTGGGAACACTTCACTACAAAACCTTTAGTCGATAAAGGAATCTTTAGACGCGTAGGAGATTTCCCTACTCCATGGTCAAGTTTTGTCATCGCAGCATCAGATAAGGCTATTGAAAATGATCAAAAATCATTGGAGCTATTCCTTAGTGTACTCAATGCCAAAACTAAAATCTTCAAAACGCTTGAGCATATTGAACACGCACTTTCTGAACGGTACGAGCAAAATTTGGAGGACATCAAAAAATGGCTTTCGATCACTTCTTGGTCTCAAAAAAGTCTCGATAAAAAGGAATTAGAATTGGCTCTAAATTATCTCGAAAAGTTGAATATGATCGACAAAAAGTCTGATAATCAGCTATACTTAACTCAGATTTAAAGAAAGTTTTACCATTTTTTTTAGTGTTAACTAGAAAAAAATGTACAATTTTACCCCTGAATTAATTAAGCAATCAAAATTTTTGAACTATGGTTACATTTTCTATTATTTTGGGTGCCTTGCTTATCATTAATGTTTTGTTATTCAAATTTAGTGTAGCAGGAGGACCTGTGGCTAAAAAACCACAAAAACGTGTAACCCCTAAACACAAGAATTTAAGCGAGCCTTTAGCATTGAATAAAGCTTCTTAGATTTGACCTCAAATCCAACAGATAAATAAAGCAGCTCGCGAGAGCTGCTTTATTTATTTTAAACGCTTACCATATTATTGGTCTCTGATTTGATTTTTCGATCAAAGCGTTGGTTTTACTAAAATGCCTGTTGCCAAACCAATAGCCGCGATTGGCACTTAGCGGAGAAGGATGACCGCTGGTTAATATATGATGCTTTGTACCGTCTACTTTAGATGCTTTCTTTTTTGCAAAGCCGCCCCAAAGTAAAAACACCACATTTTCTTTATGTTGCGAAATCAATTCAATCACACGATCAGTAAATTGTTCCCAGCCTTTTCCTTGATGTGATCCCGCTTGACCTGCTCTAACCGTTAGCGTTGCATTAAGCAAAAGCACACCTTGAGAAGCCCAGCGTTCTAAATTTCCATTATTTGGTGCGGCTATATTGAGATCGCTTTCTATTTCTTTAAAAATATTAATCAATGAAGGTGGTGCTGCAACCCCTTGCGGTACCGAAAAACAAAGACCGTGGGCTTGTCCCGGTCCGTGATAGGGATCTTGTCCTAAAATAACGACCTTAACCTCATCAAAACTGCAAAGATCAAATGCCTTAAAAATATCGGCGCCTTTAGGGTAACAGGTGTGCTGCGTGTATTCCGTTTTTACGAAACGCACCAAATCTTTAAAATAGGCTTTTTCAAATTCTTCGGCTAAAACAGCTTTCCAGCTGGGATGTATGTCAACGTTCATGAATATCTTAAATTTGCTTAGGTAAAAATCGGTAAAGCATTACTAGGACCAAAATAGAATTCTTATTATATAATTTGATTCTTCAAAAAAAGCTAGTGACATCTTTGGTCTTGGCAACTTTTAAGATTGAGTTCCAAATAAATTAAGCAATTAAATAAAGGGATACAGCCGTACTGGCATGCTATGATAAAAATTCATCCTAAAACACTTTCAGATTTAGAGTTCCATACCGTATGTGCACAATTGAGTGAACTGTGCATCACCGATATGGGAAAGGTCAAAGCCTTAAAGCTGGCACCGCAGCGCAATTATAGAAAGACGCTTTTTGTGCTTGATCAAACACAAGAATACATCAATTCTGATACGCACGAAACGCCTATTCCTAATCACGGTTTTGATGCGCTTGATCACGAACTCAAAATGTTGGGGATCGAAGATACGGTGCTTGAAGTAGGTAGTTTTAGAAAAATAGGAAGCCTTTCGGAAACGGTTAATACGCATTTACGCTATTTTAGAAAATTTCAAGAGACCTTCCCGGTATTGCATCAAACGGTACGGGATACTGAATATACAACCGAACTTACCGACGAGATCAACACCATTGTAGATCGTTTTGGTGAAATTAAAGACGATGCTTCTCCTGTACTGCTTCAAACCAGAAGAGCCATTAATGAAGTAAAAGCAAAGATCAACAGCAGCTTTGCTTCGGCGCTATCGCGTTATGCTTCTTTTGGGTATTTAGATGAAATACGGGAATCTATAGTAGACAATGTTCGGGTTTTGGCAGTGTCGGCGATGCACAGGCGTAAAGTAAAAGGTTCGATTCTTGGGAATTCAAAAACCGGAAGTATCGTTTACATTCAGCCTGAAGCTACACAGACGCATCAACGCGAACTCAACAATCTCTTGTATGACGAGCAAGAAGAGGTCAAACGCATTCTCAAAGCACTCACCAATTTTGTGCGCCCTTTTGGTCCGTTATTAAAAGACTATCAAAAACTACTAAGCACCATTGATGTCATCGCTGCGAAGGCGAAATACGCCAAGAAACTGGATGCTGTTTTGCCTAAGATCACTAAGAATCGTGAACTCGAGATCAAAGAAGCTTATCACCCGCTACTTTTACTCAACAATAGAAAACGCGGTGAGAAAACCTATCCGCAGGATATAAAACTTGACGAGAACAATCGCATCATTGTCATAAGTGGTCCAAATGCCGGTGGAAAAAGTATCACGCTTAAGACCGTGGGATTACTTCAAGTAATGCTGCAAAGTGGACTTCTGGTTCCTGTGCACGAATACTCGCGCTTTTGTCTTTTTGATAAAATTCTTACCGATATTGGCGACAATCAAAGTATAGAAAATCACTTGAGTACGTATAGTTACCGCCTCAAGAATATGAATTATTTCTTGCGGAAATGTGACGACAAAACCTTATTTCTCATCGATGAATTTGGTACCGGTAGTGATCCGGAATTGGGAGGTGCTTTAGCTGAAACTTTTCTTGAAGTATTTTACGAGCGCAACAGCTACGGAATCATCACCACGCATTATGCCAATTTGAAGATGATGGCCAATGAGACTGAAGCGATCACCAATGCCAATATGCTTTTTGATTCGCGCACGCTTGAGCCACTCTATAAATTATATGTAGGTGAAGCAGGGAGCTCCTTTACTTTTGAAGTCGCACAGAAAAATGGGATTCCATATTCGCTGATTAACCGTTCTAAAAAGAAAGTAGAACGCGGTAAAATACGTTTTGATAAGAGTATCGCCAACCTGCAAAAAGAGCGCAGTAAGCTGGCCAAAACCACTACTTCTTTAAAAACTAAAGAGCAAGAAGCAGCCAAGCAACAGCAGGAGTTGAATAAAACTAATGCGCGCATTCAGGAGAAATTAGAAAGCTATCAAGAGCTTTACGACAGCAATCAACGTTTGATCTATCTGGGTCAAAAACTTGACGACCTTAGCGATAAATTCTTTACCAATAAGAACAAAAAGCTGCTTCTAGATGAGCTGTATAAAGTCGTTCAAATCGAAAATTCTAAGAGACGTAAACAGAATGCAAAGCAAAAGCGGGCTCAAAAAGCAAAAGAGCGTCGCGTAAAACAAGAAGCAGAAAAGAAGGTTGAAGTAATTCGTCAAAAGAAAAAAGAAGAAAAGCAGAAAGAAATTCAGGTTGAAAAAGAAAAACCAAAGATTACTTTACAAGTTGGTGATCAAGTACGCCTGCCTGACGGAAGAGCTGTAGGAAGCATTGACAAAATAGAAAAGGGAAAAGCCACCGTAGATTATGGTATGTTTACCACGCAGGTAGATGTTGACACACTTGAATTTGTAAAAAGACCTAAGACTAAATAATGCATAGTGGGCTGGTCATATCACTAGTGTTTGTAGGGATCTTACTTTTGGTTCTCAATATTCTTTTTACCACGAGCTTTACAGCTATAGGTTTTTGGCTACGTATTTCAGCCAACGTGCTTTTGATTCTAGCGATGCTTCAAGTGCTTTACTTTAATAAACAGCCCTAGTTATGCAAGAAAAGATCATTCTATTTGACGGGGTTTGTAACTTATGCAACGGTGCTATCAATTTTATTATCAAGCACGATCCTAAAGCTAAATTCAAGTTTGCAGCTCTTCAAGGGGAAACCGGAAAGCGACTCTTAGCTAAACACAACATAAATCCAAAAGAAACCGACTCGATAGTTCTAATCGATACGGATAAAGTTTCGGTGAAATCTTCAGCGGCTTTGCGCATCGCTAAAGATTTGAATAAAGCTTATCCGCTGCTTTATGGATTTATGATCATTCCTAATTTTATTAGAAATGCCGTCTATGACTTTATCGCTTCGCATCGCTACAAGTGGTTTGGAAAAAAGGAAAGTTGTATGCTTCCTACTCCAGAACTTAAATCCAGATTTTTAGATTAAAAAATTGCTATCAATAATAAATCAATAGCGAAAAACTAAACATTTCCCCTATATTTAATTAAGGAGACTTTTCTCTAAAATTCAATCTTGCTAATCAAGTAAAACGGTTCTTTATGAAACTTTGCTACACGCTTGCCTTTCTTTCTATTTTTTGCTCAAATATTCTTAGTGCTTCAGATAAACCGCTGCCTGCTCAAAGTTCTAAAATTGATAAAGTAACCGTGTTTTTACAAGGAGCAACGATTGAACGCAGTGCTTCGGTACAATTAAAAAGCGGTGTAAATGAAATCGTTTTTGACAACCTATCGCCAGATGTTATTGAAAACAGTATTCAGCTTAGAGGTCTTAAAGACGCCAGTATTTTGTCTATTGCTTTTAACCTGGATTATCTGGATAAAAAAAGTGTTTCTGCAGAATATGAAGCTTTAAAAACAAATTTAGACCAACTGCTCTACGAAAAGAATGCGATTCAAAGTACGATTGAAGGATATGAGCGCGAACTAAAGTTACTTTCAGAAAATCAACGCATCAATAGCGATAACACCGATTTATCCCTTGAAAAGATCAAACAAATAAGCACCTATTACCGCGAGCGCAGTACCGAAATTCAAAATACGATTTACAAACAGAAAAGAGCCTTACAGGATTTAGATCGAAGCATCAATGACCACCGCCAACAAATGAACAACCTTGAAGATTCTCGTAAAGAAATGCGCGGCGAGATCACTGTAAAACTTCAAGCTGCAAGCGCAGCTTATTTGAATATGGAACTATCTTATAACATTGAGAATGCGGGCTGGTTTCCATTTTACGATATTCGAGCTGAAAGTACTTCTGAACCCATTCAATTAAACTACAAGGCGAGTGTCTATCAGCAAAGCGGCATTGATTGGGACGATGTAAAATTGGTACTCTCTACAGGAGACCCGAATACCAACAATTTCAAGCCGAACTTACAGCCAAAATACCTCAATTTCGTAAGCAGAAACTACAAGCGTTCAAGCGCGGTAAGCCGAAGCAATTACAAATACAATCCCACTGTGAGAAGTGTTTCTGGTATCGTAACAGATGATTCTGGAGCGCCACTTCCTGGAGTTAATATTGGTCAAACCGGTTCATCTAATGGCACAACTACCGATTTTGATGGCAAATACAGGATTGCTGTAAACAGTTCTGGAGGTAATGAATTAAGATATACTTACATTGGATTTGAAACCCAGTCGATCCCGGTTTATGCATCGATGATGAATGTACAATTAGAAGCTAATGAAGAAGCTTTAGATGAAGTTGTAGTCGTGGGTTACGGTGATCAAAAAAGAAATGCTGCTGTTGGAGCTTTGGCAGGTAAAGTATCGGGAGTTGCAATTCAACCTGCTTCCTATAATGAAAATGTTCAGGCCAAAGAAGAAAGTTTGACTAACACGCGTTTCGAAATCAAAAAGCGCTACTCGATCGCTTCCAATTCAGATATTACGACAATTGAGATCGACGCCTTTGACTTACAGGCAAGCTATCAACATTATGCGGCACCAGAACTCAATGAAAATGTATTTCTTACCGCTACAGTAACCGATTGGGAACGCTATGATTTGTTGCAGGGCGAGGCCAATATTTATTTTGAAGGAAGCTATGCTGGTAAGACGGCTATCAGTCCGCTGGCTACTACAGACAGTCTGGAGATCTCTCTGGGCATCGATCCCAATATCATTGTAAAACGCGAGAAGAAGGATAATTTTAAAAGTAAATCTTTCCTTGGCGGAACGCGCGTTGTTGCAAAGGCTTTTGAGATTTCGGTTCGAAATAACAAAAATTCAACTGTTAACCTGATTTTAGAAGATCGAATTCCGGTATCGCAAAACAAAGAGATTAAAGTTTCTGATCAAGAAACCGCTGATGCCGAGTATACCGAAGAAACCGGTATTCTAAAATGGAAATTAGAACTTGCTCCAAAAGCTTCGGTCACTAAAAACTTTTCTTTTGAAGTGCGTTATCCGAAAGGGCGAAATATTAATCTCTAAATCATCAATTGAAGGACTGACCTGAGTTTATCGTATTAATAGTATCTGGAGCTAAAGTCCAGGTAAAATCATTATATGCACTTCCCGCCCCGGTAAGTTGCATAGAAAAACCTATGGTAACCGCCGGCTGTTGAGACACAGGCAACTCTGTTGAAGTCATTCCCGCTGCAGGACCATTGGTTGCTGTAACTTCACCCTCATAACTTAAAAACTGAATTACATTACCGGAAGGATCTACAAGAGCGATTGCCTCATCATCGTTTTGTAAAGTGTTAAATTCAATATTTTTAACCCCTAAGCCTTCAGCTATTTCTACTATGATTCCGGTAATTGATTCACTGGAGAGAATTGTTCCACTAGCTCCATTGTAATGATAAATTGTATATCCTGTTAGATCAATTCCGGCAGATCCTGCAATCTCAACACGCTCATTAACATCTCCTCCTATATTATCATAATGAATCTCATTAATCCATACATTAACATCATTATCTACAATAGTCAACTCAAAAAAGGAGTTCACGCCAATTGTTGGTGCTCCAAGACCTCCGCTCACATTTGTGATAGAAAACAGCATTTGCTCATTCCCTTCTACCTCAACATCATCAGTAATACTAAAGACATCAACCGCATTATAAACAGCGGTTCCTGCGGGAATCGTGATCACTTGAGCATTGCTTTCATTCAAGTCACTGTAAGAAGAGGCAGCTATAGTAACTGAAAGACCACTGGTCGCTGACGGATTGGCGATATTGAATTCCAGATCAAGTCCGGTATCACTTTCTAATTGAGATTTTTCAGTAAGGGTAAAAGACACTTCGGTTGGCTGAACGGAATTTTGCAGTAAGTATACATTTTCCCAAAAGGTTCCATTATAAACTTGCCAACCATATACCGAAACATCAGGATCGTTCACAAAGACCATCAAACCAATATCTTCGCTTGTTGGGTTTATTTGGTCGCGCTGCGCCACCGTAACTCGTGGCGGCATAAAACCTTTATAAGAGCCGCTCGATGATTCACTGCTCACTTCAAGCATAGCAGATGTGCTGGGATTGGTAGTTCCTATTCCCACTTGGGCATAGAAATAAAAATTTCCGACAAAAAAGAAGAGTACACATTTTTTCATACTTACACATTTAAAATTAAATGGTAAGTCAAGCCGCTGATAGGGAACAGCTTATGGTAGATTTGAGCTAAACTAAATTAGAAAAAATCTACAGTAAAACAAATTAATATCTGAAAATCAACCACTTATGAGTTTTATTCAATATCGAATGTTTCATCCGGCGCTTTATTAGGATTATAATTAAATAAGCCCTCTCCTTTTGCGATTACTGAAGAAACCGTGGCATCTCCCGTAACGTTTACCACCGTTCTACACATATCAAGAATACGGTCTACAGGGAAAATGATACCAATCCAAGCCGGATTTAGACCTACAGATTCTAGTACAATAATAAGCATTACAAGACCCGCACTAGGAACCGCAGCAGAACCTATAGAGGCTAAAGTAGCGGTTAACACAATGGTAAGCTGCTGACCTAAAGTGAGGTCGATCATATGCAACTGTGCAAGAAAAACAACAGCCACAGCCTGATACAGACAAGTACCGTCCATATTTACTGTTGCCCCTATAGGCAGTACAAAACTGGTTACCTTTTTATCAACGCCCAGATTATCCTCAACACATTCCATCGTTACAGGAAGTGTCGCCGCACTACTTGAGGTTGAGAATGCTAAAGTTTGTGCAGGTCCCATCGCTCTGAAAAAGCCAAAGTAAGACACCTTTCTTACAAAGATCTTAAACACCAACGGATAGATCACAAAGATCATAAGCGCCAAACCACCAAAAACAGTAAGCGAATACCAACTCAAGCCTTTAAATATCTCCACGACTTTCCCGATATCATTGCCGGCCATTTGGCTTACCACACCTGCAAGTAAAGCAAATACAAAAAATGGAGCCGCTTGCATGGTAAAGTCTACCATTTTCAAGAACACCTCCATTATACCATCAACTGCTTTGGTTACCGGCGCCACTTTCTTTTGATCTATAAAGAGCATACTGATCCCAAAAAACAAACCGAAGAAAATGACCTGTAGCATCAAGCCATTATCTGCAAGCGAACTAAAAAAGTTGTCGGGTACTATATCAACTAAAGGCTGTAAAGGCCCGGCATCTTTAGTAGCATCTGCCGCTTTCATTTTATCGTTCATCGAAGCGTCTTGCAAGTCGCTCTTCGTCAAATCTGAAATCTCCCGAGCGCGATCCATAAATTCAGGATCTTGCAGGTAATTGATACCGTCTTTGATCACATAGCCCTCTTCTGCAGCCCAAATCTCATAACTGATACGGTTGTCAATTCGACTTTGCTCATCAATAAGTTTCCCGGGTTTTATAAGATTGACCATGGTAAGTCCCATCCCTACTGCAAGCACGGTCGTAAGCAAATAAGCCAGAAGGGTCTTTCCTCCCATTCTACCTAAACTTGCGGGATCACCAAGATTGGCAACACCACTTATTATAGAAAAAAGCACCAGCGGAACTGCAATAAGTTTTAAAAGATTGATAAAGATCTTTCCAAAAGGAGCGATCCAGTCTATCGTAAATTGACTCCATCCTAATTGGCTAGAAATTAAGGCCCAAACGATACCCAGAACGAGACCAATAATTATCTTCCAATGTAGTGCGATTTTCTTCATAAATAGGTGCTTTATTACTTTGAGCTGAAAGATAAACAAAATCCCTATCTAGTGTAAGCCTCCGCGCGCTTTTGATGCGGAATTGTTAGTAAATCCTCGATTTTGTAGAAAAATAAATAAGAAGATTATAAGTAGACTACCTCAGGAAAACGCATAAGTTTTTACTGAAATCCTGTTTTAATCAAAAAGCATTTAATCTTTGGCGGCGCAAAAAAAAAGCTTCAGTGGTATACTGAAGCTTTTTGTAAGTAGTTATACAAATCCTAAATCTTCGAGCCTTTGTTTAATAACATATAATCTGCCAAAACCAATGCTGCCATTGCTTCAACAATAGGCACTGCACGCGGCACGACACAAGGATCGTGACGTCCTTTACCTTGCATTTCGGTAGCATTTCCTTCTTTATCAATAGTTGGTTGGTTTTGCATAATGGTCGCAACCGGTTTAAACGCTACTCGAAAATAAATATCCATCCCGTTACTGATTCCGCCTTGAATACCACCGCTCAGGTTAGTCTTTGTGCTTCCGTCGGCATTAAAAAGATCGTTGTGTTCGCTTCCGCGCATAGAAGCTCCGTGAAAACCGCTTCCGTATTCAAAACCTTTAACCGCGTTGATCGAAAGCATCGCTTTGCCCAGCTCAGCATGCAGTTTGTCAAAAACCGGTTCACCAAGACCAACAGGCACATTTTGAATCACGCACATCACGGTCCCGCCAATGGTATCTCCTGCTTTTCTAATTTCTTTGATCTTATCGATCATTTTTTCTGCGAAAGACTCATCGGGGCAACGCACAATATTTGATTCGATCTTGTCAAAATCCAATTGCTGATACGGCGTGGTCATGTGAATTTCTCCTACCGAATCAACAAACGCATTGATCTTAATGTCTTTTAAAAACTGCTTAGCGATAGCTCCTGCCGCTACTCTACTCGCAGTCTCCCGCGCTGAAGATCTTCCGCCGCCGCGATAATCACGTACACCATATTTCTGGTCGTAGGTATAATCTGCATGCGAAGGACGATAGGTATCTTTAATATGGCTGTAATCGTGTGACTTTTGATTGGTATTCACAATATTGAATCCAATAGGAGTTCCTGTAGTTTTCCCTTCAAAAATCCCTGAAAAGAAATTCACCGAATCTGGCTCTTTACGCTGGGTTACAATTTTAGATTGCCCCGGTTTGCGGCGTTCCATATCGCGATACACCAGATCCAGATCAATCTCGATCCCGGCCGGACAGCCGTCTATGATACCACCTATAGCTTCCCCGTGAGATTCTCCAAAAGTGGTAAGCGTAAATAATTTTCCAAAAGTATTACCTGCCATAACAAATTGTTGAGTGGCGAAAATAATGTGTTTTTGCCTAAAAGCCTTACCTAGAATGCGCTAATTGAAACTAAAAATCTTAAAAGACTAAAATTATTTAATAATCACATAAAGCTAGCGTAACAACTATGCTTGTAATTTGTTAAAAATCATATTCTTTGAAACGAAAAGTTGAACTCGTTATTCTTTCTGATGTGCATCTAGGTACTTACGGCGCGCACGCAAAAGAACTGGTAAGTTATCTACAAAGTATAAAACCTAAAACACTGGTTTTAAACGGAGATATTATCGACATCTGGCAGTTTAGAAAACGGTATTTCCCAAAATCCCATTTGCAAGTGATCAAAAAGATCATTTCGTTGGCTGCCAAGGGAACCAAAGTTTATTACATCACAGGAAATCACGACGAGAAACTGCGTAAATTCAGTCCGGTGGAATTTGGAAATATTTCTATTCTTGACAAGTTGGTTTTGAATTTAGACGGAAAAAAGGCTTGGATTTTTCACGGTGATGTGTTTGACGCTTCGATACAGCACACCAAGTGGATCGCCAAACTGGGCGGTTGGGGCTATGATTTTCTTATCATTCTCAACAGCTTTATCAATTGGTGTCTGGTAAGCTTAGGAAGACCGAAATATTCGCTATCTAAAAAAATCAAAAACAGCGTCAAAAAAGCCGTAAGCTTTATCACCGATTTTGAAGAAACCGCTGCCGAGCTCGCTATCGAGAACCATTTTGACTATGTGATCTGCGGACACATACACCAACCGCAAATGCGCAAGGTTGAAACACCACAAGGTGATTGCCTGTACCTCAATAGCGGGGATTGGATCGAAAATCTAACCGCATTAGAATATGATAAAGGCATCTGGTCTTTAATGGAATATGAAAAGCAAAACCTACCGGAAACGCAAGAGGATGAATCGGTAAATACCGAGATCGATCCTGTTGCGCTATTGGCCTCTATTAAAACTTTTTAATCCAAAATCTTCAGCTTTGCAAAACGCAACAAGAGTTTTTTAATTCCGCCGGTTTGAAATTGAATTTCTGCTTTTTGATCCTGCCCTGCTCCTTCTAGATTCAGCACCTGCCCACGACCAAAGCGGCTGTGTTCTACGTGCATTCCTTTCTGAAGTTTTCCGTTGAGTTCATCAGTTTGTGGCGCCGAAGCAGCTTGAGGGCGTAACTTTCTTAATTTACGCAGCTGCTCTTCAGAAGGTTTACCCATTATAGGCGGTGTCCCGCTCACCGGTTTTTTTAAGCGTAATTTACTCTTATCAGGTTCGCCAAAAATATCGCTATCAATCATCGGTTTGTAGCGATAGGTATCCATCGGCGTTTGGATATCTAAAAATTGCTCATCGATCTCTTCAATAAAACGGCTAGGTTCTGCATCTATAAGTTTTCCCCATCGGTATCTCGATTCGGTATACGTAAGATAGGCTTGTTTTTCTGCACGGGTTAGGGCCACATAAAACAGGCGACGCTCTTCTTCGAGTTCGCTACGCGTGTTCATACTCATTCCGCTAGGGAACAGATCTTCTTCCAT
>TARA_R100000306_G_scaffold62506_1_pt1 | contig 24062 bp, 17 predicted proteins | sample TARA_R100000306 | Tara Oceans TARA_R100000306 (sample SAMEA2620824) | marine metagenome | biome: marine biome (ENVO:00000447); feature: mesopelagic zone (ENVO:00000213); material: "saline water (ENVO:00002010), including plankton (ENVO:xxxxxxxx)" | depth 1000 m | reverse complement strand
CCCATTCATGAATATGACGAGCCAATTGGCTCAGTACCGGGTTGGGCGCATCGGCCAGCCGCATATCACCCATGTTGTCAGGTAAGTCGGGGGTATTCCTTAGCCACTGTTCCGCCAATCGTTTGGGCCAGATTGAGGCCAGAACCGATGACAACCGCTGCCGGTTTCCCTGCCTTGCTTCCCGCAAGGTGCGCTCAATGTCGGCCCCCGGCGCCAAGTCCAGCCTGATAGGGTGGCCCGGGCTCCAGTAGCTGGAAATCTGCAGAATAGCCGGCCCCGACAGACCCTTGTGCGTGAACAGCAAATCCTCATCGAAATGCATTGAAGATTTTTTTGCCGAAGGCTTGCCAACAGATGCCGCTTCGGTAGAGACCCTTGCCTGCACCGCCACGCCGCTTAAAGCCGAAAAAGGCTGCCATTGCTGCGAATCAAACAACAACGGCACAAGCGCGGGACGCGGCTCGACAACCTTCAAGCCAAACTGCCTGGCCAGCTTCAACGCAAAATCAGTTGCACCCAGCTTGGGAATCGCCAACCCCCCCGTTGCCACCACCAGGTTTTGCGCGTGCACCGTGCCGGTGTCGGTACTCAGGACAAATACACTTTCCTGCTTGCCGACCTCATGCACGTTGCAGGGCATGCGCCATGCAACGCCGCCTTTCGCACATTCGCTGCGCAACATGGAAATAATCGACTCGCTGGAGTCATCGCAAAACAACTGCCCCCGATGCTTTTCATGCCAGCCAATCCCATATTGATTAACAAGTGCGATGAAGTCTTGCGCCGAATAGCCGGCCAGTGCCGAACGGCAAAAATAAGGGTTCTGGGAAATGAAACTTGCGGGCGTTGTGTCCTTGTTGGTGAAATTGCACCGCCCCCCACCCGAAATACGGATTTTCTCCGCCAGGCGCTGCGCATGATCAAGCAGCACGACCCTCAGGCCGCTTTGTCCGGCAACCGCCGCCGCCATCATGCCGGCGGCACCGGCACCGATGACAGCAACATCAAAAACAACTGGGGTCACTGCGACTCTTCGATCAAACAATCAACATAGTAGCGCGGCTGGTTATCGGGGCCGATATCTTCGGCCAAACCATGCACATAAGTTTCAAACCCAGGGAAGCGGGCGTTGAATTCACGTACAAAACGCAAATAATCGACAATGCGCTTATTGAACCGCTCGCCGGGAATAAGCAGGGGAATACCGGGCGGGTACGGTGTCAACAAGACCCCGGTTACCCGACCGTCGAGATCGTCGATGGCGACACGCTCAACTTCGCGATGCGCCATCTTGGCATAGGCATCGGATGGCTTGAGCACCGGCTCCATGTCGCTTGTATACATTTCCGTTGTCAGCCGGGCCACGTCGGACTCGCGATATGACTCGTGAATCTGCTGACACAAATCGCGCAGACCCATGCGCTCATAGCGGCGATTATCCCGGCAGAAATCGGGCAAACTGCGCCATAGCGGATGATTGCGATCGTAATCATCCTTGAATTGCTGAAGCGCGGTCAGCAATGTATTCCAGCGGCCTTTGGTAATGCCGATGGTGAACATGATGAAAAATGAATAGAGCCCCGTTTTCTCGATAACCACGCCGTGTTCGGCCAGATACTTCGAGACCAGTGCAGCCGGAATCCCCGTTTCCGCGAAAGTGCCGGAAATATCCAGGCCCGGGGTCACAATTGTGGCCTTGATCGGGTCCAGCATATTGAAGCCGCCAGCCAGCGGGCCAAATCCATGCCATTCGTCGTCGGCTTCGAGCATCCAGTCGTCCCGGCTGCCGATACCCTCGGACACCAGCCGTTTGGGGCCCCACACCTTGAACCACCAATCGTTCTTGCCGAACTCGGATTCCACCTTGCGCATTGCGCGGCGGAACTCCAGCGCCTCGCTGATGCTTTCTTCCACCATGGCAGTGCCGCCGGGAGGTTCCATCATGGCCGCCGCGACATCACAGGACGCAATAATGGCGTACTGCGGCGACGTAGAGGTATGCATGAGAAACGCTTCGTTGAAAACATTGCGGTCAAGCTTGCGATTCTCGGGTTCCTGAATGGTAATTTGCGAGGCCTGCGACAAGCCGGCCAGCAACTTGTGAATAGAGTGCGTGGCAAACACCATGGCGTCGGTACTGCGCGGACGATCTTTGCCGATGGCATGCATGTCTTTATAGTAGTCGTGAAAGGCAGCGTGCGGAATCCAGGCTTCATCAAAATGCAGGGTATCAATTTCAGAGCCCAGCTTTTCTTTAATCATTTCCACGTTGTAGCTTACGCCGTCGTATGTGCTTTGCGTAATCGTCAGAATGCGCGGACGCTTGTTCTTCACATGACGCGCGAACGGATTGGCCTCGATCTTGGCGCGGATTGACTCCGGCTCGAACTCTTCCAGCGGAATCGGTCCGATAATGCCCAGATGGTTTCGCGTAGGGCGCAAGAACACCGGAATGGCGCCCGTCATGATAATGGCGTGCAGAATCGACTTGTGGCAATTGCGATCGACCACCACGATATCGTCGTTGGCCACGTTGGCATGCCAGACGATTTTGTTCGACGTTGAAGTGCCATTGGTTACGAAGAAACAATGGTCGGCGTTGAAAATACGGGCTGCATTGCGCTCGGATTCGGCAACCGGGCCGGTGTGGTCAAGCAGCTGACCCAGCTCATCGACCGCATTACATACGTCGGCACGCAGCATGTTTTCACCAAAAAACTGATGAAACATTTGCCCCACGGGGCTTTTCAGAAACGCCACCCCGCCCGAGTGCCCCGGGCAGTGCCAGGAGTACGAGCCATCGGATGCATACTTCAGCAGTTCGCGGAAAAACGGTGGCGCCAGCCCGTCGAGGTACGAACGGGCTTCCCGGATAATATGGCGGGCCACGAACTCGGGCGTATCTTCAAACATATGAATGAAGCCATGCAGCTCACGCAGAATATCATTCGGGATATGCCGCGACGTGCGCGTTTCCCCATAAAGATAAATAGGGATATCTTCATTGCGGAACCGCAGCTCACCAATGAATGAACGCAGATTCTTGATGGCATTGGCAACGTCTTCAGGCGAATCGACATCGAACTCTTCGTCGTCGATCGACAGAATAAATGCACTGGCGCGGCTTTGCTGCTGGGCAAAGGAACTTAAATCGCCATAACTGGTGACCCCCAGCACTTCCACCCCTTCAGCCTCAATGGCCGTAGCGAGTGCGCGAATACCCAGACCCGAAGCGTTTTCGGAGCGGTAGTCTTCATCGATAATGACGATGGGGAATCTGAATTTCATCCGGCAACTCCTATGCGCGCGGCAGCGTAACACCTTGCTGACCCTGGTATTTCCCACCACGGTCACGATACGAAGTTTCACAAACTTCGTCACCTTCAAGAAACAACATTTGGGCACAACCCTCGCCTGCATACACTTTGGCGGGCAGGGGCGTTGTGTTGGAAAACTCGAGTGTAACGTGGCCCTCCCATTCGGGCTCCAGGGGCGTCACATTCACGATAATGCCGCAACGCGCATAGGTGCTTTTGCCCAGACACACCGTCAGGACGCTGCGCGGAATGCGGAAATACTCAACCGTGCGGGCCAGCGCAAATGAATTGGGCGGGATAATACACACGTCGCCTTTAAAATCAACAAACGACTTTTCGTCGAAAGCCTTGGGGTCGACAATGGTGGAATTGATATTGGTAAAAATCTTGAATTCGTCGGCGCACCGCACATCGTAACCGTAACTGCTGGTGCCGTAGCTGACAATTTTGTTTCCATTCACACTACGAACCTGGCCCGGCTCGAAAGGCTCAATCATGCCTTGCTCCTGCGCGACACGTCGAATCCAGCGATCACTTTTAATGGACATGTGTTTCCCTTTTTGAATGGGGGTCTATTTTATAGTGTCCGTACTATACGCGGAAAGCACACCCGTATGAAATTACGGTGTGCGTCCGCGAATGTTGCGCAAATCAATCACTGATACCGGGCTAGTCGGACGAAAAGGCACGCCAAACCAACGCCAACCCGCTTACCGTCCCGGCACTTAACTGCGCCGACAGCCCCCGAGCCAGGTGATAACTGACCCGGCCCACGGTTCCGGTGTCCGTCAGGGCCTGTTCCAGGCTCAGCGTAATGTCATCGGTCAAATGCTTGGCAGCAACAACAAACTGACGCTCAATTTCACTGGTGCCACTATCCAGGCCGCGCACGACAGTTTGCGCCGGAAGAATACTGCCCACGCTGCCCAGTTCCCCCGAACGCATGCTGACCTCATCAAGGCCGAATTTCTTGTAAAACGGCTCGCCGTCGCCCAGGAAAGAAGTGCCCACGGAAAACAGCAAGGCCGCGTCGCCGCCGGAGTCGTCAGGCCCTCGCCCAAGCAGCAACCACGACAGTTTCTGTACATCGGCCACGTCGGGATAGGAAATAAGATTAATTTGCGGCTTGCGCGCCGTGCCCGAAACCCGAACCCCGGCCTCAACGGCAACACCCGTTCGCAAGGCCTCGATGTTCAATATCGGACTGGCAATGGGCCCCTGGAAGGTAATCGTGCCTCGCCGCAACTGCAGGCGCTGCCCATACGCCTCAATCGCGCCGCCCCGCGTACGCAACACGCCATAGGCCATCGGGCGCCCCTGAGGCGCCATCACAATGCGCATTTCACCGACCAGGCCTGAGTCCACTCCGTAACCCGTGATGTAAAACCGCGGCCCGAGGTCGATGGAAATATTCAGCGTGATATCCAGCGGTGAAGACGCCGCCTGCTCCTGCCCCGGTCGAATCACTACAACATCACTGTCCAGGGTGGGCACGCTGCTTAACATGTCCAGGTCAATCCAGCCCGCATCAACGTTGAGCTCGCCGTCGATGTTCAACGCCGGTGACGGAATGCCGACATTAAGCTTGCCGGTCACCATCGCAAACCGGTCGGAACGTTGCAAAATGGGATATCGGTATAGATCGACCGCCACCTGGCCGGCCGAATCCGAAACGTCCCAGTATCCCGACAAGGTTAATTTGCCGCCCTGGGCGTCCGGATTCTCGCGCGTCCAGGTCTCTGTGCGCCACTCTTTCGGAACGGCGCGCCGAACCGCCGGAAACGCCAGGCGATCGAGCACGAAACGATCTTCCTCGAAATGACCGTCCAGCGTACCCTCAACCAGGCGCACGCCATCATCGATACGAATGAACCGGATATCGCTACCCTGCACCTGCCCCTGCATGGCCCACTCGCCGCCGGGGCGACTGCGCGCCGTAAGGTTGGCCTGCAGCGCACCCCCGATTTCAGTTGCGTCACCAACAAACAGGCTCAGCCAACCGATATTCTCCATGGCCGCCTGAACACGCACCGTCGTGCCGTCATCCGGGTTATAGGCAAAGCCGCCCTCGGGTGTAGCGCGCAGCAGTGTCTCGACCTGAACCTGCGCCTGCCCCATGTTTTGGGTCTCAACATTCAGATCAACGTCGATTCGACTGGCACCGCCCGACGTGGGCGTTGCGGCAATATCGGCTTGCAACGTGCGCAGCCCCAGCGGAAACGGCGGATCGCCGGGCACAATCATGTCGCCACCCAGGCGACGAATCTGTGCCTTGCCCGACAACGCACCTTCGAAAGCCAGGTCCCAATTCAACCCGTAGGTCATGTCAACCATGTCATTGCGATCATCCACATCGACAATCACCCGGCCCCGCTCTTGTCCGGGTGCGTCCTCCGGCAACTGTTCGCCCACCAGGTTCATGACTTCATCAATCAAACGCCGCGACAGCGTTAAACGCGCAATTTCACCCTGTGTGCTCCAGCGCCCCGGCGAGAAGCGGGTTTGCCGATGTGTGATGATGACGTTATTGCGCGACGGCAAGGCTATATTAATGGCGGTATCACCCAGCGTAAGCAGGTAGGCGGGGGATACGGCATCGGGCGCCACTTGCATCGTCATGGGACGCTCGGTGGCCACCGTAATACCGGCATGCTCCACGGCAAGGCTGGCCAACTGCCCCGACCAGACCCCTTGCGCCGGATCCTGCTCATGCGCCTGCCATCCGCCACGTAAGTCGGTTTGCAATGCAATGGGCGCCTGGCCCAATTTATCGCCGCCTTGCGGCCCGGCATCGTAACGTGCTTGCAAACTCAACTGGTGTTTCGCCATGTTGCCTTCCAGGCGTGCTTTCAGCCCGGCACTGCCTTCAAGATCGGGCCAGAAATCAGCCAGGCGCGGCGCATCAAGATCAAGGCTCAGCGCGCTAAGCTGAAAGCCCAGCCCGCCTTTTGCGCTGACCTGGTTCGCCCCCAGGCGCAAAGCCAAATCCAAATTCTGAATTTCAACCCACTCGGGAGCCGGGACCAACGCGTCGGCCTTGTCATTATTTTTCGCAGAAAAATCCAGGCGACCATCGAGCGGCTGGCCATTCCAGGAAGAACCCGAGTCAATCGCCAATTTCACCGCAGCCGACTCAAACCGGGACGCATTGCGCAGTTGCACGTCGAAATCCAGTTGGGCGGTCAGGCTGGCTTGCGGCAGGGCTTCAGGCAATACCAAACCCAGATTCAAGCGCTGCAGCGCCACCTGTCCAATCAAATGATCGGGATTGACCCCGCCCTGCGCATCGGCCGCCCAGTCGATATTGCCCTTGAGCGACGATCCATCGCCCAGCACAAGCGACCAATTCGCCGAGTGCAGCGGAAAAGCCTGCTGCGGATGCAATTTTGCGGCCGCCTGCAACTGGACGTCTTGTCCGTCACCGCTCAGCGTGATGCTGGCCTCTTGCATTGACCCTTCTGCTTCGGCGCGTAAATCAACAGCGCAGAATGTGCTGACGGCGTCGAGCTCCGTGGCAGAACCGGAATTTGAACCCGAACCTGCCGAGGCGGTTTCTTTTGAATCTGCGCCTGCCGAGCCGGTATCTGACGCCGGCTCGGTCGCTACCGTGGGCAGTTCGGGCAAAAAGTGCCGAAGACACAACAACGAATCGGGCTTTGCGGTTTTCGCATCGGTTTCAATCCAGGCACTGAACGGCCAGGGGTCGGCAAGCGCCAGCAAACGAAGCTCGCCGCGCACATTGGCTTCAATGTCCTGCTGCCCAAGCTCAAGCTTGCGAAACACCAATTGCGCATCGTCTTTCGAAACCGCCAGCGAGGCCTCAAGGTCGCGCACGTCGAACAAAATCGGCTCGTTATTCAACGACACATTCAACTTGCCAAGATAAAAACGATCCAGCGCCAGCGTCACCGGCAGCGCCGGCAGGGTAAAGGGTTCATCAGACGCCGGCTGCTCAGACTCCATGACATTCACTGTGAGGTCGCCCACCGAGAGGTTCCGCGCATGCAAACGACGCTGTCGCAAAGCGGGCCAGTCGACGTTCAGTTCCAGATCACGCACGTCGACTTTGGCGGCCGGCGTATCCAGCAGAATATGCCCAACCGTCAAACCGTCCCAGAAGTTGCCTTGCACGCGTTCGACCTGCCCGCCGGCCAGCCCAACGCCCAAGTCAAGCGCCCAGCGCGTACCCGGCTCCGATTTCACCACCCAAAAACCAAAGCCCGCAACGACAGCCAGCAGCAGCACCAGAACCGGGCCGAGCCAAATCAAAAGACTGCGCAGGAACCGTAAAATGAATCTCAAAATGCAACACCCAGGGAAAAATGCAGCCTTAAACGCCGATCCTTTTGGCCGTAGGCCAGATCCATCATGAATGGGCCCGCCGGCGTTCGCAAAAGTGCGCCAATGCCATAACCGTAATGCATATCCATGTCGCGGAACGACGTGGTGGCGTCACCCGCGTCGAAAAACACACTCATGCCGAACAAGTCGTTGAAATAATGCATGTATTCAATGCTGGCCACCGCCAGGGCAGGCGCCCCGATAATGGCGTCGCCACGCGGCAAGCCAATGCTGTCGTACTTGTAGCCGCGAATCGTGCGCGCACCGCCTGTGCGAAAGCCGAAGTCTTCAGGCAGGCGATCGGTTTGGGACCAGACTTTACCCACTTCGGCACGCAACGTCAGAACATCGCGCTTGCCGATCGGCCACCATTGCTGCGCCCGTACGCCGGCACGATAAAACGGCTCTTGCTTGTCTAATGTAATGCCGGCGCCCAGGTCCAGCTCCACCAGATTCCCTTCGCGCGGATCGTATTTATCGTTCACGTCGCGCCGCAGCCACTGCCAACCACCAACCAGCGTTGGCACATCGTAACCTTCCGCTCCTTCAATCCGGGTTCTGTCGTGCGCAACCAAGGTGCTCCACTGGGTTTCATATTCAACCCGGCTGTCGCCCGCCGCCTTGCGCGACTGAGTGCGTCGCCAGCCCAGCCCATAGCGGGTTGTATCCAGGCCTTCAATATCGGAATGGCTTGCCAGCACGCCAAAACTATCGCGATAGCCACTGGCCGTTGGCGGCAAAAGAACATCGAAGAAAAACCGTTGCCGGTTTCTGTCGACCCCTACCCCGGTTTCAATCGACACCGGCAACCCAAACACAATGTTCTGCCGATACAAACCTTCGGCGCGCACACCATTGTCACTATCAACCCCCAGCGAAGCAGCATACTGCCGGGCCGGCGCCTCGGTAACCCGCACAATGAGCGGCATCTCAACATCACCGTTTTCAAGTGTTTCGCGTGACTCATCACGACTGTCCATGACAACAAACGCGCCGCGGAAAAACGAAGTGGTTTGCAATACCTGCTGCCATTCGTCGAGGCGGTCCTGGTCATAGGGCTCACCGGGGCTGTATTGCACGTAACGCTCAATTAATGATTCCGGCACGCGCTTCAGGCCAATCAGGCGCAATTTACCCATTCGCACCTGCGGGCCACTGTCAACCTGAACGCTCAGGTCGGCCTTGGCCTGCGCGGCCTCGATGGTTGCCTGCGAGTGGGAAATCTTCGCCAGCAGAAAATCCTTGCGGCTCACTTCATCAAGCAGCGCCGTTTTCGCCTGACTCCATTGTTCATTGATGAATGGCATGCCCTCGTCAAGCGGCCAATCTTCTTTCAACATGTCGACCCGCGCGGCAAACTCGGGTGCGGCGATTTTCCCCTGGAAGCCCAGGTCGACTTTACGCACATCGGTGCGCGGCCCCGGCTCGATGGTGATGTCCCAGGTTTCACCCAGGATATCCTGCCCCACGAGCAAATCAACCCTGGAGGAAAAGTAGCCCTGGGTTTCCAATGCCGACACCGTTGCGTCGCGCGCACGGCGCCGTAAGCGCGTGACTTCGCCGCCGTCCTGGTCTTGGGCCAGGCGCGTAATGGCATCCACTGCACCAGTAATCGCCTGCAATGATTGCGGCCCCACGCCGCCCGGGTCAATCACAATATCGGGCGGTTCAGCTGCCAGAGCCGGTTGCAGCGATAACGCCAGCACAAACGCGATAGCACGCAATTGCATTCAGCGGCCCTATGACTTCACAACCACAGGCGGCATCTTGCCGGCCATATCTCGCGGCAATGTTGCAACCTGGATTGCAACGCCATTCGCGATGACTTGATACATTGAGGCCGCCTCACTTTGCGGATCAGCAACGACGGTAGGACGCCCGGAATCCGTTTGTTCGCGAATTGCCATCGCCAAAGGCAATGTGCCCAACCACGGCAAGTTGAACTCGGCCGCCATATCACGCCCGCCATGAACCCCGAAAATGGGTTCGGCATGCCCGCAATTCGAGCAGATATGCATCGACATGTTCTCGACAATACCCAATACCGGCACCTCAACCTTGCGAAACATATGCAAACCTTTGCGGGCATCTGCCAAGGCCAAATCCTGCGGCGTGGTAACGATAATGGCGCCGGCAAGCGGCACCTTCTGCGAAAGGGTTAGTGCGATGTCGCCGGTTCCCGGTGGCATGTCGATAATTAAGTAATCCAGTTCGCCCCAGTTGGTCTGACGCAAAAGCTGTTCCAATGCCTGGCTAACCATCGGCCCGCGCCAGATCGCAGCCGAGTCCGGGTCGATAAGGAAACCGATGGAATTGGCCTCGATGCCGTGGCCTACCAGCGGCTCCATGGTTTTGTTGTCGCGGCTTTCCGGCTTGCCCGAAAGACCCAGCATCATGGGTACGCTGGGGCCGTAAATGTCGGCGTCCAGCAACCCAACACTGGCGCCCTGGCTTTTCAGCGCCAACGCCAGATTAACGGCGGTTGTACTTTTGCCGACCCCGCCTTTTCCAGAGGCCACCGCAATGATGTTGCGCACATTGGGCAATGGCTTCAAGCCGCGTTGAACGGCATGGGTTTCCACATGAAGCTCACTCGCAAACTGCCCCAGTGAAAGGTCATGCTTGCCAAGAACCGTTTCAATTGGTTGCTTTATTGCATTTAACCCATTGTGAATCGGGTAACCCAGCGCTAAAGTAAGGTTAACGGTGTTGCCATCGACGTTAACAACACTCTGTTTAAGGTTTGCAGCCAACTTTTTATTTGTGTTAGGGTCGATTGCATCAGACAAAATCGTGCGGATCTCATCGGGGGACATACTCATATATCTGCCTTGCTTGTCGTTTATTTACTTCCAAACCTGAAGGATAGCGGATTCAGAGCTATACGGGGTTACGGAACTTTTAGCGGTGTTGCTGTCATACTTTCTCATATGAATACATTTAATCAAATTCTTCGCGGCCTGTTGTTCTTTGTGCTTGCCATTTTCGGCATGGCCATGGCCTTCATTTTCATGGTCTCAACCGCCATTGCAGTGGGTGTGTTGTACTTGGTTGCCAAGGTACGCGGCCGCCCGTTCGGTGTTCGCGCCTATTGGGAAGAGCGCCGTCGTCCGCGCACGCCAGGCCCCAACGCTGGCGCACCGCGCTACAACAAGAAAGACGTCGTCGACGTCGAGATGCGCGAAATTCCCTAACGCGACGGCTTTTCCTGAAAAAGCGGCGAACGATTCATTACAATAGAGGGCAAGCGGGCGCTTGATGCGCCCAGCAGCGAATCTCCTGACTCGCTGTTTTTTGTTACCAATATTAACGTATCGCCCAACCATGCCGCGCACCCTTTTCGTTACCACCGCCCTTCCCTACGCCAACGGTTCGTTCCACATCGGCCACATCATGGAGTACATCCAGGCCGACATCTGGGTTCGTACCATGCGCATGGCCGGCCACACGGTTCATTTTGTCGGTGCCGACGACGCCCATGGCGCCCCCATTATGCTTAAGGCCGAGGCCGAAGGCATCTCGCCGCAAGCGCTGGTGAATCGCTACGCCAGCGAACGCCCCCAGTACCTGAACGGCTTTCATATTGAGTTCGATCACTGGCATTCCACCGACACCCCCGAAAACGTTGAGCTTTCGCAGGGCATATACAAAGCCCTGAAGGCCGAGGGTTTAATCAGTACCCGCACGGTGGAACAGTTCTACGACCCCGTGAAAGGCATGTTCCTGCCCGACCGTTATGTAAAAGGCGAATGCCCCAAGTGTGGTGCCGCCGATCAATACGGCGACTCCTGCGAGGTATGCGGCGCGGTGTACATGCCTACGGACCTTGTGAGTCCCTATTCCACCATTACCCGCGCCACGCCGGTCATGAAAAGTTCCGAGCACTATTTTTTCAACCTGTCTGACGAGCGCTGCGTAAAGTTCCTGCAGGAATGGACAACCGGAACCAATGAACAGGGCCAGAAACACTTGCAAAGCGAGATTCTGGGTAAAACCCGCGAATGGCTGGGCAACGGCCAGGCCGACGGCCAGGCCGACGCCCAGGCCAACCTGGCCGACTGGGACATTTCGCGCGACTCCCCTTACTTCGGCATTGAAATCCCCGATGCCCCAGGCAAGTATTTTTATGTCTGGCTTGATGCCCCCGTTGGCTACCTGGCCTCGTTGAAAGCCTACTGCGCCGAACAAGGTATCGATTTCAACGCCCTGCTCGACCCGAACGGCACAACCGAACAAGTGCATTTCATTGGCAAGGATATTGTTTATTTCCATGCCCTGTTCTGGCCTGCCATGCTGAAATTCGCGGGGCGCAAAACGCCCGATCTTCTGCACGTGCACGGCTTTATTACCGTCAGCGGCGAAAAAATGTCGAAAAGCCGGGGTACCGGTATTTCGCCCTTGCGCTACCTGGAAATCGGCATGAATGCCGAATGGCTGCGTTATTACATTGCCGCCAAACTGAATGCGCGCGTCGAAGACCTGGATTTCAATCCCGACGACTTCATCGCCCGGGTCAACAGTGACCTGGTCGGCAAATATGTGAATATCGCCAGCCGGGCCGCCAATTTCATTAGCAAGCACTTTAACGGTGAATTAGCTTACACCGGGGATACCCAGGCGCTCAAGGATGAAATCAACAGCGTGACCCAGGCCGTTCATGGCGACCTGGAAGCACGCGAATACGGGCGTGCCATTCGCCAGGTAATGGCTTATGCCGATCGCATCAATCAGGCGTTCGATGCCGCCCAACCCTGGGTCATGGCCAAAGACATCGCCCAGGCATCGACCGAACAAAAAGCACAGCTGCAAGATATCTGCTCGCGCGCGCTGGCCGGCTTCAAAGCGCTTTCCGTCATGCTCAGCCCCGTCCTGCCTGTGCTTACCGCACGCGTCGCGCAAGAACTGTTCAACGATGCCCACCATTATCAATGGGCCGACGCCTCGGTTTTGCCGGAACGCATCAGCCCATTCAAACACCTCATGCAGCGTGTCGACCCGAAAATGCTGGATACCCTGTTCGAAGCACCTGTTCAGGAAGCGCCCAAACCGGGCGGTGAAGCCATTGCCGATACCATCGACATCAAAGACTTCGGCAAAATCGATCTGCGTATCGGCAAAATTGTGTCATGCGACGCAGTGGAAGGGTCAGACAAACTGTTGCGCTTAATGGTTGACCTGGGTGAAGGTCGCGAACGCCAGATTTTCTCCGGCATCAAGTCAATGTATCAACCGCAAGACCTGGCAGGAAAGCTAACTGTGGTGGTGGCCAACCTGGCACCACGCAAAATGCGTTTTGGCGTGTCGGAGGGCATGGTACTGGCGGCCAGCCATGCCAACGAAAAACAACAGCCCGGCATTTATATTCTGGAACCCTTTCCCGGGGCGCAGCCCGGCATGCGTATCAGCTAGATGGATAAATCAAGACAGGCGCGCTACGAGCGCACGATCGGCACCGCGCGATTCACCGAAGGGCGATTCAGCACCTGGGTCAGCGTGGCCGTCAACCTGCTCTTGAGTATTGCCCAGGTCATTATCGGCGTGTTGGCGCAATCACAGGCTTTATTGGCCGACGCGGTGCACTCGCTGTCCGACCTGCTGTCTGACTTTGTGGTGCTGTTTGCGAACAAGCATAGCCAGAAGGCCCCCGATGCCGAACACCATTACGGCCATCTGCGCTTTGAAACCGCTGCCTCGCTGGCGCTGGGGGTGTTGATGCTAGCTGTTGCCGCAGGCATGCTTTGGGTTGGGATCAACAAACTGCAAGACCCCGGCGCCATCGGGCCGGTACATTACTCTGCCGTTATTGCCGCCGCCATCACACTCGTGGCCAAAGAAGGCCTGTTCCGCTACCTGCTTCGGGTGGGCCAACGGGCGAAGTCGAGCATGCTGATTGCCAATGCCTGGCATGCCCGCTCCGACGCCGCTTCTTCTCTGGTCGTTTTGCTGGGCGTGGGCGCCAGCGTTGCCGGCTTTCCCCTTGCCGACCCCATCGCGGCACTGATCGTGGCTTTAATGATCGGGCGCATGGGCTGGAAGTTCTTCTACAGCTCCTTTAACGACCTGCTCGACCGGGCGGTCGATAAAGACACCGAAATCCGCATTCGCAATCTGCTGCTGTCAACACCCGGCGTGGAAGGCCTGCACGATTTGAAAACCCGCAAAATGGGTGACATGATCTGGGTTGAAGTGGACATCGAAATGGACAGTCGCCTGACCATCGCCCAAGGACACGACATTGCCGTGCGCGCACGTGAGCGGGTCATGGAAAATGAAGATGTTCTGGAAGTCATGACCCATTTCGATCCGGTCGATGTGAACGACCCGGTGCGCCTGCCAAAAAGCCGGCACACGCGCCATGATGCATCCGACCATTAACCGCTTACCCTTACACCAACTCAAGGAGTCCGCCATGTCTGTTGATTTTGATTTCCAACTGAACGAGCCAGCACTGGTGCGACAACAATGCTACATAGACGGTCAATGGTGTGATGCCGACAGCGGCAAAACACTGGAAGTATCCAATCCGGCCAATGGCCAGGTTATTGCACAAGTGCCCTTTGCCGGCCCCCACGAAACGCTTCGCGCCATTGAGGCGGCCGAAAAGGCCCTGCCCGCCTGGCGCGCCAAAACCGCCGCCGAGCGCGCCGCCATTTTGCGCCGCTGGTTCGAACTATTGCTGAAACACAAAGACGACCTGGGCCGGCTGATGACGCTGGAACAGGGCAAGCCTTTAAAAGAAGCCACCGGTGAAATCGTCTACGGCGCCTCTTTCATCGAGTGGTTTGCCGAGGAAGGCAAACGTGCCTATGGCGAGGTCATTCCCACCCCCGTGGCAGACAAACGCTTCGTGGTCATCAAGCAACCCGTGGGCGTGTGCGCGGCCATTACGCCATGGAACTTTCCCTGCGCCATGATCACCCGCAAGGCGGCACCGGCGCTGGCTGCCGGCTGCACCATGGTTCTGAAGCCGGCCGAGCTGACACCCCTGTCGGCACTGGCCATGGCCGAACTGGCGAAACAGGCAGGCATTCCGGCCGGCGTATTCAATATTGTTACCGGCGATGCAAAAGCCATTGGCGAGGCACTTTGCAGCAGCCCCACCGTACGTAAACTTTCCTTCACCGGCTCCACGCCCGTTGGCAAGCTGCTCATGGAGCAATGTGCCCCCACATTGAAAAAACTCTCGCTTGAATTGGGTGGCAACGCACCGTTTATCGTCTTCGACGACGCCGACATCGACGCTGCCGTTGCCGGCGCCCTTGCCTCGAAATACCGCAATACCGGCCAAACCTGCGTTTGCACCAACCGTTTTATTGTCCAGGCCGGCGTCTACGATGAGTTTGCCGAAAAACTGGCTGCCGAAACGGCCAAGCTGCGCGTTGGCAACGGGCTGGAAGAAAACGTCGTGCAAGGGCCGCTCATCAACGCGGCTGCGGTGGAAAAAGTGGAACGCCTGATCAGCGATGCAAAAAACAAAGGCGCCAAAATCACAACAGGGGGCGAACGCCTGGAAAAAGACGGGTTGTGGTTCAAACCCACGGTGCTAACCCATATGACGCCCGACATGGACATCGCACAGCAGGAAATTTTCGGCCCGGTATCGGCGCTATTCAAGTTTGAAACCGAAGACCAGGCCATTGCGCTGGCCAACAACACGGAATATGGCCTGGCTGCCTATTTCTATGCACGCGATATTGGCCGTGTATGGCGCGTGGGCGAGGCCTTGGAGTACGGCATGGTGGGCATTAATACCGGCTCGATTTCCACTGAAGTGGCACCTTTTGGCGGCATCAAGAATTCCGGTATGGGGCGGGAAGGCTCGCACCATGGCCTGGATGAATACCTGGAAATCAAATATATGGCCATGGGCGGCCTGTAAACCGCGGTGATCACCCGCCAGCACCCGATTTCGTCGTAATTCGGGTGCCGGTTGCTTGTACGCCCCCTTATACAATATAATTGAGAATCAATATCATTTATATTCAAGGGTTGATACCGCCATGACCGGCACGGGGTACGCGTCATACGCTATCGAGGATCTATACAGCAGCCACCACGGGTGGCTGAAGTCGTGGTTGTCACGGCGCCTGGGTAACACCTACGATGCAGCCGACATGGCGCACGACGTTTTCCTGCGGCTGATTCTCAAACCTGCACCTCGTGGTTTCAATAGCGCCGGCGAGGCACGCGGTTATCTGCGTACCGTTGCCCAGGGCATGTGCATCAATCTTTGGCATCGTCGCGAAATTGAACGCGCATGGCTCGACACCCTGGCCGCACGGCCGCAAGAATGCGCGCCCTCGGCGGAACATCAGGCTATGGTGCTGGAAGCGCTGCATGAAATTGGCGTCATGCTGCTTGAACTGCCGAACAAGGCTGCTCACGCCTTTTTGCTGACCGAAGCCTGCCAGATGAGCCAGAAAGAAGTCGCCCAGGAATTGGGGGTCTCCACGCGCATGGTGCGCAAGTACCTTGCCCAGGCCATGCTTAAGTGCATGCAACTGCAGGCCCGCAAAACCGCAGTTGATCTGTTCAACCCCAACCAGGCCTGACATGCATAGCGCCGCGCCACCTTCAGCCACTTTCCCGGCCCAGCCATCGCACCGCGCCATGGAGCAGGCCGCCCAATGGTATGCCCTGCTTAGCGCAGAAGACGTCAGCGACAACGACCACACACGCTGGCAGGCCTGGCTGAACCGGGACCCCGAGCATCGTTTGGCATGGCGTTATGTTGAGTCAGTCAGCAGTCGTTTCAATCTCATCAAAACCACCACCGATCCTCGCGGCACCGCCGACGGCCTGTGGCAAGCCAACACGCGCCTGAGGCAGCGCCGCCGTGTGCTGGCCAGCCTTGGCGGCCTGGCCGGCGCCGGATTGCTGGGCTGGGCCGGCTGGCGCCATACCCCATTACCGGTTTTGGCACAGGCCTGGCAGGCCGACTACCGCACGGCCACCGGGGAAACGCGCAAGGTGGTGCTGTCGGACGGCAGCCGTGTCTGGCTGAACACCGCGACCGCGTTCAACCAGGATTACGACCGTCGCCAGCGACGCCTGCAACTGATCACAGGCGAGATCCTGATCGACACAGCCAACGACCCCGCGCGACCGTTTTTTGTTGAAACCCACCAGGGACGTTTGCGGGCGCTGGGTACCAGATTCACCGTGCGCCAAGACAACGACCAGACTTTCCTGGCGGTATACGACGGCGCAGTGGAAGTTCGCAGCCGCAGCGGCGCCGTTACCGTTCTGCAAGCCGGGCAGCAAACCCGTTTCACCCCCAATGCTGTAGACAACATCCAGCAGGCCGATGTTGCCCGCGAGGCCTGGAGCCGCGGTGTGCTGGTGGCACAGGATATTCCCCTTGGCGAGGTTGTGGCGGAACTGCGGCGCTATCGTAATGGACACCTGGGCATCGCCCCGGAAGTGGCGAACCTGCGCGTATTGGGCAACTTTCCCCTTAACGATACCGACGACACGCTGAACATGCTGGCCGAGGCGCTTCCGGTGCGCATTACACGCACGTTGTCATGGTGGGTCAGTATCGAAGCGAAAGATTAAAACTTATGTTTAAAACCGGTTCCGCTTTTTGCCATCTCGATTGATTAAGAGGTTAGAAGCGCAAACAACATCCTCAGCCTGGAAAGCACGCTCTCAACCGCCTGCCAGGATCAACGATCGCGTTGTTTGCTACAGCCCATAATCCATCTTGAGGGAAGACATGCCATGCCGAGTCACCGAATAACCCCCGCCCTTGTGGCGATACCATTTATTTGCGCAACCAGCATGATGGCGACGACAACAATGGCCCAGGCACAGGAAAGCAACACGCCGCCGGCCCAGGCTGGGCAAAGCGACATTCGCCAGTACAACATTCCCGCCGGCCCCCTTTCCAGCGCGCTGACCCGTTTTGCCACCGAAGCCGGTATCTTCCTGGTTGGCGCTTCGGAGCTGGCCCAGGGGAAAACCAGCCCCGGCGTACAAGGCCGGCTTGGCGTGCAGGTGGCATTAGAGAGGTTGTTGGTCGGCACCGGTCTGCAAGCCCGACCCAATGCGCAGGGCCAATATGTTCTGGAAAAAACGGTTGGCGTAACCACATTACCTGCAGTGCAGGTGTCGGCAACGCGCCTGGGCGCGACCACTGAAGGCACCGAGTCGTACACCACCGGCATTACGAATACTGCCACCAAGCTGAATCTTTCGCCGCGGGAAACGCCACAAACCATTTCTGTCATTACCCGGCAACAGATGGACGACTTTGCCATGACCTCGGTAGACGACGCGCTGAAAGCCACCAGCGGCGTCTTCGTGCTTGATCGCGGCAACAACGGCAGCGCCTATTACAGCCGGGGCTTTGCCTTGCAATCCCAGTACAACGGCATACCTAATCCGATCGGTATCAGCCAAAACAACATCAACCCGCAAATCGACAATGCCTTTCTTGATCGCGTTGAAGTATTGCAAGGGCCTTCAGGGTTGATGAGCGGCGCGGGCGACCCCGGCGGCACCATTAACCTGGTGCGCAAGCGCCCCACGCGTGAATTTCAGGCCCATATAGAGGCACAGGGCGGCTCATGGAACCAGCGTCGTGTTGTTGGCGATATTTCCGGGCCACTGGTTGACTCAGGCCGCATTCGCGGGCGGATGGTGGCCCTGGTCGACAAGCGTGACTCGTTTGTAGATTACGCCTTCAGAGACCGCCAGGCCTTCTATGGCGTTCTCGAAGCCGATATTACGTCGAGCACCATGCTGTATGCCAGCCTGCAGTATCAAAAAGACAAAGGCAGAAACCATTTCGGCGTGCCTTTCGCGGCCGACGGCAGCGATGCGGGGCTGGACCGATCAGACTTCTTTGGCAATGCCAACCAATTAACCACCCGGGACTACACGCTCTATACGGTGGGGCTGGAACAACAACTACCCGCCGATTGGACCATGAAACTGCAATACTCCGGCAGCAAAACCAACATCTCCATCAGGAACTACAGCTACCTCAGCGGCAACTTGAACCCCACCACAGGCAACGGCATGTCGCTTAACCAGATGGCGCACTTCAGCAGCAACGTGCCCTATGACTCCTTTGACGCCTACGCTTCCGGGCCAATAACGCTGCTGGGGCGCGAACACGAACTGGTTTTCGGCGCCAATGGTTCCACCATGACGCGCGACTTTGCTGGAACCGGCTATATGCCTGCCCTGCCGATCAATGTCTTTTCGTTCGATCCCACCACACTCCCCACCCCGGTCACCGGCGCCAACCCGTATTCTGGCGGTTATAAAATTACCCAGCGCGGCGTATATGGTGTGGGCCGCTTTAACCTGACCGATTCGCTGAAGCTGATTACCGGCGTTCGAGTCAGCTCATATGAAGATAAAGACGTCATCACAGGTGCGACCACCGCCAAAGAAAGCAACGTGGTCTCGCCTTATGCCGGGCTGATCTACGACATTAACAAAACCCATTCCGCGTATATCAGTTACTCAGATATTTTCAATCCGCAAAGCGAACAGAACGCAGACGGCGACACCCTGAAACCCATTGTGGGCAGCAACTATGAAGTGGGTCTTAAAAGCGAGTTCTTCGGCGGCGAGCTGAATACTGCTGTTGCTTTATTCCGGTTGGAGCAAACCAACCTTGCCCAGTTGGATGAGTCCGTACCCAACGACCCGGCCAATATTTGCGGTGGCCAGTGCTACACCGCTTCCGACAAAGTAACCAGCCAGGGCGTTGAATTGAGCATCAATGGCGAAATCGTTCCAGGCTGGAATTTAACCGCAGGCTACACCTATGTCGACAGCCAATACGCCAGTGGTGCTGACAACGGCGAGCCTTATGCCACCGAACTGCCAAAGCACACGGTACAACTGTATACCACCTACAAGCTGCCGAAGACCAATTGGACTATTGGCGGCGACGTACGCTACTACAGCAAAATATACAGGGAAGGGCCGGGCTGGACACTTAATCGCGACGCCCTGGTACTGGTTGGGCTAACGGCCAAATACCAGATCAACCCCAACGCCGACCTCACTCTCGTGGTGAACAACGTGTTTGACAAAACCTACCGTGCGGCGCTTGATACCCGCAATTATTCCACTTTCGGTCAACCGCGCAATTTTGTAGCCAATCTGCAATACCGATTCTAAACAATAGAAGGCAGTAATTAAGATGAAAGAAGGATTTCGCCAGTGCATGGCTTGGCTGCACACCTGGACCGGCCTGGTGGTTGGCTGGGTGCTGTTCTTTGTATTCATTACAGGCACGGCCGGTTATTTCACTTACGAAATCACACGCTGGATGGAGCCCGAGCGCCCCCTGCAAAGCGCCGCGCCGCACTATGACAACGGCGCCCTGGCACTAATGGCCATGAATCGGCTGGAGCAGGTGGCGCCCGGCGCCCAGTACTGGAGCATCACCCTGCCGCATCAATCGCAAGCGACCCGCGACTGGGAAAACTTCGCCATTGGTTGGGAAACCATGCCACGGGAAGGCCACGAGCATGGTGTACGGGGTACCGAAAAGCTGGACCCCAATACCGGCGGCCTGCGCACCGAGGTGCAACCCCGGGAAACAGGCGGCGGCAGCCTGCTTTATCGCATGCACTACGTGCTGCACTACATCGACCGCGCCACGGCCTTTCGCATTATCGGCATCTGCACCATGCTGATGCTGCTGGCCATGGTAAGCGGCATCATCACCCATAAGAAAATCTTCAAGGATTTCTTCACCTTCCGTCGCGGCAAAGGCCAGCGCTCGTGGCTTGATGCCCACAATGTCATCAGCGTGATGGCCCTGCCCTTCTTTTTAATGATTACCTACAGCGGATTGGTGTTTTTCTATACCACCTACATGCCGGCCGGCGTCGCCGCCGTGTACGGAACCGATGACAAAGCGCGCGAACGCTATTTCGACGAGTTATACGGCGACCACACGCACGAGGCCGTTGCCCGGCCCAGCGCCTCGGTTCCCAACATGATCGCCCAGGCCGAAGACGCCTGGGGTGAAGGCACAATCCGTTCCGTGCTGGTCATGCACGATGGTGGCGAAGAACCCTTCGTGGAAGTTCAACGGGTACGCGGCGACAAGGTTCGCGTTTTCGACGCTCAAACCCTGCGCTTTCACGCCCATACCGGCCAGCCGCTGGCGCCGGAGCCGCAAGACAGCGCGGTCGTGAAAACCCACCAAACCCTGCTGGCCCTGCACGAAGGCCGCTTTGCCGAGCCCTGGTTGCGCTGGTTGTACTTTTTTGCGGGGCTATTGGGCGCCGGCATGATCGGTACGGGGTTGGTCATGTGGACGGTCAAGCGTCGCAAAAGCCACGACGCAACAGGCGGGCATTTCGGCCTGCGGCTGGTGGAAGCGCTGAATGTGGCCACCATCGCCGGCTTACCCGTGGGCGTAGCCGCCTACTTTTGGGCCAACCGCCTGCTGCCGGTTGAAATGGCCGAACGTGCCAGTTGGGAAGCAAACTTTCTGTTCCTCATCTGGGGCGAAGCGCTGCTTTACGCGTTCTTCCGGGATATTCGCCGGGCCTGGGTGGAATTGCTGTGGCTGGCTTGCGCCGCCTTTACCTTACTGCCCGTCGTCAATGCCCTGACCACCGACAAACATTTAGGCGTTACATTACCCGCCGGAGATTGGACACTGGCCGGATTCGATCTGACCATGCTGGGATTAGGGCTGATCTTCGGCTACATGGCCGTTAAGGTCAAACGCGTCTGGCTCAAGAAAGCCGCGCAGCAAACCCAGGCACGTAACCCGGCCTTGCTTGAACAGGTAACAGAATGACAACCGTATCAAACACCCACCGCTACCGTTGGATGGTGGCCTCGCGCGTGCTGGCCGCCGTAGTCGGCGGCTATACACTGACCTCGGCTGCCACCGTTCTTATTGCTCTGATCTGGCCGCTCCCGAAAGCACAAGCCGTCATGGCGTCGTCGATGCTGAGTTTCGCCCTGTACGCTGCCATCCTGGTCTGGGTGTTCAGCGCCAAACGTGTGCTTGGAATCTGGCTGGGGCTGATTATGGCCACCGCGCTATGCGCCGGCCTGTCTTGGCTGTTACTGCTTCAGGCAACACCCGGAGGCGCGGCATGACCACGATACACGCGCTTTTACTGCTGATCAGCCTGGGGGGGTTCGGCTTGCTGGCGCTGGCCATGCCCAAATACAGTCAACATGTCGTAAATCGCCCCATAAGGGCCAAACAGCGACGCCTGCTGCGCTTGATGGGCTGGCTGCTACTGGCGGCGGCCCTGGGCCTGGGCATAGCGCAATGGCGGTTCGACATCGGTATGGTGACCTGGCTGGGGTGGCTCACGCCGGCAGGTATTGCCCTGGCATTGTTGCTGTCTAAACAAGCGGAGAAAGCCCCACCCAAACACCGCAGGCGAGACCACAGAAACACGCATGCACCGGCCGTGCCCGCTACCGCTGCCCCCCGCTCTTCCGGCTTGCTGGCCGCGCTGGCCGCCGCTGCATTACTGATCCCGTTGGCCGGATTCGCCTGGCAACTGCACACCACCCCAGACAAACCCTTGATGCGGGCCGATGCCATTCACGGCCAAATCGGACCCTGGCCCTTCGTGTTGGCGGAAAAAGACCTGAAGCCGCCCGAGATCGTCCATTTGAATGTGCCGCTGAAACAATTCACCCTTCAGTTCTGCGAAGGCTGCGACCGGGATATCCGCCTGGCTTATTTCAAAGTGCGTGAACCCCGCTTTTCCGGCAAGGCAGGTACGGTGCTTGCCGCAGGCAATGCCTTTGAAGGCCGCGGCCGGGAAAAGACCGCTGAAATACCCCTGCCCCCGGCGGCCACCCTGGAAGACGGCCTCTGGTTGACGGTGGAAAGCAAAAACGGAGATGTCTACCATCAGAAATTCGACATTGAGCGTGTGTCTCCGGCCCTGGCACGCTTTATTCAGGAAAGACAATGACGAAACAAACAATAAAAGCGCTTTTAGTTGCAATTGCCTTGTTATGCAGCCCGGCAGTATATGCCCATACCCCGGTGTGCCATTGTGAACTCAACGACCAGCGTATCAACTGCGAAGGCGGCTACCACGACGGCTCGGGCGCGGTCGATATCACCATGCGGGTCGTGGCCTATGGCGGTGAGACACTGGAAACCGGGAAACTGAACTCAAACTCGCGCTTCAGCACTGCGCTGCCCACGCAACCGTTCTACATTCTCATGGATGTGGGCCCGGGGGAAATGGTTGAAGTAGACTGGCGGGATATTGAGGGTATGGATAGCAACCATTATGACGAACGTTAGGTGTTAATACGTAAGGAGCGTATGGCATGAGTGCGAGCAAGTTTGATTCAGTTAATGACTATCTTGTTTCTTTGGGCTCACCTAAAGAAGAGACCCTTAGGGGTGTTATCAACGTTATTCTCAAATCATTTCCTGATTTAGAGTGCAAGCTTGCCTGGAACGTCCCTCAGATTTGTAGGGGCGATGACTACGTATTTGGTCTGTCAGCACTGAAAAATCATCTTGCGCTTGCTCCCTGGAGCGCCGAAGTGATTGAAGCCTTCAAGGAAAAGCTTGAAAGCGAAGGGTACGTAGTGAAAAAAAATCTATTTCAAATTCCTAACGAATGGAAAATAGACGAGGAACTACTCAGGAACTTAGTGAAGGCGAGGCTCGCCGAGCTGGATTGAGCTCTCTGCATCTAGAAAACTGCACGTGTTGGCGGCGTTATAACATTAAGGAAACACCACCTGGCTGCACCCAACAGACGTTCGGTCCGCGCAGAAACCTGCTATCGAGAATCCTCATGATGGTAACTTGCGCACGGTAAGCAGAACTGCCGCGATGCGATCGGCATGCGCATAGGCCGGTTCGATCAGTTCTTCACCAAACACGTCCGGGTCAAGCTCCTGGTAGTGCCATTCCAAACCGGATGCATCCAGCATGGGTGCAAGCAGACTGCGGAAAGAATCCACACCGTCGACAATGGCCGTACCGGTATACAGCAACAACGTACCACCGGGCGTCAGCCGTGTCCGGGCCAGGCCCGCAATCGCCAGGGAAAGGCCCTCGCCCAAACTGCCGCCACCGTGCCGATAGGCGCGCTGCGTTGAGTCAAGCAAATAAGGCGGGTTGGCAACGATCAAGTCAAAGTCGCCGTCAACCGATGCAAGCAGGTTGGAATGCTGCGCTGAAATTCGCCCTACATCGGCAAGCCGGGCGTTAATCGTCGTGTACTGAAGCGCCGTATCATTGATATCGACCGCAAAGACGTCGGCCTGGGGCCGCTCAAGCGCCACCACCACGGCACCGGGGCCGGCGCCACAGCCCACGTCGACCGCACGCCGCACGTGCACCTCACCGTCCTTCAGGTATTGAGCGATCGCATTGGTGAAGCGGTAAGTGTCGGGGCCAAAAAAAATCGCGTCCGG
>TARA_R100000306_G_scaffold44395_2_pt1 | contig 24196 bp, 17 predicted proteins | sample TARA_R100000306 | Tara Oceans TARA_R100000306 (sample SAMEA2620824) | marine metagenome | biome: marine biome (ENVO:00000447); feature: mesopelagic zone (ENVO:00000213); material: "saline water (ENVO:00002010), including plankton (ENVO:xxxxxxxx)" | depth 1000 m | reverse complement strand
TCCCCCTCCTAAGGGGAAGGTAGCAGGTTCGAGTCCTGCCGGGGGCACCAGCCACCCTTCCGCATCGATCCACAAAAACCCCAATCGACTGTTTTAAAAGCCATTTATTTAAAATCGGCGTCCTTATCGATCCACAACATTCCGCCCTAATCTACATATTCTGGGGGTACATCTGGGGTGCAAACTGAAGTACTCCCCGTTATAGTAGATTTTGTACCCCCAAAAGAGCTCAAGATCTGTCATGTCCAGGCCTATAAACCTCCTGACCGACAAAAAAATCCAATCCGCCAAGTTCGAGAAATTCGGCAAGAGAACCAAGCTTACCGATGGCGCCGGACTTTATCTGGACATACAGCCGTCCGGGAAGTACTGGAGGATGAAGTACCGATTTGGCGGCAAGGAAAAAACACTAGCACTCGGCGTTTACCCCGATGTCTCGCTGAAACTGGCGCGGGAGCGTCGAACGGTGGCTCGGGAGCAGATTGCCGACGGCATTGACCCAAATGAAGTCAGAAAAGAGCAGAAGGCGGTCCTGAAAGAGCAGGCGGACACCTTCAAGGCTGTCGCAGAAGACTGGCTCAAACTGAAGAAAGGAGAACTTGCTGACAGTACCCTGGAGGTTGCGAAGAGAAGGCTCGAAACATGGGCTTTCCCTAAACTGGGCCATTTACCGATCAGGGAAATCAAAGCCTCCACTGTCATGGAGACGTTGAGACCCATTGAAGACCAAGGTAAGCACGAGACCGCGCACCGAATCCGGCAACGCATTGGCGAGATCTTTCGCTTTGCAGTAGCAGCAGATCGTGCCGAGATTGACCCCACAGCAACGCTGAGAGGTCAACTCAAAACCATCCCCACCAGACACCGTTCTGCCATCACTAATCCCGAGGAACTGGGCAAGCTACTGAAAGCCATCGATGCCTATGGAGGACATGCAACAACCAGAGCGGCCTTGAAGCTCGCACCTATGCTATTTCTTCGACCGGGCGAACTACGGAACGCGGAATGGAGCGAGATCAATATAGACAATGCCACCTGGATCGTTCCTGGCCAACGCATGAAAGGCACTCAGAAGGCCAAGAGAACAGGACAAGTGCCTGACCATATCGTGCCCCTGTCAACGCAGGCAGCAGCCATTCTGAAGGAACTCAAATCCCTCACGGGTCACCAAAGTCTCGTGTTCGAATCCGTTAAACGGGGCCGGCCGCTGTCCGAGAACACTATCAACGTGGCACTCAAGTCGATGGGTTACGATGGTTCCACCATGGTCGGTCATGGGTTTCGAGCGACCGCATCGACACTCTTGCATGAACTTGGCTGGCCACCAGAGATAATTGAGCTCCAGCTGGCTCATAAGCAACGAAACCAGGTAGCAGCAGCCTACAACCGCTCTGCGCGCCTTGAAGATCGGAAGACTATGATGCAGGAATGGGCCGATTACCTAGACCGAACCAGGAAGTCCGAATAATTACCTGCGCCTCCTAAGCCTCAACTCAAATATGGCGAGCACTCTCGCCAAATTGACCGAGAAGCTCATTCCACGCATCGGCTAGAGGCTTCACGCTAGCTGATGAGCCCGACGAAGATGAAAATGCAATCAAGCTTTCTATTCCGTCGCCTTGATCAATATTAATCTGGACATCGAGATCATCCACATCACATTCAATGATTGCGCTTAGCAACTTCTCGAAGGCAGCTAGCCGAGCCAGCCTCCTATCGAAGCTCTCCTCCCGTCGGGATAGTTCAATGCCGGCAGCCTTCAGCTCGCCTTCCCTTTCCCTCAATTTCTTGGAATCCTCTTTTATCTTTTGACGCTGCCGTTTCAGGGCAACGCTCTCTCCCTTTCTGACTGCATCCTCATCGGTTATAAGCTCCTCAACCACGGTTGATTCACGCTGTCTGGTTGCTCGAGACATTGCCGCCAACTTGACACAGATGGACTCCCTCAAATCCAGGCGCTTGATCAGCCTTCCCTCCTTATTTCGGACCCTGCTTGCCCGCTGCTGCCTAACCGACTCTAGGAGTAATCGGTAACGTAGTTTGCCAGCGTCTGACCCTTGCAACCCCAGGACCATTTCTACCAGCTGCTGCCTTCGCGGCATTCCTGCTGCGGACCTTCTGCGGTTATCAGTTGGAAGGGGCACATTGTTTTTCTGCAGGTGCTCAATCGCAAAATCCACGAGCCCTTCCTTTTGAAGACGATCAGCCCACTTCTCAACCTTTGACCTCAACTGGCACTCCATCTCATCTGAAAATAAAACCCACTTACTTTTCTGTCGCTCAACTATCAAACTATCACATGCCAAACGTTGTGCAAACGTTATGTTTCACGAGTACTATATATGGTACCTACTATATATATTGAGTTCAGCATGCTTCTACGCTTTTCATTGCTTCCTTGCTCACCTTTTGCAAAATTTTTCCTGCTTAAATTCGTCACACGCTATGGCAATACGACGCCCTGGTTGAATCAGGTGACGGAGATTATTAATGCGATTGAACTGCCGAAGTCACGATTCTACGAAGTCGTCAAAGAGCTACGTTCATTGGGCGCTCTAGAAGTCCAAGAGACCAAACCGAATGAGCTCCATGAGGTCCGTTACGAAGTCAGTATTCACGAACCGGAAATATGCTCATTTGCCCTAAACGAACAACCGCATTTACACCAACACAAAGTCGACGAGTTACTGAATTTGAAGTCACGGTCAATCGGCAGGCGGCGGCATCAGTTAACGATACCGCAGCGAGTTCTGATGATTGCCTTGCTTGAAGAGGCTGATGCAGGAGGAATAATCAGAAATATCGGTTTTTCTGACCTTGCTCAACGGACTGGATTGGCGATACGACAGGTCAAGAATCAGATGGCGAAGCTCCGAGAATTTCACTACGTTCGAGTTTCACTCCCAGGCGGGAACACAACGGGCCTGACAGGGCGATATAACAGTGTTCACGCATTAAATTTGAGGCACCCTGATTTCGACCAGCAATCTTCATCGGGAGGAATTGTGATTTTCAGGCCGTCGGTCCCGTCCATCCCAGATGAGTACCTCAACTATTTTCACCTCCAATACAGAGAATTACGCAAGGGCCTTTTACAGCAAAGGCGTACCTCGCATGTACAAATCGACCAACGTGACGAACTTCTTAATCTCGCGAACCGAGCAGGAAATTTGCAGGCATCTTCTACCTGGATTTTCCTGAACTGGCTGTGCCACGACTTTGCCTCAAGAACGCTATCTGAACTCTGGAAAGAATTATCAGAACTGACCGTCGGGCAGCTAAACAAAATCATTGGCGACAAAATTCGTGGAGAGTGGCTATCCACCTATCGCGCAATCATAGAAGTAGATGACGACAATAACTCCAGACAAAAAAAAGTAGTTCGTAGCAAACAGCCCGAGTTAGCGATACTTCCGTTGATTGAAATAAGTATGAGCACTGCGGTACGCGATATTGCTCGTGGGGTAAAGAAAGCTCTCACAGATTCGGAAGCCCTGCCCAATCACGCCGAGAACTACCATTTCCAAATTCTGCCCATCCCATACAAAGGCGAAAGGGGGCTCTTCGCGCTGGAAATAACGGAAGGCAGTGAATCCCGTTTGAGTCAAAAAAATGAATTTGTCCTAGCTCTTGGGCTTGACCCAAAACAGGGGAAGATAACGGTAGACAGCATTTCTGATGTCTATGCGCTCAGACACAACACTCTGGCAATGACAGGGCTAGCCACCCCTCCATTGGCGTGCCCGATACTTGCCCGTCTACCTAAAACGAAGAAGTGAATCCGCCACCGAGCAACCTATCGCAGACTTCACAGGCGAGATCAGAGTGCGGGGACGGATATTGCTCCCAATGAGCTAAAACCCAACTGATCCGGATACCATTTTGGCAAAACTGATCATTTCTTACACCGCCTCCCAATCTTCTGAACCAATAGGTCAGGAGATCAAACATGCAGATTTTACGGCTTAGAGACGTCATTCACACAACAGGCCTTGGCCGCTCATCAATATATAAGTTTTCGCGCCTTGGAACGTTCCCGCCCGCTATCACCCTCGGTGGCATGTCAGTTGGCTGGAACGCTACCACGATAAATCAATGGATTGCCCAACTCATCCGCGACCGCGATCAAGTGCCCTCTCGCTCAAACCACGTCACTTCCTGGGCCGTCAGCATCACTGAGGATGACACCTGCGAAATCGATCTGAGGATTCTGCGAATCAAGCACGTCATGGCGCTGACTGGGTTAGCTAAGTCCACCGTGTACAAGTACATCAATGAGAGGGATTTTCCGCGCCCCGTTCCATTGGCTGGAACGGCCGCAGGCTGGATAGAAGCAGAGGTGGAACAGTGGCTGACGAAGTGCTCTGCTTCCACTGCGACTGTGCAGGTGCCTGAAAGACATGAAACCCTTCCAGAAGCTGCATAGCCCCTTCTTATTATTTAAATAATAGACAACTTCTCTAGATCACAAACCACTCCCTCAACACCTCCTGAGCATCACAAATCCGGGGCAACCCTCGGCAAACTGGTCCAATACCGGGCCGAATTCTGCGTGCTCAGCAGATAAATCTGAAAACCCCAAAACCCCGAAAATGGAGACTACCGACATGAATAGTGATCATGAAGGCGCAACCCTTGAGTACCTGAGCCAACTAAAACTATCAGCTCAGGGAGTTGCCGAACACTTCCTAGCCGAGAGCAACACACTCCGCGATGGCATGCGCATCCTCGAATGTGCAAATCGCTTGAGAACGTATTCAGACGAGGTCTACGGTACTTTCTTCGAAACTTGGTACTGCAAGCATCGTAGCTGCCCAATCTGCCAATGGCGAAAATCCTTGAGGTACTGCAGTAAGATCCATAGAACGCTGGACCAGAACCCCTCTCTCTTGAAGGACAAGTGGATCTACCTGACATTGACAGTCCGCAACTGCGGTGTAAGAGACCTGAGGGCGACCATTGAATACATGAAACAGGCTTTCCGGCGCTTGATGAACCGTGATTTTTGGAAGCGGCATATTCAAGGTAGCATTCGATTTGTTGAAGTAACCGAAAGTTACCTAGGTGATGGGGGGCATAATTACGAGTCGACACATCCCCATTTTCATTGCCTTCTTCGCGTTAGCCCGTCGATGTATGCTGGCGTTAACTACGTTTCGGAAATGCGATGGGCGGAAGAATGGCAAAAAGCCTTACAGGTTCACTACCTACCTGTCGTCCACCTACGCCGAATGGCTGGTGAGGGGCAAGACCTCCGGAATAAAATCGTGAGTGCTACCCGATATTCAACGAAACCCAAAGTGAATACCCAAGCACGTCCCCTGTTTTTGGAAGCGGCGAGGCAGATGCAAGGACTCAGGCTGGCCGAGACTTTCGGAGATATACGGATGCTGTTCGCAAACCTAAATAATGAGCCATCGCACTACGCAGCAAAAGAATACGATGATATCCGGCAAGCCGCTGACCCAGTGTACCAATCCTGGGATGACGTCGACAGCAATTACAAGCCAGATTAAATCGGCCAGACTTTTAACGAGGCTCCCCTGAACACCTTGGACGCAGGAGGGCGTCATTAGACGCAACCAAATCGGGGCACATCGACCGCTGAATTATCGACGTGCCCATCCCCGCTCGCGTAGGCTTTGGTGTAGTCAATGTCGCGGCAGATATGCTGTTATAAAATAGTTTTAGGAAAGGAAAATTACCTGATCCAGTCAAGGCCCACTGATCAACGCTTTCATCAGTGTTCCAGTGCGCTATCATGCTTGACACCACTCACAACGAAGAACTAAGCATGACAGCACCAACACCAACCGAAGTAGCGGAGCATCTGATTAAGATCTCTCGAACTGTAAACGAAGAAAAGAAGCTTTACCTAAAGAAGTGCGGTATCGCTGAACATGAAATCAATCAAGACAGCCTGGCCCAGCATCCTGAACTCGTGTCAATCCGCAAACCGATCATTGATGCTTTAGACGCGCTCACACAAGTCCAAGTGGATCAAGTTCACGCTATGGCAATATTCGGTCGGTCTGGCTCTGCAACTCAACAAGGCTCTCTGAAAGATCTATACGACTACTTCAACGACGAAAAGAAGAGCAATAGTCGGGCTGATTACCGCCGTTTACTAAAGGCTAAGGCGTCCAACCTAGGCTACTATCTAGAAAACTGCTTAGACCTTTGCGAAGAAATCCCTACCGATCCCTGCGAAGAATTGCGCTGATATAAAATTGGGCGCCAGCCCCTGTTGCGAAGCGAGCTCAGGTTTTATGTTTTTTACACCTGAGCTCTAAAGTCAACTATCGAACACATGAATCAGGCTTTCCGACATTTTATGAACCGGGACTTCTAGGAACGGCATATTAAGGACAGGCTCCAGCCACCTACCTTTGCCCCAACACACCGATGTTTTAAAAAGAAGACCAAAAAGCGCCGACCAAGCTCTGATGCCATGTTCCGCGCCATTCTCTGCAGTGGCTTTGAAACCCACAGGGTTAGGCACTGAAACGCCAGTCAACGACAGGAACACCACCAAAACCTCAACCATCCGCCGGAATAACTTCAACGGCCCCAATCGGGACCAACGAAGCGGTACTTGCAACCGGCTCACACACCAACGGAGCCGGGATGTGGGTTTTCATCAACTCCGCGAACGCATCGGTGTGGTGAAAATCCGGATCCAGCCACAAATCAAACTCCTCAGGCCGTAGCATCAACGGAATACTCTTGGGGTGAATGTGGCTGAATCTCGGATGTGGTGGCAGGGTAATCACGGTAAACGAACTGACCTGTTCTTCACCAAAATGCCAAGACTGCCATAACCCAGCCAAGGCAGTTGCCTCTCCCTCCGGATGGATATTGTATACCTGCTTTCCCTGCCATTCATGGAATGCACTCGCAGGGACGGTGCAGCGGTGTGAGGGGTACAGCTTCTTCCAGAGCGGGCTGCTGGTTAGCCGATCACTGCGGGCATTGAAGGTGCGGAATTTCGGATTTGGCGGGAAGCCATAGCCGTTTGAGCTGGGTTCAATCAACAGAGACCAGATGCCTGGCTGCAAGTAACGATCACCCGCAGCTTCAATTACAAACTCACCAATTCCACCCGGGGAGAGGTTGTGCTGAGGTGTCGGTGCGATACCTGGCAACCCCAGCCGCCCCATCAAGCTTCGAATTTCTGGTGAGTCAATGACATTGTAGCGGCCACACATACCCCCAGCCTTCATCTTTTATATCGACATTGCGCACGAGAGAGGCGCCGGAGACCTGAGCGATCCTCGTGCTTATTAATCCCCAAACCGCCCATGTATTTCCCTGTAAGCTAGGAGCGCTCCAAATGCCCCCATTTCCAACACTCTCCAGAGTCGATCTCGGAGAGTTCTACCGCAAGCACGCCGATCTCGAATATCAGGCCCTGATGTTACTCGAATGCGGCAGTGGTGAAAAAAGCTATCCATCCAAACGGCGGGTCAACAACAACTTCCTGCTTTCGTGCCACCACCGACATTGCCCTGACTGTCAATCCACCAGAGCCATGCGTTGGGCTGCCCGCTTTCGGCAATTACTAGATCGTCAAGTGACTGAAACGCAGAGATTAGACTCCCCCACACCCACTTGGGTCTTGATCACCTTGCCAGGGGTGTCGACCTTGCCCCGGCAGGTAAAGGGCGAGATCGATACGATCCTGAGCTTGTTGGTAGAGGCTCGAACGAAGAACTTTTGGGGCTCTACAATCCGCTGTGCTTTGGCAATATTAAATCTGCAGCCACACCCAGACGTGTCGCAGCATTCAAATGTCGTTCCGTGCGTAAAAATCATTGCATTGCTAACGAAGCCAGGGGTAGCTCACCTTAATTCAGGTGCACTTCTTCATGCCCTTCGCAAACAATGGCATCGCCCTCCTGGCCTGAAGCCGGAAAACGCCCCGACGATAGTTCAGGTTTCCGTCACCAATGAACAGGAGCGCAGCTCAGCGTCGAGACTGATTGAGCGCGCGATCCAATACTGGTACCCGCGACCTGCAAGTACCGCTAACTTTCTGGAATTGGTGGACCAGCTTAATGGCGCCCAGCAGATTCACACTTGGAAACTAGGCAGAATCTTTTTGAAGGAATCTGTAATCCAGCAGGATGACCTGAGATACGAAAGGGAGTACACCAGATCCAGAATTGGTGAGGACCTGCCCACTACGATCAGTCGCTTGGGGAACAACTCAGATATCCCTTGGAATCAGCCCATACCCCCAGCAATCCGCGATCTTACAAGGGTCTATTACTGAACAGTTTTTATCCGAAGTATTGAAGTCCCAAGACATATTGGGCTCTTACTCATCGGTGAGCTTCTATCCGCCTAACAAGGGACTCCATTTCCTGCAATGCCCTACTTTTACCTGGTGTTGACGGCACAACAACCATCCCCTCGGCCCAAGGCGACATTAATTTCCCATGCTTCTTGCCACGCTTGAAACGCCACCCATTCTGCACCAACCTTTTTACGAATAGGTTGATATCCTTATCTGATGAAAATGTCACGACGTACCTCCGGCACTTCCGGAATACCGCGACGCGAAACGGGAACAGTTAAAAGCTACTTGCGAGAATGCGCGTTCTGCACCCACCTCGAGAATAGGTTCGCTGTACTGATATCCCACTGAACATGGCGAGTTCTGGAAAAAGCGCCCCTGAGGATCAACCATGATGTAGGACTCCTGCATGTCCTGGTTATCCTCAACCACCGCGATTGATCGATAAGCCGAGTGCCGCGCAACAAAAGCCTGGAACTGGACGTCGGTAACGCTAGTTGATTGATCAACTACCGGCAGCGCCCTGAGAATTTTCCATTTCTCGGGCTGTATTAAGTCAACAACACTCGAGAGGTCATCCTTCCAGTTCAGTCGATTGACCACGGTATTCAGTTTCACCGCTAATGCAGGATTGCAACGCCTCAGGACCTCAAAAGAGCTGCTGAGAGCGTCCAGATTCAGAAGCTGGCCGTGACTATCAACTCTGCCGATAAGGTTGTTGGTGTCGGATTCTCGAGAGTCGATGCTAACCCCGAGCATATCAAGGCCGGGCGCTAGTGATTTACATAGCTCCTCGGTCAAAAACGCCCCGTTGGTAATCAAAGAAGCCCGAAGACCAAGCCGGCGCGCGTGGTGGACAGCTGTGTACACTGCCGAGGGAACGAGCAATGGCTCCCCACCTGCGATGTTCAAACGTGGATCGGCACCGTAGAATCCAAACTTTTTGGCGGCGCCATCCGAGCGGAAAAATCGTCCAAGTTCTGTCACCAAGGCACGAACCTGGTATTCCTCTCTGATCAAGTCCTTTATGGTTTCAGTGCGCTCCCAATGGGCATAACAGTATCGACATGAGAAATTACATGCCTCAGTCAGGTGCCAATTGACGACAACGGGTACGGAATGCGAAGTTTGATTCATAAAAGCTCCTATTGATTGATCGAGGAGCCAGAATGTCAGGCGTCAAACCTTCTCAGTATGAAATCCGCCGTACCCCCCTTCTCACTGAACCGAGTTCATTTAACTAACGTGGGGGTACGCCACTTTTCAGTGAAAGCGCGACCAATTTCGACAAGGATGGAGCCATCACTAACCAAGGAGAAATATATGGCTACCTTCCCTTCGATTGAGACCGTATTGATGGAAATCCATCAAAGCTTGGGGCTCAAGCAGGATCAGACGAAGATCAAAAGAAAATTTAGTACCGGAAACATGCGCCTTGCAGAGCACACGGTAATGGGCGAGCGGATCCTTCGTGAGATATTCGATGAGCTCGAATTTGACGGGCAAGCACGCGCAGATTTCATGACCAACCTGACGGAACTCGGGAATGCCCTCAAGGGGCTGGAATGCAATACATGGACATTTCAGGCCGATGAAGAACAGGTCCTCTGGGTATTGTTGGGATACTTCTTTATACCCGGTATTGCCCGTCACACAGCCTTCTGGAACCTACACGGCAATTTAGATCAGGGCATGCCTCGGGGAAGCTTTTGGTATCTCCCAGAACCGCGCACAACGTCTGAGGGAATGGAAATAGATCTTCCTGTAAAGCAAGTTGTCGATTGGCTGGCGGATTTAGCTGGTGGTTCGATTGAGAGCCTTTCCCTGGCGAGAGCTGGGGCTAAAAGCGGTAAAGGTCAAGATGATTTCGACACCTTCACCAGAACCTTGTACAACTGGCGAAACGGTACCCTTCCCTACCACGACAAGATTTATCAGTTTTTTCCTGACGACTTGGACATTCCCTTCGAAGGCACATTTGAAATCGACGCCGCCCAGACGGCCATGCAACAGTTCAACGCTGCTGTGGCCTTTTTAAAGAACAGAGAACTGGATGATAACGAGGATGCTCTCAGGCGAGAGCTTGCAATGGGCAACGACAACGATGTGAAGCGAATAATCGATGGCCAAGGGACGGAATCTGAAAAGGAACTTCTCGTCCGTCTGGTCGCAGACCGCTACCAGAAGCCAACCGCCAAGATTATCCGCCAACGCTTGCTTTTCGCTAGGTTGATGCAAGACGGTTACGACCGACTCCTGAAAAAGCTCTGCCCCGGTGTCGATAAATTATGTTCTGACTTCGAGCAGAACAAACTTCTGCAGATTCTTGCGAGCTATAAGCATATCTACAATCTGACGGTAGAAGCCTGGCGCAACTTCCGAAGCTCTGGCGAAGCGGCAGAAGATGCCTGGTTCGAAAAGCAGCTTGAGCCCTGGGATGCAAACACTCTTTACCTGTCCATCCTTCCTTCAAAGCGTGAGACCGGAAATCTCGAATTGGCGCAATTGCTGACCCAGCTGTTCTCTTTATCAAGGTCTGGCGATGAACTGACAGACATCGTTGGCAGTGATGCGCCGACTCACGTGCAGATAGTTCGTTCCCGGCTAGAGCTGCTCAGGAGCCACGCAGAGGAAGCAAAAGCCGCTCGAGACCTCATAGAGAGGGCTAGAACGGCCTCACCCTGGCGGACTTTTCAAAAGGAAAACCGCTTCGCTGTCATGGCTCAAGTAGCAAACTTCGCGGGACTTTCACCCAAAGCGAGGTGGGCTGCGACCTCGAGAATGAAAGAGCTGGCGGACACTCCCGAACAGAAGATTCAGCCAATACTACTTGAGCTTGGCAACTACCTAGGTGGCCAAGGCAAGAAGAGGTTGCCAAACGACGTTTCTACCCGGGTCGAATCGCTTTTGGATGAAGCCAAGCAAAATTCTGCCTATGAGAATTGGCGGGCACTGTTGCTTCACTTTGAGGCCAAACACCATCTGGCCATGAACGACATCAACAATGCGTCAAAGAGCTTCCGCCAAGCTTTTGAGGCGTCGAACGAGAAGGCGTTCGGAACTCTCAAGGGTGAGATCGCCCTGGATTGCCTCGCCACTGAAGTCGCGAATCAAAAGCTATTCCCAAATAACCACGAAAGATACTATCGGGCTATGCTTGGTTGGGGCGTCTTCAACAATCGTCAGGTGTTAGACATCTATGATTCAGCACGGGAAGCCGCCGATTATTTCTGGCATCAGCTATACAGCCCCTATCCCGGCATTGAACCAATGAAGCCCGTCTCCGAGCAAGCCTTGAAGGACTCCTTTGGTCTCATCATGTCTGGCGACTTACCCGGACTGGAAAACTGGATTAAGGATAACTCCCGCAAATTCAGCAATAGCTTGAAATGCGTTACCGGAGATTCGGTTCTGATGCTGTGGATCAAGCTCCGATCCCATTTCACTGATCAACTCCCCAAATTACGGCGTATCGCCCCGGCAGAGTTCGAATCAGAGGTGCAACGAGTAGAAACGGTAACAACAACCTGGAGACAGGCAATCAAATTGCTCGCGAGCAAGGTTGAAAAGCAGTTGAATTACGCTGATTTCAAGGGCCAGACTCCCCTGATGCTGGTTGCTGAGGAGGGTGATGCGGAATTGGTTCAATCCTTCCTCGACGCTGGTGCAGATCCTGATCTTCAGGATTTTGAGGGTAGGTCTGCACTTCATGCTGCTGTGAAATCGCACGACAAAGAAACCATCGACGCATTATTGAACCACCCATGCAATACGGATTTAAGTACTGTAGACGGGCGTTCACCAATGCATACTGCAGCTTGGTCAGGAAATGCGTATGCAATTGATCGGCTTATTGAGCTATCACCGCAGCTTGCCTGGCAGAGAGATTCACACGACATGACACCCTTGGAGTTGGCTGAAAAATTCTGTGAAGAACCGAGTGCCCTCGCCGAGCTTAACAAAGAACTGGCAAAACAGAGGCGAAAACCGGTCCATGCAAAGGACCTGGAGGGGCTCATTAGTTCCCTGGAAAACGCCCCTGTCATCAATTGAACAAGGATTGCTGCATTTCGCATATCTGGCTAACAGACAGCCCCTCGGCCAGATATGCCCCCACTACCTTCGCTTGAAGATCCCAAAACTACAGTCCAGTATCACTACATAAAAGCCGCAACCTATTCTTTTTCTCAAGGACGCAGAATGACAACCTTCGACAGCACCAAGCGCTCCCTCCCCGACCTGCTCCGCGACATCACTAACGGAAAAATCCAACTCCCGGATTTCCAGCGAGGCTGGGTATGGGACGATGATCATGTGAAAAGCCTGTTGGTTAGTATCGCCAGATCCTTCCCAGTGGGAGCTGTCATGCTGATGGAAACTGGTGGAGAAGTTCAGTTCCAAGTGCGCCGGGTTGAGGGTGTCCCGATCGACCGAGCGACAAACTCCCCTGAGCGCCTGATCCTGGACGGGCAGCAACGCCTGACCAGCCTTACGCAAGCGGTTGCAATTACCAGCCCGGTAGCAACTCGCACAGCCAAAGGGAGCAAAATCTGGCGGCACTATTACTTCGACATCCAGTTGGCACTTGAGGGCGAAGATCGCCTTGAAGATGCCATTATCAGCGTGGATGAGAAAAAACAGATTCGATCCAATTTCGGGCGGGACATCGAGCTTGATCTCTCAACGCGAGAACTTGAGTGCAAGCAGCTTTACTTCCCTTGCGACCTGATCCTAGACGATTCCCAATGGCTTCAAGAGCTCTTTCAACACAATCGGGATGGCATGGAGCAATTCCTGATGTTCAAGAAGAAGGTAATCGATGCCTTCGTTGCTTATCAGATTCCAATCATCGAACTGAAAAAAGAAACATCGAAAGAAGCCGTCTGTCTTGTCTTCGAAAAGGTTAATACCGGCGGTGTCCAGCTTTCTGTATTTGAGCTCATGACGGCCAGTTACGCTGCGGAGAATTACAACCTACGGGACGATTGGTTCGGCTCCGAAGAACGCAAAGTAGATTCCAGGAAATCACGACTAGCCACTCAGGAATTGCTTGCGGACGTAGAAAGCACCGATTTTCTGCAGGCAATTACCCTACTCCATACACGCCAGCGCAAGCACCAGGACATAGCTGACGGGAAACAAGGAAAACAGATTCGGCCTGTGAGCGCCAAACGGGCTTCAGTCTTGGAACTCCCTCTCGCAGCCTATAAAAAATGGGCAGACGAGGTCGAAGTCGGTTTCATCGAAGCAGCCAAGTTTCTGACCGGTGAATGTTTCTATGGCCGGAAAGAGCTTCCCTATGGCACTCAACTTGTTCCTCTTGCGTCAGTATTAACTTTACTGGGCGAGCGCTGGAGAGAGCCAAAGATCCATAAAAAACTAACTCGCTGGTATTGGTCCGGTGTGCTGGGCGAACTTTATGGCGGTGCTGTGGAAACTCGAGTTGCGATCGATCTTGATGAGCTCATGAATTGGATTGAGAACGACAGCGAAGTTCCCCGAACGGTCACCGACGCATCGTTTGACCCCGAGCGCCTCGAATCGCTCCGCAGTCGACTCAGCGCCGCCTATAAAGGTATCAATGTGCTGATACTGCGAGAGGGCGCCTCCGATTTTTTCTGGAAGGGACGCATTCAGCAACTGGATACTCAGGAAGTGGCACTAGACATCCACCACATCTTCCCACGCGCTTGGTGTGAAGCCCAGGGTATTCAGCCGAAGGTTTACGACTCAATCATCAACAAAACGCCAATTTCGTACAAAGCAAACCGAATGATTGGTGGAGATGCTCCGTCCGCTTATCTGGCCAAACTACAGAGCCACGATCAGGTCCAACTGGATAATGATGAGATGGATGCCATACTTTCTGAGCACTTCATCCCAACCGAAAGGCTACGAGCAGACGATTTTCATGGCTTCTTTGACGAACGGAAGCGGCTTCTGATGGGATTGATTGAACAGGCCATGGGTAAAAGGTCTTTGTAGTGACGGACCACAATTTTACGGAATCCGAGCTGCTGATTCAGGCGTGAAAACAATGGCTGGGTATAGATCTCAAAGGACCCAATTCCCGCCCTCGCGCATCTCACGAAGTGACGGTATTCGCTATGTACGGGAGTATTCTGCCTTGAGGATTGGCGAAGACTTGCCTGAATCAAAAACGGCAACGAGGCCTTGAACTCTTGCCATACAATTAAACCCAAATTCTCGCTTTCCTTTTATATAGCAACCCCTGAAATTGACAAAGCAATTTGAGACGAGATTACTGGTTGACAAAAAGGAGCATTTGCCAGAACATGTGAGTGGTTGACAAATCAAAGAATCTGCCAGGTAGACGATAATGACACTCCCCCTTCCATCGACGTTTTATCCCGAGCTCACCAATGATCGATTAACCGATATCGCAAACGAATTGCTGGATCTCAGGCATGAAACTTTGAGCGCTTTAAGCTCGGAATGGGATGATGCCTACACTCAGGAATCAGCAGTATTTGGGCGTTGCCGTAATCGCCTTATAGGCCTCTGCAAGGACCGGGATTGGCTCAGCGTTCGCCATGCGGGAATGGATGTCACGCTCTGCATCGGAAATAAAGTACCTTTCAGATTTTTCAGAGACGACCCGGAGAATCCCAGAAAACGAGGATTTTTCAGACAGAACAGTACCGATGACCTCTTCCCTGTAGACATGGTTACCCCTGTCATGTGGCGTTTTATAATTGAGCGTGCAATGACTGAAGAAGATGAAGATAGGGTGTACTTCGCAGGCTTTAATGAACTGCAGGACAAAGTCTCGCTATGGGAACATAAGCCTGGCGTCACCAGTCCCTATGCGGTGGGGTATACAGTTCCAAAATCGAAGCAACTTCCGCCCGCAGCAGTTCAATTGCGGGGCGAAAAGGATACTGTCGATACAAACAGAAAATCATTTCCTGAAAAGCCTCTGGCTGGACAACGTGAGTAAGCTAGCATGACCACAGAGTTCGAAGGAGCAGCCCTGAGGTTAGCCCGCATTTTTTGCGGGCTTTCGCTTGAGGAGGTGGCGGAAAAGGTCGAAAAATCTCGCCAATACCTACATAAACTGGAAACGGGACAAAGCAGTCCAACGCCAGAGCTTTCAGCTGAGCTCGCTGATGCGCTCAATGTCGAGATCAGTTTCTTTTCAAACCGAAAGTTGCAGTTGCATGAGGATCAGTTTCATTTCCGTAGTTTGATGACTACTAAGAGCAGTGTCAGGCAAATAGCAGTAGCAAGGGGTGAAATGGTCAACAAGCTCATTCATGTGCTGGAAGACTACTTAAAGCTCCCAGCGATGAACATCCCCTGCTATGACAATGTGACCAGCGTGAACGATATCGAGGCAATTGCCGAATCATGTCGCAGGCATTGGGATCTCGGCTTAGGGCCAATAGATAACATGACACGGCTTGCCGAGAACGTGGGCGCTGTTGTCACCACGTTCGCAGGGGTATCAAAGCACGTCGATGCTCTATCTGTGGCCGTCGAAAGACCTTTTATAGTGCGAAACACCGCTAAGGCTGATACCTGCAGGCAACGCTTTGATATTGCGCATGAGCTGGGTCATTTAGTAATGCATGAGGGCATTGTCACGGGTGACCGCACTACGGAGAGCCAAGCCAACCGCTTTGCCAGTGCTTTCCTGTTGCCTAGAACAATGATGGCCAAGTTGTTCCCGCGTCCCAAAGGAAATCGACTCAATTGGATTGGTATCCGCGAATTCAAGCAGACCTGGAAGGTGAGCAAAGCTGCCATTCTCTATAGAGCACGCCAGTTGGACCTCATAACTGAGCAGCAATACAAAACTGGTGTAATCACGCTCCGCAAATATGGTGAAAGCAGTGGAGAAAAAGACGATTATCTAATCGATCCGGAACCGCCGGAGCTTCTCGCCACGGCGATACAGGCTCTATCCGAAAATCATTCGATTGGGATAGACGAGCTGGCCCAAATGCTCAAGGTGAAAAGATCTTTCCTGGAGGAAGTCACCGGGCTAGATTCACAACTATTTGGCCAAATAGATGATTCGATGCGACATAGAAAGCAACCACCAAAATTAACGCTTGTATAATCCTCTAGCGTTAGCCTCAGGCAATGGGCGATAAGGGAACCCCCTCCGCCCATCTCAAAGGCGCGCTGACCCGGCCGCGAATACCCGGAGTATCTCCAAATTTATGCGTAACAAACCCTAGCCTGGTGAACGTACCCCCCCTCCATATAATCATTTGACATCAACCAACTACCTATCAATAATACTGTACAAATTAACAGCCCAAGGCATCTGCCATGCCCTGCACTCTTATCGGCGGTTGCAAGCATCTCTCCACGCAAAAATCCCACTGTTTGTGGCGCGAGTATCCCTTAAAGCCGTTGTCGGGAAGAAGAATACGCCGAGAAAATTTCGCAGCGGAGGAACGTCACTTAATTCAATTGTGATGCGGCGGCAAACACTCAGGGTAAGACATGCCAGCAACTGCGTTCCTTATTGCGTAGAATGCGCCAAGACGTTCAGGCTTGAATCCTGACTCTTAGGCAAACTGAACCAGTTAGAAATGGAACGCCAAGGTCGCGAAGTATATGACTCAGTATCAGCTTTCACCAGACAAGCTAGCTCTCGATCAGGAAGAAGCTGACATTTCTAACGTTAGCGAAATCTACTCTCGCCCCATGCCGTCAGCACGGAGCGGCCCCCTTTACAACGCATTTTCCTACCCAACGAAAATCTCCCCAGAAGTGATTGCCCTTTTTATTGCCACCCACACAGCACCCGGGGCAAGCGTTCTCGATGTTTTCGCAGGGTCTGGAACTACGGGGGTTGCCGCGCTCCTTTGCGACAATCCAACTACCTCAATGAAAGATATGGCCTCGCGCCTCGGACTAGATCCAAAGTGGGGTCCTCGACATGCCCACCTTGTGGAAGTTGGAACATTGGGGTGTTTTATATCAAAGGTCCTAACATCGAAAATTGACCCCGAAAGCTTTTCCAATGCGGCCTCATATCTCTTAGAGCAGGCTGAACAAAGACTCAAGGGACTTTATGAGATTGAAGATTTAGACGGAAATCCTGGACTGATCCGACATGTAATCTGGAGCGATGTCTTAGTGTGCCAGAGTTGCGCGAGAGAGCATCGTCTGTGGGACGTTGCGGCTCAACGAAATCCAGCGGCCTTTTTAACTAAGTTTAGTTGCCCCGATTGCTCATACGCCCAGAACGTTGCAGATTGTGAGCGTGTCGAACAAGCTTCCACAGACGTTTTCGGCAAACCTGTCCGATCTCGCCTTCGATTGCCAGTTGAAGTGCATGGCGTTTCCGGCAAGAAAAAGTGGCGCAGAGCAGCGACCGATAAAGATGCACATGCCGAGGTTTGGAAAGGATACAAGATCCCAAAGGCAGCACCAGATGTGCCGATAGCCTGGGGGGAGCTCAATCGCACCGGTTACCACCGGGGAATCGATCACCTTCACCACTTCTACACGCCTCGCAACTTTATCGCTATCGCGACATGCCTTGAAATAGCAGAAGAGTTCCCTGAGCCAATCGCTTCAGCCCTAAAATTCTTGGTGCTGAGCTACAATGCAAGCCACTCAACACTGATGACCAGGATCGTGGCGAAGAAAAATCAATCAGATTTCGTGCTCACTGGCGCTCAGTCTGGAGTGCTTTATGTGAGCGGTCTTCCTGTAGAGAAGAATATTCTACTTGGGCTCCGCCGGAAGGCATCTGTGATAAAAAACGCCGTCAGCCTGCTATCCAAAAGCCAAAGTAGCGTTGAGGTTCATAACCTTTCAAGTGAGAAGTTACCGATTGCCAGTAGCTCAATAGAGTACGTCTTCACAGACCCCCCCTTCGGAGATTACATCCCGTATGCTGAGCTAAACCAAATAAACGAAATTTGGCTCGGAAATATCACAGATCGACGTGCAGAAACCGTAGTAAGTAAATCCGGGAACAAAAATGAAGACCACTACGAAGCGTCTATGACACGGGTCTTTGCTGAGGTGGCGCGAGTGCTTAAACCAAATGGTTTGGTGACAGTTGTCTTCCACTCCGCGCACTCAAAAATTTGGCAGGCATTGATATCTTCCTACGCCAATTCAGGCCTGAGAGTTGTTAAAACCAGTGTTCTTGACAAAATACAGTCAAGCTTCAAACAGGTTGTATCCAAAGTTTCTGTTAAGGGAGACCCCTTAATTTTGCTCAAGAAAGGGAAAAGTGAGCCCAATAATAATGAAGAAGCTTCACTCATTCTTTCTAAGTTACGAGCTGAGTACGAAAAATCTCCATCTGAAGATATTCGACCCTACTATTCTCGGTACATCGCTGAGTGCATTGCGGCTGGCCAACCGATCTCTCTCAATGCCTCAGATTTTGCTCGACACTTATCTTCTACGGCAGTCGAATATTAATGAGCACAGCAACGTTGACCTCCACACTCCCCCATGACCGACGAAAGCGACTAGGTCAGTACTTCTCGGGCGTTAAGCTTGGAAAGCTGCTTGCTGCCCTGGCAGTTGCAAAAAAGGCAACATCAATCATAGATCCGATGGCCGGAAGCGGAGACTTACTTCAAGGATGCTTAGAGGTTGGCGCCAACCCTGAGACTTTAGGCGCCATCGAAATCGATAGAGAAGCCTGCCTCATAGCGCGCAAGCGGTTTCCAGGTGCTCATATCCTTCACGGAAATGCCTTTGACCCTGAGGTCTTGAATCGCTTACCAAATCAGGCATGGGATCTCGTAATTGGCAACCCCCCTTTTGTTCGCTACCAGGAAGGTCGTATAGGTTCTCACGGGATGCCCGATGCCAAAACGGTGAGGGCGCACCTACTTTCCTCGCTTCGCAATTTTAACTTCGTTGAGGCGACAGCAAGCGATTTCTTCTTGGACGCGGCCAAGAATTATTCAGGCTTGGCTGACCTAGCGGTTCCTGCGTGCCTTCTCTCAATGGCAATGGTCAAACCAGGCGGAAAGCTAGCTCTGATTCTCCCCCAGGCTTGGCTCAGTCGCGATTATTCTCGCCCAATTCGGTCCTGCCTCGACACCCTCTTTGAGATTGAACTAATTGCTGTCGACGATAGTGGGGAGTGGTTCTCTCATGCTCTTGTGAAAACATGCCTGCTAATTGCTGTCCGCAGGGATTTTACGAAAGAGAGGACAGAGAAGCGAGATCAACTCAGAGTAGACTTTGGCAAAGGAATAGCTAACGAAAACAGCTTGGTAGGTAGATTAATCGAGAACACAACTACGCCGGAACAAGACTTCGCTGTTCAGCTATGGTCGAAAAAAAGCAGGCCTTGGAAAGAAGACGAAATAAGCATCAGACGAGTCGATGGAAGCGGGGCGAAAGCCATGCCCGTTCGAAAAGATTCATGCCATGTCACTAATGACATACTGGCTAAGTTGGGTAATCACGTCGAAGTCCATCCGTTTAACACCATTAATTTATCCGACCTGAGCGTCGAGGTATCTCAAGGTTTTCGAAGTGGTGCCAACGACTTCTTTTATGTAACACCAACCGAAGATGGGGATGCCTTTTGGGCGTCTGACGCCTTTGCAGGTGCACGTGTCGAATGCCCCGCAGCATTCATTCGACCAGCGGTAAGGGATCAGCGAGGCCTAAAACAGGCAGTTTTAGATTTGAGGTCCGTCGTATTACCCGAAGACGTGGATTCGGCAAACGGGTACTACGAAACAATGCCGGCTGAACTGTCAGACTTCGTTCGTAAAGCATCCAAAACTCTAAGTGGGAAATCGGGCCGAAAAAAACTCATTCCTGAGCTGAGCGCAGTGAAAACCAACATTCGCTCCGCACAAAAAGGTATGCCTCCACGATTCTGGTATATGTTGCCCGATTTCAAACCCCGACATCTACCGGACGTGTACATACCACGTGTTTGCGCTTCCAGACCAATACCAGCTCTTGCAGACAGAAAACTTGTAGTGGATGCGAACTTTATAACTTTTCGCTGCAACGGCAGGCTGTCTCCGTTAGCGCTCATCGCAATCTTAAGCTCAACTTGGACTTGGGCTTGGCTGGAGCACGTTGGGGCTGTTTTTGGCGGCGGGGCTCTTAAGATCGAGAGCACGATGCTGTCGAGATTACCTATACCGAAATTACATCAGTCACAGATAGATCGCCTGGAAATATTGGCAGATGAAATCACGACGACATCAGGGAGCGCCCAAAGCAAAAGGATCGACGAAATCCTCCTTGAAACTATCGCTCCCTCTCCGTTGAAAGCTGAGGAAATACTGCGCCAAATGGCCGAGCAACGCCTGCGAATTAGGAGTAAAAAGCAAAAATGATAAAAGCAAAAGCCAAAGAATTCCTTACAGAAGCCAGGGGAGCCATTCAAAGCGGCGCAAGTGAAGCAGTCGTAAGGTACAAATTTGAGCATTTTCTACCACAAATTTATCCTGACATTCCGTGGTGGGTAAAAGTACATGCTCAAGGGGCGGAATCTCACACCAAGTTTAACAAAGAGGGTAAGGCTCGATACGGTTTTGTCGACTCGTTAGTTGGCGCGACAGCAATAGAATACGAGCCCAATCTGACGAAAATTGGTGTTGAAGCACATGCCAAGGACCAGGTGAAAGATTACGTCGCCGGAGAAGTGAATAAAGGAACTTCAATCGATATTATCCTTGGCGTAATTTCGGACACTCTTCGCTGGAAAGCTTTTCGCCCACGCATTAGAGAAAACGATGCCCAACCCGGCCATCTCAGTGGGAAAGAGATTCTCCTTGAGGAAATTGATGCGATTGACCTAACCACGCCCTCATCCACTGATACCGAAGATTTAAACCGCTTTCTCATACGTCATATTGGCCGAATTGGCGCTCGTCCGCTGCACGGTGAGTTTCTTGCTAACGACCTTGGCCTTGAGTCCAAAGTCGGCGGTGAACTGCGGCAACAGCTGGATAAGATCGCAAACTTAGCACGAGCCAAGAAGCCTAGTTACGCCGAACTAATTGATCGATTATGGTCTGAGCTGGTTGATTCAATTGGGAAAAAAGGAAATTCCAGGAGCCTGGGATCTGATGAGTACCTAGACGAATTTTATCTAATTACGCTAGCGAAACTAATTTGTGCCAACGTTCTAGATGGAAATGCGGTTCACCGATCAGACGATGAAATACAGGACATCTTGAACGGCCGTTTTTTTTCTGGTCGTGGACTTCAAAATTATGTCGAATATGACTTGTTCGGGTGGCTAGCGGAAGATGCCCAAGCAACAGGCATGCTTGATATCGCCAAAGCAATTCAAGAAGATCTGGTAGTTTACGATTTCACATCTGTCGAAGCAGAGGATCTCTTCGGCCAGTTGCTTGCACGACTCGGTCGTCATTCAACACGGCTAATCTTAGGACAAGAGCTTACCCCGCCATGGTTGGCTCGAAAAATTGTCCGGAATACTGCAAAGACCTTAAACGATCTGCGATTGGTTGATATTGCATGCGGATCAGGCACGTTGCTGATTGAAGCTTTAAAATATGAGCGATCCCGATCAGTAGAAGGCGAAACACCCAGCGAACGAGCAAAACGTATCGCTGCGGCGGCCACAGGGTTCGATATAGACCCTCTTGCAGCCCTATTCGCAAAAACAAACTGGGTAATTGCAATGAGGGATGAACTGCCAAATCTCGGAGACATTGCTATCCCGGTTTACCACGCCGACTCGCTTTTCGCTGGCCTCTACTCACAGGCGGGAGATGACTTTGTCCTAAAGTTGGACCAGAAAACTGTCTCGCCCCCCGAGTCTCTAATCAAGGCGACGGGGAGAGCTGTCTTTGACCACCTTTTGACTAACGTTTATCGCGTAGCGATGCAGGAAGCCCAAAAATCAGGTGAGCCCGAAACAAAACTTGCAAAAAGTATCGCGCAAGCCGCAATCAATGAATCGTCTGATACCAGTCAGTTCGATGAAAATGAGATTTCGTCGTTTGCTGCAATCTTGATCAGCGAACTCGCCCTTCTGCAGCGTAGTGGCCGAAACGGCTTATGGCTGTACATCATCCGGAATACATCTCGAGCAGCTCAATCATTCTCTCAGTTTAATGCAATGGTAATTAATCCGCCCTGGCTCACGTTGAGCAAAATCTCTAACAATCCTTACGGTCACCTTCTAGACAGCTTGGCAAATGAGCTAGGGGTCCGGCCGGCAGGTCCATCGTTTCTTCACACAGAGCTTGCCGCTATCTTTCTCTTGGAGGGCCTCAGACGGTACGTAGAGCCTCAAGGTCGATTCGCATGCATACTGCCCAGCACTATCGCGGAAGGCCACCATCAGAATCGATTCAGATCGGGAGCGTTTACAAGTGCCGGGCGTCCAGTGGACCTGAATATTAAAGAGATATGGTCGGTAGCCTCTGGAGTTTTCAAAAACGAGGCAATTATAGCCTTTGGTAAAAAGGAAAGGTTCCAGTCTCACCAGGTGATACCTGGTAAAGAAGTTTCAGAAGAGTCTGAAACAGCTAAACAGTTTCATGTAGTCACCGCAGAGTACGATAACCGTCCTAACAGAACGATTTGGACACCTAACAAAAGTAAAAAAACGCCCGCCTTTGGATTTGATCCAGCACCTTTTCGGCAAGGCGCCGATCTGATGCCACGCACCGCTTGGTTTCATGAGTTTTCAGCATATGGCACCGACCGGAGTGTTATTAAGCCATTGACTTCATCTTCCGATGACTGGTTTTTGATAAGCGATGCTAAGAACAGCAAGTCATTTAGGTTGCGTTCCGGGACTGTAGTAAGCCGTTCCTTTGTTAAAGATGCTTTGCTTTCTAACCACCTCTGCCCGTTCACGCTGGCATCACCCAGTCAAATGCTCATTCCATCCATATTTACTGGCGCTGAATGGAGAGAACTTAGCGGAGAAGATCTCATCCATGCGCCCGGAGCAACAGACTCAGCTTTGCAAGCAATTTGCCGCGAACTAGGGGTGAGCATCTCTGGGCTTTACCAAAAAATTGATGTGCGAGGAAAACTCAGGCGCCAAGTTTGGGCAGAAGGCTCGTTCTTGGTATTTTCCGGAACTGGGGGCGCAAACCCTTGTGCCGCGTGGGTGCCACCCTCAACCTTTATCCCCGGTGATACTATTTTTGATCAAACGGTATACTGGGCACCAGTTTCCACCTTGGAAGAAGCGGCTTATTTAGCTGGCGCAATTAATAGTCCTTCTTGTGCAGAACTGATAGCACCGTTCCAACCACGAGGACAACAAGGGAAACGGCACATTCACAAACTTCCATTTGGTGTTACCCCCCCTTTCGATAGAGAAGAGGACCTTCATTGGGAACTTTCCCAAGCCACATTGGCACTTCAAAATGCATGGCAACAAATCTTAATGACAGATCCTGAAGCTCAGAGGCGCACTCGACCCAACCACAGTAATTTGCAGAACCGCCGCCGCTGGGTCATGAATGTATTGCGTGAGCTCCCCGACTGGGAGAGGTATACAAAAGCAGCTGCTGCTCTCTACGGATCAGTCTAACGGAGCTTTTCTGCGGCATTGACGTTGCTCTTCGTACGCTAATATCCGAGGGCGCTCGGATCTAAATTCGTGGGACAACTAGCGACAGTGTTGGTGTGCTTATTTACGCTTAGTTAGTTCATGTTAGGTGTCCACTCGAGGATAAGTGGACACCATCTTGAGGTCAGCCACGTCAGGTTCAAGATGGGATCACAGGACGGTTATACCCCTACCGTCCGGAGTATGCTTCAGGCGACCAACGAGAAGACCGACATCATTTCGGTAAGCTTTCCGGCTGACACTCTCCAAGATAGATCCATGCCACAACCGACCTCCCTTGTGCTAGTCCGCTTGCGGAAACACTTTGGGTGGCCTCACCTCACATGCTTAAGTACCGTCACATGAGT
>TARA_R100000306_G_scaffold140_1_pt1 | contig 24260 bp, 19 predicted proteins | sample TARA_R100000306 | Tara Oceans TARA_R100000306 (sample SAMEA2620824) | marine metagenome | biome: marine biome (ENVO:00000447); feature: mesopelagic zone (ENVO:00000213); material: "saline water (ENVO:00002010), including plankton (ENVO:xxxxxxxx)" | depth 1000 m | reverse complement strand
GAAGTTGTTTAAAGCTACATTATTCAATACCATCGCCACGTTGGTTAGGCGACCGTCCTCAATGGCATCTTTGGCAAAATCCAACAGGCGCCTATCGGTATAGTCAGCCCGCACTACATAAAGGGTGATATCAGCCAGCTTATTGATCAAAATGGTATCGGTTACAAGCATTGCGGGCGCGGTGTCCAAGATTATATAATCGTATTGTTTCCGCAGCTCCTCCACTAGGGTGGAAGTGCGTTTCTGCATTAACAATTCCGCGGGATTCGGCGGAATGGCACCCGATACAATTATATTTAGGTTTTCGTTATACTCACTCTGTGCCACTACATCTGCTACCTGCAGGTCTTCATATACAATATATTCCGTAAGACCTTTTTTAGCTTTTAAATGTTTGGGCAAATACCGTTGCAATTGCGGGTTCCGTATGTCGGCACCCACCAAAACTACTTTTTTCCCGGTAAGGGCAAGGGTTAGGGCCAAGTTGAATGCTGCAAACGTTTTGCCTTCTCCTTTTATGGTGGAGGTTACGATTAGGGATTTCCCCTCTTCGTTCTTCTCCAACTTATTAATAAACAGATACTGCAGATTGGTCCTGAAAATCCTATAGGCCTCTGCCATTATACTTTGGTCGTTATGCTTTATCAGGTCTGAGTCTCCTTTCTGCACCTTTGGTATTTCCCCAATAATAGGAATATCGCCGCCATGGCGCTCCAGATAGGCGCGATCTCTAATCTTATTGTCTAAAAGTTGTCGTACGTAAATTATCAAAAATGGAATCAATAATCCTAGAATCAAGGCTGCCAAAAGAATTATCTGTTTTTTGGGAGACACTGGATTTGCTTGGGTATATGCACTATCTACTACTTTTGCCTTGGGTGTGGTTACGGCTAGCGATATAGCTGTTTCCTCCCTTTTCTGTAACAGGTATAGATAGAGGGCTTCCTTTATTTCTTGCTGCCGGCTTATGCTTCTATATTGTTTTTCCTTACCCGGTATGGCAGCTATTTCACCACCTATTTGGGCTTCCTTCCCCCCCAGACGCCGCCTCTGAATTTGAAGACCGTTTTCTACATTGGCTAGACTGGATCGAATGTTTTGACGCATTTCATTTATTTGGTCATCCAGACCAACAACCAAAGGGTTTTTGGGAGTACTACTCTGCATAAGCCTGTTGCGCTCCAAGACCAATTGGTTGAACTTATCCACCTGCGCAGAAAAACCTTCTTTTTCCACGCCTAGATTAGCGGGCAACAGATCGGTGGTATTACCTTTTTCCAAATATTCTTCCATAGTGTTCACTAAGGCGATCTGGGTTTCTACCTCCAGCTGCATTTTTTTTAACTCGCTCGCATTTTCCAAAAATAACTGACCCTCGGCGGCAATATCAGTCAATCGGTTTGCCTCCTTAAACTCTACTTTTCCTGTTTCCACACTGTCCAATTCTTCCGTGATTATTTCCAAACGACTTTGGATAAAATTGGCCGTGTTTCTGGATACCATATTGCGGTCGTTTATGGCATCTACATTGTATTGCTGTATAAGTTCATCCAAAATTGCCTTGGCCTTTTCGGGCACTGGCGACACCAAATCCAAGGAAACAATATTGCTGTTTTTGCTCAGTTGGCTTGCGGATATTTTATTTCGCAGGCCCCCCACCACGGCATCTCTATTTTGGATCAAGACGCGTAGTTGTGAATTGTCCAAATTTTCATTCAATATGTCGAGATTTGGGGACACCACTATGGTTCCCCATTGAAAATTTATAGGCTTACCAAAGGCATAGGCCTCCTTTTGCCGCCCTTCCATAGAAAGAGTGTATTCGGTAGTGGAGACAGGAGAAATATATAGGAACCCCGCAGGGACGCCTTTTGCCTCGGTATCGGCAATTACCTTTAAATCGAATGGACGATTCACATAAACCTCCGCATCGCGGATATTACCTTCCTTAAAATATCTTACCGTCAGGTTTAGATTGTCCACCACTCGTTCGGTCAGAGTTTTGGACCGGAGGATCTCCAACTCGTTTTCAACCTCGGAGGCGGAGAACCCTAACCCGAGATCCTCAAAGGCGGCGAGTTCAGAAAGCTCATTGCTTTTTTCATCCTTAATCAATATAGTGGCGGTAACCTTATAGGAAGGCACGGTATAACGCAAATAAATGTAAGCCCCAATCAGCATAACAAAAACAGTAGCCACAAACCAGGGCCAGTACCGCAAATAGGTTTCCAACTGCTCGCGCAGTGTTAATTCCTGTTCCTCAATCTGATTTTGGGCGGGGTCTTGCATTCCTTTTTTTTGGGGTTTGTGGTTTTTGGTTTGTCGTTTGTCGTTTATTGTTTATTGTTTATTATTGAGATTTGTGTGTTTGTGGTTTGTTGTTTGGAGTTTTTTGTTGAATTTTATTTATTTAAACGCTATAACCAGTACAGAGATTAATAAGCTTGCTATACTTATATAGATGGAGGTATTCCTATTAAAACTGCTGCTTTGTACCTGTGCATTATTGGGCTCTACATAAATCACGTCATTTTGTTGCAGATAATAATACTTACTGTTCATAAAATCGGATTCGCGCATATCTATATATTTATATTCCTTTGTAGAATTATTATCACGCACTACCAAAACGTTATCTCTTCGACCAAAAATAGTCATATCGCCTGCCAAACCCAGTGCTTCGGGCAAGGTAAGGCGTTCGCCCTGTACGTTATAAGTTCCTGGTCGGGCCACTTCCCCCAATATGGTTACTTTAAAATTTACTATTCGAATGGTAACAATTGGTTCTTTTACATATTCAGAGATACGGGTTACCAACATCTCACTTAGTTCGGTACGGGTTAACCCGGCCACTTTTATCCTTCCCAAAACCGGAAAATCAATAGTACCATCGGCCGCGGTAAGGTAGCCCTGCTGCTGGGTATTGGTATTTAGCATAGTTCCGGACAGGTCTGTAGAAGGGCGTGACTCGCTAAGCAGATTAAACGGGCGCACGGCATTTAGGTCGTATGCGGAAACTACTATGCTCAACAAATCATTGGGCTGTATCTTAAAACTGTTCTGTACGCTGTCTATCAAAGCCTTGCGCTCGCCCAGGTCCTGAAAATAAACAATCTTCTCCCGGGAAACACACGAAGCTATAAGCGCTGCCACCAACACCCCAAACAATCCATTAACTGTAATACGCCTCATTTATTCAATTTTTTTTGCAAATATATACCTTATCATTTATTTATACGAATTTGTTTGGCCCTCACGCAAACCAAACCACATTCCTTCTACCATTCTCGGATGCATCACCCTAAATCAAGGACTCTCGCATTTTACTATCAATCCAAATCGATGAATACTGAGTTCTGGCTCACAAATTCGGGGACCAACGCCTTTAATTTTGAAATAATATACTTTTTCTTAACCACTGAAGTAGTAAGTACCTCCAGTTCGTCCAAAGCGGCATTTACCATTGTAAAATCATATTCCACCACTCCGCTTACCATAATCTTCGGATGAAAAGTGGGCAGGATAAATTCGCCTTCGTGCAACAGTTCTTCATACAGTTTTTCCCCTTCGCGGAGACCTGTTATCTCAATAGGAATATCCGTATAAGGTTTGAAACCGCTCAATTTTATCATCCGTTCGGCTAGTTCCAATATCCTTACGGGCTTTCCCATATCAAATACAAAGATCTCGCCCCCCTTGCCCATAGTTCCCGCCTGCAGCACCAGCTGGCACGCTTCCCTAATGGTCATAAAATACCTTATGATGTCCCTGTGGGTAACGGTTACTGGGCCACCACGCTTTATCTGATCTCTAAAAAACGGGATCACGGAGCCGTTACTTCCCAATACATTGCCAAAGCGGGTAGTAATGAATTTAGTATATACACCGGGCTGCCGTTGAAAAGCCTGTACATACATCTCGGCCGCGCGTTTACTGGCTCCCATAACATTACTCGGGTTTACGGCTTTATCAGTAGATATCATTACGAAACGCTCACATCCATTGGCAACAGCGAGTTCCGCCAAGATACGTGTGCCCAAGGTGTTGTTTCTGATTCCTTCCCTCGGGTGTTTTTCTATCATCGGCACATGTTTATATGCAGCAGCATGGAATACAATCTCAAACTTAAATTTTGCAAAAATCCCTTCCATTCGGCCTTTTTTCGTAATATCGGCCAGATAGCATTGATAATTCAGTTCTGAATGTTGCCGCTTTAGATACATGTCTATCTCGTGCAAGGCGCTTTCTGCATTGTCCAATACTATGAGTTTTTTGGGTTTGAAACCGGCGATTTGCCGAACCAGCTCCCCTCCTATACTTCCCGCGCCGCCTGTAACCAGAATTGTCTTATCATAAAGATCCTCTGAAATTAAATTTGTGTCTGTCTCAATCTCATTTCGCTCCAGCAAATCCTCTATCTGTAAGGGAGCTATGCGCAAGGGGGCCTCATTTTCCTTTTGCCACTGTTCGGGGAGGGACAAATTGAACACCTTCAGCCCCAGCCCAAAGCAGCTTTCGGCAATGGTATTCTTTTCAGCCGCTGTAAACAGATCGCTCACTAGCAACACACCCTCTATGCCCAGGCGCGAGGCAAGAGTAGCGAGGGTTTCCTGCATGGTAGCCTGCTTAAGGTTTAACACTGGCAGGTCCACCAGCTTAAAGTGGCCCCGCTTTTCAGTTGCGCTCAAAAATGCAACAGGTCTATAGGCTGATGCCGAATCGGCCATCAGAGCCTGGGTAAGTGCGATGGTCTGGTCGTCTATACCCAAAACCAATACTCGTTTTTTCAGTTTTCCTGAGGCAGCGGCCCGTAGAAACCGATACATCTCCTTTACCGTAATTCTAAAAGCAATCAAAAACGTGAGGGAAAAAAAGGTGTAGAGCAAAAGACTAGTAGTTAGAAAAATGCGCTCCCCATGAATAAAATAGGATACTACATTGCACAGTAGGGTAATAATCAATACAGAGCCTGTGGCCATTGCCAGACGATATACATCGGTAAAGGTGCTATGTCTGATGATGCCCGAATGCGACCGGAACAGCATAAAGCATATAAAATGGATGCTCAATAAAAGCGCTCCCTTTTCTGGAAAAGTGAGCACCTTGTAGAACTTTATGGGGGTATCCCGCAATATTAGGATGGTAAGTACAAATGAAATAAGGCAAAGTAGCAAATCTATCACTACCACCATCCATCGCGGCAAATAGCGTTGCTCCAGCACAAAGGTCCTAAACTTGCCGTAGACATCGGCAAGGTATTGTGGTATTGTGTAGTTTCTGTCCATCTCTTTAGTCCTTAAAGTACTCGCTAACCACGTTTGCTATCCTGGCCCGGGCTGCCTCGTCCAGATTGCTGCCAGAGGGCAGACATAGACCGGTCCTGAATAGGCGTTCGCTGTTACCGTTCCCATAAAACGGGGCATCCTTAAAAACCGGTTGCAGGTGCATAGGTTTCCAAAGGGGCCTGGATTCAATATTGCGTGACAGCATGGCCTCCCGAAAGCCATCGGGATTTTTACCGTTTTCCATAGGGAGAAAGCGGATGCAGCTGAGCCAATGGTTGCTATAATAGTGTTCTGAGGGTTCGGAAAATACCTGTATGCCCTCCACGTCTTTAAACAAGTGGATATAGAATTGGTTCATGGCGCGGCGAAGCGCCACGTGTTTGTCCAGGACTTCCAACTGTCCCCTACCTATCCCCGCACATACATTGCTAAGCCGGTAATTGTAACCTATTTGGCTATGCTGGTAATGGGGAGCCTCATCCCGGGCCTGTGTAGCGAGGAATACTGCCCTTGTCTTTTCCTGCGCAGTATGGCAGACCAAGGCGCCACCGCCCGAGGTAGTGATAATTTTATTGCCGTTAAACGAGAGGATGGACATGGTGCCAAAAGTGCCACAATTTTTGTTCTTATAGCGGCTTCCCAACGCCTCGGCACTATCCTCTATTACGGGAATATCATATTTTTCGGAAAGAGCCTGGATGGCCTCCACTTTATAGGGCATGCCATAAAGATGTACCGCAATTATGGCCTTAGGTTTCTTGCCCTTGGCCAGCCGGGCCTTTATGGCCATTTCCAGCTGCTGGGGGCAGATATTCCAAGTATCCCCCTCACTGTCTATAAATACCGGGGTAGCGCCCAGATATACAATGGGGTTTGCAGATGCTGAAAAGGTAAGGCTCTGGCAGAGCACCTCATCGCCGCGCCCCACTCCCAATAAAATAAGCGCCAGGTGGATGGCGGCCGTGCCGGAACTGAGGGCGGCCACTTTCTTTCCGTCTCCCAGATAGGCCTCCAGCGATTCCTCAAAGGCACTTACATTGGGCCCTAGAGGTGCTATCCAGTTGGTAGCGAAGGCCTCCCTCACATAAACCTCCTCCGTGCCTCCCATGTGTGGGGAGGACAAATATATTTTTTCTTCCATTTTCGCACAGGCTGGTGAACAACCTTTAAGTTTTTACCGACCCCATATTTCTTACGAAATTTGAAGTCTTTGTTTATGATTAAGCTCTAAAACTCATTATCTATATTTTATATAAGAAATGAGAATTAACATATTTCTGGGGAGGTCGCAAAGTTATGGAATAATCCATAGTTAATTTTGCTTTGAGAAAAATTTCTAAATAATTTATTGCCTGCTTTATCGACCATCATACTTATTAGTTCGATTAAAGCACTAAATTCGTATAATTAGGTAATTACATACTAAAAACTCGATATGTAAGGTTTTGATGCCTCATCTTTGAATTGTATAAGAAATGGCCTTTGGTAATAGGCTCAAGCTTTCCTATTAAAGGCACAGGCCCATAAAATAAGGATATCTCCCCAAAAGGAACGATGGTAGTAATATTGGAGATTCATTTTTACCTTGTCGGGGAAAATAATGGTATCGTTATACAGCAAAGGATTTTCTTGTTGCGCCAGTAGAGTTTCCTCGTTGTAATATTTAAGCGCCGCCCAACTGCAAAGGCCGGGTTTAAGATTTAATATCAATCGAACCTCGCCCTGCAGGGTATCATAATATCCCGGTACATCCGGCCGGGGGCCTACAAAGCTCATCTCCCCTATCAAGATATTGTACAATTGAGGCAGTTCATCCCATTTTGAATACCGAAGAAAACTGCCGTATTTCGAATTGCTTTGGGAATAAGGCTTTATGGAACATATTTTATAAATAGTAAAGGGGTTGCCGTATTGCCCAATACGGGTTTGGCGAAACAAGCCCTTGCCTGTATCTATATACGCCAAAAGCAGTAGTACTAGTATGGGTAGTCCGAGGACCAGAAGGCCTACAATGGAAAATACTATGTCGAAACTTCTTTTGATGGGGAGTTTGCCTTTTGGATTTTAGCTACCAAACCATGGGTTTATGTAGTAGGTTTTTTAAATGTAATGCAATCCTCGCAAAAGTAATCATTTATAAAAAAATATTGTTCCCTGGCAGCTATTTAACCCTTAGTGACTGGGTTGGGAAAGCCGATTTTAGGGTGTTTTTAATTTTAGGGATATAACATTTAGATTTTAAAGATTAGTGTATTGGTTTAATTTTTAATATTGAGGAAATTGATATTGGGTAAGAATGGTTGGTTAACTGGTAAGGTTTAAATGATGGAAACACGTTTGGCCTATGTAATTATCTAAAACACGAGTAAGTTTTTTACGTTAACTAGATTATTCTTTTCTCGTTCGGAATTCTGGCTACAGAAGATAGATTTATAATAATTATAATATAATTAAGTTGCACGATACAAAGGAAAAAAGTTTAAGCAATAAAAATCTTCCTCTGATTTATCATTATTCGCAATAAAATTTTCTTTGGCTTTTTCAGATAAGGTCTTATAATCATTTTCATTATGTATAAATTTTCCTACACAATAATCAACGACATCATTTGGAAAAAATGATTTTTTATAATTATAAATTCCATCTTCAGCACCGTAACCCCCACCTAACACAAAATATTTTAAACCTTCATTCCTAGCCCAGTTTATTAACTCATATTTTAGGAAGTCATTAGGACGTTTACTAAATGCTTCGGATAAGGTGCCTCCAAGAAATGAAAAGATGGAGTCCTCACTTTTTAAAACCATTTCTACCGATACCACCTTATTTTCATCATAAATGAAACAAAAAGCGCATAGTTCCCCTCTTGAGCTTGAAAAACTGGAAAATTGCTCAAATGAAAAATAATATTTGTCTTCGGCATTATTTCTTTTCATCGTATCGACATATATATCATAGAAGACTCTTAATTGCTTAATTGATAGGTCACTCCCGTCTATTATTTCAGCACGCAGATTTTCACGCTTTGCTCTACGGACATTCTTTCTAACTTTATTTTCAAAATTGGACCATTGCGTATCATAATCTATAATTACCCCTCGAATATTTTTCATAATCGGTTTCACACCTTCTTTAAAAAAAGAATAATCAGTGTCCAAAGAAAACCTTATAAAAGTGGAAACAAAATGTTGATCAAGATATTCTTTAATCTCTATCCATGCTGCATCAACTATTCCACCAGGGGTTGAAGGACAATAAATCAATCCAGAATAACCATAAGGTGATAAAAAATCTTTTTTTTCGGTTCCTTCAATTTCATTGGAATACCCTGGTAATAAAACTATATGTGAATCCTGTGTTACTTTTAAGCAAACAAGATTTGAAAATCCATCGGAAAAACTATTTATGAATTCTAAACTATTATAAGGGTCTTTTAAATTTAAAGTTTTAAGAATCGCAGTGTATGCCTCTCTATCTGACTCTTTATCTAATTTTAATATTTCAATCATTTTAATTTATTAACGGAGCATTAATTACCTTAAAAAAGTTTTTGTATTAAACTTAATACTCCAGTTCTCATTCTTACGGATATATCAATTAACTGGGTTGAGTTTTTCAATTGGTCTGTAGATAAAACATCTTCAAATCCCACATTATTAGTAATTATCTTTTTATAATTTGTTAAATCAACTTTGTTTATCATATTACTGCGATGCAAAACTAAATTGCCATTTATAATTGTGGCGATTTTTTCATTTTCACAATACAAGCTCAAGAAGTTATTTTCATCCCTCCTCTCAGTAATTTTTGCAATTTGATTATCCAAAGGTGGCAGGTTCATCAATTCAAACCATTTTGTTTTTACCTCATATTCAAATCCCAGTCTTTTATACCAATTCATTGCCAAATTATTCGATTTAAAAACATCCAATTTGAATACCGTATCCGCTGTATAATATCTTAGTAAATCATTTAAAGCGAACATCAGCAATTTTTTACCTAAACCTTGATTTGCATAAGCATTACTGACAGCAATATTATTTAATATCAGAAAATCAGAAATAAAACGTACGTGTATAAACCCTTCAATAAAACCTTCGTTTTTTATAACATAGAAATAATGGTCAGGGCAATCAAATAACCGCTTAAGATAAGAACCAAAGTTAGGGTCAAAATATATTAGGTTATCCTCAAATTCAGTCTCCTTGAAAATTGATTGATGTAATTCGACAATGTTTATACTAGGATCTCTCCGATTATATTTTTCAATTTTCAATTTTTCGCTCTTCATCTAAATCTTTTAATATTGACGTTGGATCTGTTATCACATTATCTCTTTTAATAACCTTGCTAAGGGTTTTTATAAAAATATTATAGTCTAAGGATAAACTTAAATTCTCAACATAATACACGTCTAGTGCTAATCTACTATCCCAATCTAATGTATTTCTTCCATTTACTTGAGCCCATCCGGTAATTCCAGGTCTCACGGAATGCCGTAATTTTTCTCTTTTATTATAATAAGGTAAATAACGTGGCAATAATGGACGTGGGCCAATTAAACTCATATCACCTTTCAAGATATTTATTAATTGAGGAATCTCATCCAACGAAGTTTTTCGGACAAAAGAACCAATAGGAGTTAATCGCTGTGAATCTGGAAGTAATCTTCCAAATGCGTCCCTTTTTTCGTTCATTGATTTAAACTTAATAATCTTGAAAATTCTTTCCTTTTTTCCTGGACGTAATTGATAAAAAAAAGGTTTACCATCATTGCTAAAGTAAAGACTTATAGTGATCAAAATAAATATAGGACTCAATATAAGAAGGCCTATTAAAGCAATAAGGAAATCTAAAACTGGTTTTATTAAGGATTTATACATTTAGTTTATCGGCAATAAGATCATAACTTTTTTCCACCTTATATTCATTTCCTAGTAGTTTCCAAGCATTTTCACCCATAGACCCTAAGTTGGCAATACATAAAGCTGAGATTTTAACTTGAATGGCATCACCATCACCTGCGTGTACCCAATATCCACACTTTGCCTTTTCAATAACAGTTCCAATATCTGTGTTTACATCAGTCGCAGCCAAAACAGGTTTTCTCATTTCTAAATAATCCAATAAGCGAGAAGGAAAATTAGGAATGGTAAAATCTTTGTGCAAAAAGATCATTCCTACGTCACAAGCGACAAGCAATGCATTATATTCATCCTTTGGCAAGCCTGAAAGCAAGGTGGCGTTGGTTGGTTTATTTTGATTAAACCAGGTCTCTAGTTTCTTAAATTGAGTACCGCTTCCTACCACTAAAATATGTGCTAGTGGTTCTTTAAGATCTGAAATAGTTTCTATTAAAAAATCAACACCTTGGGGAATACCTAAATTTCCTCCATAAACGAATATTGTCCTATCAACGGGTATGTTGTATTTATTTTTAACTTCAACTCTCTCTTCTTCACTGTATTCAATAAATAATGGCTTTATTGAATTTGGATTCACCTCTACCTTCTCCTCTAAAATATCTGGATTATGCTTAAGTATATATTCTTTATTGGCATCAGACATACAACCTATAGTATCTGAAATTTCATAAAGTCGCTTTTCCTTTTTCACAAAATATCTATGCAGGATACCTCCCTGTTTCATCATTCCCATATCCACTGCATTCTGTGGAAATATATCTTTCAATAATAAATATGAATAAGCCCCATCGCGCTTCTTTATATAATCGATGACCTTGGAAAAGGTGATAGGCGGCGTGGAATACAACACTAAATCAAAAGCGACATTTTTTATATGTTTTTTTATGGCCGACAGAAATTGATTTTCAACAAGGATTTGACCCACTCCTTTTTCAACTACATTAGTTTTAATAAGATTTAAAGTCTGTACGTTTAAAATATTTGCTTTTCCTTCCTTGAAAAAGGAAGTTTTGGTTTTATGCCGTCTTTCAACTGGAGAAACTATATAGACATTGTGACCCTGCTCAATAAAATAATTTAAGAGGTCTTGATAAATACCTCTCTTTTTTAGAGTGGTAATATTCACCATAGTAAGAAATAGAACGTTCATATTTTCTTAATTATTCTCCTGCCAAACCACGCGTTTAATATAATCGGTATATGAAATAATAATACGAACCATTTTCTCCGAAACATTGGGCATACTATAGTCCGCTACTTGTCTGAAATTGCGATTTTCTCCCAAATGTTGTGTTTGCAATTGCACCAAGCCTTGAAGGATCCGTTCGGTATTAAATCCCACCATCATCACCGAGGCTTCTTCCATTGCTTCTGGCCGTTCGTGTGCATCACGGATATTTAAGGCTCTAAAGTTGAGAATGGAAGATTCTTCACTGATCGTACCTGAGTCGGATAGAACAGTGTAGGAATGCTTTTGAAGGGCATTGTAGTCGTGAAAGCCCAAAGGTTTTAGGAACTGAATGTTTTTATGTGTTTCTACTTTCTTTTTTTCGATCATAATGCGAGTACGGGGATGGGTAGAAACAATTACTGGATAATTGTACTGCTCAGCAATGATGTTTAAACTGTCGATTAAACCTTTAAAGTTTTTATCTGAACTGATGTTCTCCTCACGATGTGCGGAAACAACGAAGTATTTATTCTTTTCCAATTTCAATTTGGACAAAACTTTGGAGGATTCAATTTTTGAGGCATAGTGGTTTAAAACCTCAAACATGGGCGAGCCCGTTTTAATGATACGATCTGCTGGCAAGCCTTCACGCAATAAATACTCCCTTGCTATATCACTGTAGGTTAAGTTTATATCGCTAATATGGTCAACAATTTTTCTATTCGTTTCTTCCGGCACTCGTTGGTCGAAACATCTGTTCCCGGCTTCCATATGGAAAATGGGGATTCGTCTCTTTTTGGCGGCGATGGCACATAGGCAGGAATTGGTATCGCCGAGAACTAAGAATGCATCTGGATTTACTTCTTCGAGGACTGGGTCGATATTGATTAATATTTGTCCAGCGGTGGTGGTGGCATTGGTGCCGGCGGCGTTTAGAAAGTGGTCGGGTTTACGGATGCCTAGGTCTTCGAAGAAGACTTCGTTTAGTTCGTAGTCGTAGTTTTGACCGGTGTGGACTAAAACGTGGTCTATAGCTTCGGAGGCGTCTAGGGCAGCTATTACTCTGGATAACCTAATTATCTCGGGGCGGGTGCCCACCACTGTCATTACTTTTAATTTCTTCATTGTTATTTGTGTTCACAAGGTTTATCGCAGATAATCGCAGATTTTAAAGCGCAGATTTTCGCAAATTTATTCTTTATAAATTATTTACTACTCGTTTTATATTATCATCTATCTTGGAGGTGTTGAAATTGACCAAGATTCCTAATTTTTTATCAGACAGTCGTAAGTAAGTGAGAAGTTGCTTATAATGAACATCCGCTAAACTCTCCACTGATTTTACTTCTATTATTACTTTATCGTTTACCATAATATCAGTACGATACCCAACATCAAGCATAACGGTTTCATATTGAAAAGGCAAACCCAATTGACAGTGGATTGTCAATCCCTCTTTCTTCAGTTCATACGCCAAGGCTGATTCATAAGCCGTTTCCAATAAACCTGGACCGATGGCATTATAGACCTTAAATATGGCCCCTCTAATTATATAGGATAAATCATTCTCGGTCATATCCATACTTTTCTTGCTTATAATTTTTCTCGCAGATCACCGCAGATTTGAAAGCGCCGATTCTCGCGGATTTTTTTTCACTGTGCTGGGTTTCTATCTGATTCCTATTATTAATTTGCGACAATCTGCGAGCTCATCTGCGCAAATCTGCGAGAAACCCTATTTACGCAAATCTGCGAGAAAACTACAAAGTTACACTTCTTCAAAGTATGTATCCGCATCCTCTGGATCATAAAACTCATTAATCCAGAAATTGGTGTATAATACTTCATCTCCAATATTCTTTATGTTGTGTGTGTACCAAATAGGCATATCAACATAGGCAGGTTCGTTCCCATCTAAATAGAAATCCAGTACTTCATCGGTTCCTATCTTTCGCAGTTGAATTAAGGCCTTGCCTTTAATTACCGCGAAACGTTCTATTTTGCGGGTGTGAAAGTGATTGCCTCTGGTTATTCCCGGCACCGTAGTAGAATAGGAGACCTGCCCTCCTACTCCTAAACGTATCACCTCTACAAAAGATCCTCTTGAATCGGTGTGTTGGGTAAATTTTACCGGGAAGTAATTGGCAATATCCATATAACATCGATAGGTGTTGAAAAGGTTTAATTCGAAAGTATCGTTGAGAGATGGTATTTCTCCTCTGTCTTGGTATTGTGATTTATAGTTTTGAAGGAAATCCAATAACTCAGATACCTTAGCTTCCGAAGTGTGAGCTACGGCATATAAAGCTTCATTCTTTCTTTCGCGAATTACCTTTAATATCTCTGCTACCAATTCTTCCACATAAATAAGTTTTAAATCGCCGTCAACTTGGATTTCAGGGGTTTCCCCATTTGCGATTTGATGGGAAAAGGTTGCAACCACGGAATTGTAATATGGCTGCCCGAAGGGGCCAAATACATTGGGAATCACCATTCCTGTAAAAGCGGCATTAGATTGTTTCGCCCAGTTCACTAGTAACTGACGACCTTCTTTCTTGGATTTGCCATAGGGATTATCCCTCTCCTCCTGGGAGGAAGAAGACATAATTATGTGGGCTTTACTTTCGGTGCGGTTTAAGGAGGCTATAAGTTTTTGAACTAGCGCTACATTCGTTTTGTATATAACCTCAGGATCGTTATGGCGGTTCATTGCCGCAAGGTGTACAATGACATCACATTGGGCAACGAAAGAATCCATTTCCTTCTCGTTGGTAAAATATTTTTTTTGAAATTCAACACGTGTAAATTCCTCAGGATATAAACCTAAAGTATTGTACAAATGTGTGCCAACAAAGCCATGTTGGCCGGTAATTCCTATTCTTAACATATTATATTCTTTTAAGGTTTCTGGCAGATATTTCGACAGGCTCAGCACAGGTTATCGCAGATTTAAATACCGCGGATGTCCGCTGATTTTTCTAATTATCTGCGTAAATCTGCGAAACCAATCCGCACAAATCTGCGATAAACCTTACTTTTTAAAATAATCAATATCAAATCGATACTCGTCCTGCACCTTCCCTATCAAATGATCTGCCAATACCAACAATTTACTAGCTTCCTCCAAAGCCTGAATAGCTGTAACACAACCAGAAGAAATATGCAAAAAATCCAAAGGCCCTTCCTTAACGGTAAAACTTTCTATCGGCAATTCCGGATTCGGTTTATCAAATGAATCAATGGCAATAACCTGTATTCGAAAACTACCCTTAATGCAGGCAAACCATCGCTGCTCAATCTTATGTCCCTGCCAACCACGAACAAAATCAGTATCGGCATTTTCAATGATATAAATACGCTTTATCTCAGAAGCGTCAAAGTGATTATTATAGGAAATAAATCCTCGCCCATCTTTATAGATATTGCCCTTTAATAGGTTCATAGCGTATTTATTTATTGAACATAGTCTTCTACCTCTTCCCCAAAAACTTCCTTACGGATTAGCGGTAATTTAGAGATTAGATTTATTAATCCCTCTACCCCTTGTTGTTCCGCATTATGCGAATGATAATCTTCAATTTTGGAAACATCTTGCTCTCCCTCTGAAAAATACTTTGCATAGTTAAGGTCTCTATTATCGGCAGGTACCCTATAAAAGTCGCCCATATCTTCCGCCTTAATCATTTCTTCACGGGTACAGAGTGTTTCATACAATTTCTCTCCATGCCTTGTACCAATTACCGTTATAGGAACTTCCTTACCTGTAATCTCAATCATCGCCTGCGCTAAATTGCCGATGGTACTAGCAGGTGCCTTGTTTACAAACAAATCACCCGAATTTCCATTCTCAAAGGCAAACAAAACTAAATCAACCGCATCATCCAGCGACATAAAGAACCGGGACATATTTGGGTCGGTAACCGTAATAGGCTCTCCTTTTTGTATTTGATTTAGAAACAAGGGAATTACAGAGCCACGGGAAGCCATAACATTTCCATAACGCGTTAGGCAGATATCTGTAAATTCATGGTTTCTAGACTCGGCTATGGCCACTTTTTCCATCATTGCCTTGCTAATTCCCATAGCATTTATAGGGTATGCCGCTTTGTCCGTACTCAGGCAGATAACCTTTTTTACCTTATTGGCTGCAGCTGCCCGAATTACATTTTGAGTGCCAATAACATTGGTCTGTACCGCTTGCATTGGAAAAAATTCACAAGAAGGTACTTGCTTGAGTGCAGCCGCATGAAAAATATAGTCCACCCCGTGGGTGGCAGGTACAACCGACTCATAATCCCGAACATCACCTATATAATAGCGAATTTTATCATTTTTATATCGGTTGCGCATATCGTCCTGCTTTTTCTCATCTCGACTAAAAATGCGGATTTCTTTAAAATGATCGGTATGCAGGAAGCGGTTTAATACGGCGTTTCCGAAAGAACCGGTGCCTCCAGTGATTAGGAGTGTTTTATTTTGAATTTTCATTTAATAGGGATTTATAAACGTCGATCCATTTATGGATTTGTGCATCGACTTTAAAGTTTTCATCTACTAGTTTATGGCTATTTAAGCGCATTTGTTGATAGTTCTCATTTTCTAAAAGCAATATAGAATCAATGGCATTTGAAAGACTCTCTGGATCATTTGAAACATGAAGTCCGGCGTTATATTTTTCAAGAATTCTCCAGGGAGTGCCTTTGGAAGCTATTACTGGAGTTCCCTGATTCAAAGCCTCTACCACTACATTCCCAAAGTTTTCAGTTTCACTTGCTAGAATCAAGGCATACGATTCCGCATAAGCTTTTTCTTTTTCTACCCCTTTAAGATGTCCCTTAAAAAGGACTTTATTTTGCAATTTTAATTTATCAATCAGGGCAACTAGCTCTTCTTTATAACTATTATGTCGTTCTTCTTGCTTTCCTACGATTAGAAAATTGGAATCAGATTTCATAAAAACCTCACTCAAGGCCAACCCTTGTATAAGCTTATGCAAGCTTTTTATAGGATGTATTCTGCCCACATAAATAAGGTTTTTATTAGGGGTTATGTTTAGCCTTTCTGCAGGAGCTAATAAGTTTGGTAATTCAACTATCTCATTTTTAGGAAACATCTTTCGAATTCCTTCAGATTCTTGAGGTGAAGTACTATGATAGACGATGTTTTTATTTATTAATTTATACAAAGATAAGAGAGGTTTCTTCTTCCAGCTACTAAACTTCAATGCATTTTCATTCAGCTCCCCGCGCACAGACCAAACTATATTCTTATTTCGTTGAAAGAGTGATCTATAAAGAAAACTATAAATTGAAAAAGGGCTAAACAAACTATTTAAATGTAAGATATCCGTTTTTGAAATTTCTTTTGACAATCTTGTTCTAGTTTTCAACGAAGTGATACCCTTCGTGCCATAAAACACTTTACCGCAATCTAACTCTAACCATACATTAACACTAATTTCATCCCTAATGCCCAATGTTGTTGTAATTACTGTAGGTTGAAAATTGTTATTTTTTAAAGCTGAGCAGTGCCAGTACAGTGTATTACAGGGCCCTCCAATTTGGGAAGGATAAAATGCGCCTGTTGGGAAGAGGAGTTTCATAAATTTTCGTATAATTTTTGATAGCTTAAGACAAACTTCTCATTTGTAAATCTCTTTATATTCTCCAATCCCTTTGCTATCAATTCCTCTCTTAAAAGGGGGTTTTTAAAAAGATCCTGAATTGCAATCCGGATTTCTTCTACGTCATACGGGTTAATGATTAAAGCCCCAGCTCCCGCAACATACGGCATGGAAGTGGTATTTGAAGTAAGAACAGGCAAACCGCAGGATTGGGCTTCTAAAATCGGCAAACCAAAACCCTCTTTAGTTGATGCAAAATATAACATTTCCGCGGAATTATAATAATTCTCCAACTGAGCTTGACTTATATTAAAATCATTTAAATATGAGATTTTATACTCGTCGAGCATTTTATTTTGTTTGGATGTTAGATTGCCAACAATAATCAGCTGTATGTTGTTGTTAAATTTAACGGCCTCGAATAATCTACATAGATTTTTATTCAATTTCGTCCCAATAATGAGAATATTAAAATTATTATTAAGCTTCTCCTTACGGATAGATTTAATCGGATTAAATCCATTGGGAATAATCTCAATTTTATCTGAATTAATTTTAAAATTTCTTTGTACCTGATCTTTAACAAAAGGTGATATAACCACTATTCTCCTTGAAATTAAGATAGGAAGTTTAAACCAAAGAATCCCAACCATAAATTTTCTTAATCCCGTTAAACTTTCATAATGATTGCAATCATGAATGGTGATTATAATCTTTTTCCAAAATAAAAGCATGGCCATATAATGAACATCTCCAGTGATATGAATCTTTTTCTCCCTAATTTTCAAGGAAAACAACGCCAATTTAAAGGCGTTTTTCAAGGAATTTAACTCATAGGGAAGTTCAATCTTTCTGATTCCGTCTACCTTCTCGAATATTTGGAATAAACCTTCAATACTGCTTCTTCCAATCATCTTCTTTCTCATTATTAGACCAACCTTACTCATGATTTATTTTTTTTGAATTTTTAATAAATATTCGAACAATTAAGTAGCTAATTAATATTGTCTGTAGCAAGCCAGAAAGTCGAAAATAAATGTCAGATTCTACTTTTAACAACGAAGATAATATCAGTCCATATAATACAAGATGAAAAATATTGCCATTTCCAATCCTTTTTTGAAATAAAGAAATAACTAACCCAAAAACTAAAAATGTTATAAAGGTAGGACCATAACCACCTTCCAAATAGGACCAACCAAAAGTAGAAGGCGTTATTGAATTGGTTCTTCTTCCAGTAGTCATATAATATAGTTCGGAACCAGTATCAGAAATTGGTTTATTTGGTAAGAAAACCCTTGGTACAATCCAAGCTACAGGTATATATATATATCGATCAAGATTTTTGTAATGATTCCATTGACCTTCTTTATCTAAACTGTACATGAAAACCGGGAAAAGAGATATTCTAGACTTGTAGCTTTCTCGTCCACTAACGAAGTTATCCACAAAATTTACTGAAATAGTGTTTAAAAAAGCTAATTGAAAAGCAGTAACTTTATCAAACTGCGGATTCTTATTTAACACGTCCCTATAATTATTATTAATTGGATATAATAAAATAGTAAAGATAAATCCTCCGATTAATATAGTTCTGGAAATGCTTCTTCCACTAAGAAGGAAAGGGATTGCAACCAAGATAACAGGTATTATAATTTCCTCCTTCATGCCTGAAATAAACCCTAATACTATTGTGAAAAGAAAAATTATTAAAAAGGAGATGTTAAAAAAAAAAGAAGAAAACTTATAAATATATTTCAATATGCCATATAAGGATAATGCTGTAAAACTAGATATTTTAATGATTTGGATTAGGAATGAATATGATGCCGTTGTATGCTCAGTAAATACACCATACCCAATAACTCCGGACAAATGCAGATAAAATTGAATTCCGATAATAAAGAATGTAAAGAGATAAAATAGTGGTTTAAATCTAAATTTGATGGTTTCGTTTTTTAGTGTCACCAACGACACACGTTTAGAAGATCTAAGCATAAAAAACTCGCTCAAATCAAGAGCTAGTAAACCAACTAAAATAACTAGTAATGCCGGAAAAACTAAGTCTGTATTTACGAAGACCACATTATTAACTAATACTAAACTAAACTTTTCAAAAGTTTCAATCATTAGAAGAAAATTCAAGATTATGGACACAAAAGTTGAAAGCCGAAACCAATCCAATAATCTTGGTTGTTTGTATTTATACCAATTATAAATAAACCTTATCAATGTCAACTCCATTAAAAGCGCGCTTAACAGGAGTGAAAATATAAGGTCAGTTTTTTGCAGGGAAATAATTGATATAATACTATAACTTATAAAGCATAGCCATACTAAAACTTTAATCGAGTAATAAGCCTTTTTGGAAAGATTAAAGTTCATATTTTTCTAAATATCTCTTTCAACATTTGACTGTATGTAAAGGTTTTCAAAAAATGTTCCTGAATAACTTCCCTTATTTCTAATCTTTCTTCAGGTTCATTTAGATAGTGCTTAATTAAATTAACCGCTTCTTCAATAGTGTTGAAACTCACTTTTTTTGGATCTATGGGTAACAACTCATGTAAAATAGGTTTGTAGTCACAAATTTGAAATGCACCTGCCCCATTGATTTCAAAAAATTTATTATTGACTGATTCTATCTCGGCATAATGAAAGTTATTAAATACGATTTTAGAGCCATTTAATATTTTTGATTTTTCTTCTCCATATATTCCTCTATTTTGAAAATTAGAATTTAAATAGGGATCAAAAAACTTGGCCTTTCTTCCAAAAGTTTTTAAGTCAATTCCATTTCCCTTCAACAATCTTAACATCCTATTGCGGTAAGGGTATAAATTTCCAAAGCATAAAACATCAATATTCACTTCTTCTTCAAGTTTCATTAAATCTCCCTTAGGCTTTTTGTGCACTCGAGGGTTAAAAGCTTCTTGGTAAAGAAATGCATTGAGTTGCAACTTTTCTCCCATAAACCTTACTATATAAGGGTCTTTTGTAAAGTAGGCATCATATGATTCTACAAAAAGTTGTTGATTTTGAAATGTTGTTAAAGCGTCAGGATTAATATGGATAATTTTTATTCCTTTATTTTTGATTTCCTTAACGACAAAAGGGTGGATATGTCTATAAACTACAATTACCAAATCGGGTTTGAGAGTTAATACTTCCGCAAGTAATTTTTTGTTTTTCCTTTCAACGTACTTCATGGAATACTGAGACAAACCATAATCTACCATTTTAGGGAGTATATGATTATAATCGAATATCCGGACTGTATGCTCCTGATGGCTCAATTCGTCATGAAGATGAAACTCTAAACTATCAAAATTTTCGGCTCCTATAATTGCAATTTTCATAGTTTTTTATATTTAAAATAAATAAAGGCAAATCTAGAAAGGACCGAGATCAAAAGTGATAATATAGCCCCATTCATCCCGATTAAAGGAATTAGTATTAAATTTAAAGTTCCGTTCAAAACAGCAGAAATAATATTACTATATAAAATGATCTTAGTATTATGGTTGGCGAAAAAGATCATTTCAAATAAATAAGTGAAAGTAATAATCATATAACTTAAAGCGATCCAAAATATCATATAAAAGCCTTTGCTGTAGTTTTCGGAAAGAAGTATTCGACCAATGATATCGGTGCTAAAAAAAATAACCAATAAAATAAGCCCACCAATTATTAAATATGATATGCTGTATTTAAATATATAACTCTTTTTTCTCGATATTTCACTATTTGAATATATAAGTGGAGTTAATAGAACCATGAAAATTGGGCTAAGCATTAAAAAAAATTTCGATCCCAAACTGTAATTCGCGCTATAAATGCCTACTGTTTCTATTCCTAAAGAATGTTCTAGTACATATCGGTCAAAAAAGCTGTTTATCCATGACCATCCTGCTAAAAACATTAATGGCCCAACAAAGGGTATATATTTTTTTAGAAAGAATTTAATAACATCAGTAGGTACATTTTCTCGATATTTTTTGATTTTTGGCAAAAAAAAGAAAATCCCCGTAGCACCGATCACTAATTGCATACACCATAATGAAATATAATCATTTGTAAATTTTGGCAATAAAAAGAATGCTGCAAGTAAGAAAATCAAACCCGAGATGGCTTTAATAATATTAAAAACTGAAAAGCTCTTAATTTTATCCAGAACATTGAATTGATCGGATAAAATACTTGAAGTTATATTAAAGGGGATTAAAAACAATAGAATTAGATATAAATACCAGTCCTTAAATTCTCCGGCCTTATAAAGGTTTAAAAAAACAATTAAGGCTATATATAATATAACAGCCGATAAGCCGAGTAAATTCAAAAAAGGCTTATAGCCTACCTCAGGTAATAGGTTATGGTACGAAGCCTTCAAAAAATTAATTGAAGGCCCTATCAATAAACTGAAAAAGAAGGTAAATGCAGCAAATTGCAAATTGTAAAGACCAAACTGTTCAGGAGAGATATATTCAGCAATTAATTTACCACAAACCAATGCAATAATGGAATTAAAAATCTGAGTAATAATTAAGAAGTTTCTTTTCTTATTAGTCAATAAATTCTTAAAATTGGAGAATTTGCTAGCGGTAATTTTCATTTTGTACTGATGCCAAAATTTAAGATTTATACTCTCTCATAATCATCCTCAATTCTCACAATATCATCTTCTCCAAAATAACTTCCATATTGGATTTCTATAAAAACACATTTTTCATTTTCTACATTCGAAATTCTATGTTTGGTACCTAAAGGAATTATAATGACTTCTCCCACTTTATAAACTTGGGTATTTCCTTCTAAAGTTATACGGCCTTTCCCTTCTACTATGGTCCATACTTCGGCACGTTTAGTATGGTATTGATAGGATAGTCTACCGCCAGGATTTACTTCGATTCTTTTAACTTTGTGCGTTTTCGAGTCTTCTAAAACCCAAAATTGTCCCCAAGGACGTATTTCATGTTCCATTTCCCTTGATTTCATTTAACATTTCCAAATACAAAAAAAATTTAACTAAAACTAAACATCTACGTTATTAACCCTTTCACATTTAGAAATTCATTTATCCGAATTAATATTCATATCCAATAATAAATTTAACCCCTTGATCTACATATAGTACACTTTCCGTAAAACTAATTTTTTCAAGTCGGCAAAGATAGAAAACACTTATCGATTAAATGTTGTTTTTAACGATAAAATGGAGGGGGAGTAGTTGTTTATTGTTTGTTGTTTGTTGTTTGTTGTTTGTTATGGTGGAATTTAGGATTTGGGATTTGGAATTTGGAATTTGGGATTTGGGAATTGGGATTGGAGGCCTTGGATTTGTTTATATTAAAACTCTGTTATGGTAAAATAGAATCGTGTGTTCTCTCTAAAGGTGGGACCGGTAAAGGCGTATTTAACCCTTAAGGTACTTACATTAACAAGTCTAACCCATACAATCGATAGATTTTCGGAGGCAGCGATGGGGATGGTGGCAACAATTGTGGCTCTTAGGGAGGAAGGCTGGGCTTCACTGGGTATGGCTACATCAAATGTTCCAGTGCCTCCCGTTATGAAGACAGATTGGGATTCAAAACTTGAAATGCCTTTATGCACGGTGCCTTTATTTCCCAATTTAAAAGGGTCGTTTACGTCCAGACGGGCGCCTGCGGCGGGGGTATTGGTGCCTATTCCTATCTTGGAACCTAAATAATCTGATGGAGGAAGAGAATTCCCTATTATGATGGTGCTAGCTTGATTGGCCACTGCGCCCCTCCCAATGGCCATGGAATATTGGGCATTAGCGGTGGATTGCATTCCCACCACCATACTTTCATAACCCGTGGCAACATTGTTATAACCAAACGCCGAGGCGTTTTGGGCCGTGACCCTAGTATTTGCACCTCCCGCAGTACTCTCATATCCCGAGGCTGAGTTGTTATATCCAAAAGCAGAAGATCTCTGGCCCGAAGCCCTACTATTGGAACCAACTGCGGCACTATCATAGCCATCGGCCGAGGTATTGCTTCCCAATGCCGTGCCAAATTGGCCAGTAGCCTTGGCGATATTTCCTAAGGCCACACTGTTATGAGAGGTTGCCTCACTTTGATACCCTATAGCTGTGGCAAACTCGCCACTGGCCCGAGAGGTATGGCCGAGTGCAACCGAGCCTTGACCAGTTACTATTGAATTCGTACCAATGGAAACGCCGTTCTGGGCTCGCGACCGGGCCTGAAAACCTAAGGCTGTAGCTTGGTTCTCGGAAGAAATTGCACTATATCCCAATGCGATGGATTGAAATCCGGCAGCATTGGTCTGGGGCCCTATGGCCGTGGCTTCGCTAGAGTTGGAGGCACGGGCATTTCTTCCTATGGCTATACTATTATTATCATTGGCCTGGGCCTCGAAACCCAGGACAATACTTCCTCCTGGATGGAATCTTCCTACCTGGGCATTATTCACTCTAAACATCAAAGATTGATAGTTGGTGGTTCCCAGAAAATTATTGGGCGTGATATTGCTATTTCCACTAATGGTCCAATCATCGCTTCCTGCTCCCCCACTACCCGTAACGGCTTGCCATCGGGTTCCGTTGAAATAATAGAACCCCGGGAGCATTCCTGAGAAGCTATTGGGCTTATAAACCAATAAACCCGTAGCCGGAGAAGGGATAGTGGTGAGGTCGTTTACGCTAGTTAAATTCACCCTAGGTATTAACAGCCCCTTATCGCTTGCAGTAATATCCAGCATACTGGAAGCGTGGGGAGAAGTAGTGTTGATACCTACTTGGGCCGCCATAGTTAAATTAAGAAGTAAGGAAAAAAATACAGCAACAGTGGCTCTCATAGACAACTTTTTCTGCAAAGATATAATTTAATTTTATTTTTATCCATACGCCATAGAGAAGAAAACAAGTTATGGCAATGGAATGAGAATTAAAGCGTTGCGAACCCAATTGGAATAGATCTCCAGAAGAACGTGCTTAAAGCGATTGAAAAGAACTATATAATTGAAAACCCAAAAACTTGGGAGTTACAATTATTTGAATTTTTTCAAAAATTGATAATGAGCAAGGTCGAAATGAAGATTTAAAATTTCCAACTTATAAAGCTGCGCATAGTAACCTTTAATCCTCCACAGGCCCAAATGTTACCACCTTAAATTTATTCTTCATTCTCTTATGCGGCAAAAAAGCAATCTTTAAACCTTTTATAAATTCTTTTTTAAAATCCTTGGGTGCCGCCACTCCCTTACTGCTA
>TARA_R100000306_G_scaffold62446_1_pt1 | contig 24607 bp, 19 predicted proteins | sample TARA_R100000306 | Tara Oceans TARA_R100000306 (sample SAMEA2620824) | marine metagenome | biome: marine biome (ENVO:00000447); feature: mesopelagic zone (ENVO:00000213); material: "saline water (ENVO:00002010), including plankton (ENVO:xxxxxxxx)" | depth 1000 m | reverse complement strand
CCCGGCGATACTCAGCGGAGAGCGGGGAGGATGGCCGCGGTGCCAACTGTACCGGTCAGAAGGGCGCAGACCTCATTATCCCTGTGCCGGTAGGTACGACCGTCATTGATGCGGATACCGACGATCTGGTTGGGGATCTGGTGGAAGTGGGGCAGGTGCTCAAGGTGGCGCAAGGCGGTTTTCATGGTCTTGGCAACACCCGCTATAAATCGAGCAAGAACCAGGCGCCCCGGCAAACCAAGCCTGGTCAACCGGGGGAGATCCGCTCCCTGCGGCTGGAGCTGAAGCTGCTGGCCGACGTTGGTCTGCTCGGACTGCCGAATGCAGGGAAATCTACGCTGATTCGTTCGGTCTCTGCAGCCCGCCCGAAAGTGGCGGACTATCCGTTTACCACTCTGGTGCCAAACCTGGGTGTTGTGCGAACGCAGCAGCACAAGAGCTTTGTCATGGCGGATATTCCTGGCTTGATCGAGGGTGCAGCGGACGGGGCCGGGCTTGGTATTCGCTTCCTTAAGCATCTGGTGCGAACACGTCTTCTGTTGCACCTCGTCGATCTTCAGCCGCCCGATGGCTCTGATCCGATAGACGCCTTCCGACAGATCGAAGGCGAACTGCAGCGTTTCAGTCCAGCGCTTGCCAGCAAGCCGCGATGGCTCGTGCTCAACAAGTTTGACCTGGTTTCCGGTGGCGAAGAAAGTGAGTTTGAATCGCGTAGCAAGGCGCTCATCGATGATGTTCGCAGCAAGCTTGACTGGAGTGGTCCGGTCTATGTGATCTCCGCAGTTTCGGGTCTGGGGACTCAGCGGTTGTGCCAGGATATTCAGAACTGGCTGGGTGAAATCGAGGCCGCTGTTGGTGAAGATGAAGCCTTTGCTGCCGAGCTCGAAGCGGCACAGCTGCGTCTGGATGCCGAGCTCCGCGAGCGTATAGCCCTGCTGGCGGGGCAGCGCAAAATTCAGCGCGCGGCCGCCAGAGAGGGAATGACCGTAGAGGAGTATATCGAGCGTCACCAGTATGAAGACCTCGGGGACGATGACGATGATGACGATGAGGATGGTGTGGAAGTTGAGTATGCACCCTGATTCATCGGCAGCAGCGAGATATTCGTCAGAGCAGTCACGGACGGCGCGCGAAGGACTGAAAAGCGCTCAGCGTGTCGTGGTGAAGATTGGCAGTGCGCTGTTGACGCGCGATGGGGCTGGGCTCGATCGCGAAGCACTGGCGCCCTGGGTTGACCAGATGAACGCCTTGGGACGCTCGGTCGTGGTGGTGTCCTCTGGTTCGGTGGCGGAAGGCATGCTGCGCCTGGGTTGGAAGAGTCGCCCGCAGCAGCTCCATGAGCTACAGGCGGCAGCAGCGATAGGGCAGATGGGTCTGGCGCAAGCTTGGGAGACCGAATTTAAGCGACATAACCGACTCACTGCTCAGGTGCTGCTCACTCACGATGATCTGAGTAATCGACGCCGCTACCTGAACGCGAGAACAACCCTCAGAACGCTGACCCGTCTCGGTGTCACGCCTGTCATCAATGAAAATGACACAACAGCAACGGACGAAATCCGTTTCGGCGATAATGACCGCCTGGCTGCTTTGGTCGCCAATCTCGTCGAAGCCGATCTGTTGATCATACTTACGGATCAGCTTGGGATGTTTACCGACAACCCCAATACGAATCCGGATGCCTCTCTTGTCTCCTTTACTCATGCCTCTGATCTCGATCTGGATGCTATGGTAACCGGGCCAGGAGGGCTATTGGGTCGTGGCGGCATGCAGACCAAACTGGCTGCTGCACGTCTCGCGGCCCGTTCCGGTACATCGACCGTCATTGCCAGCGGACGCGTCGATCGTGTGCTGGAGCGCGTCCTTGCAGGCGAAGATATCGGCTCATTGCTGGTTTCCGATAAGGAGCGTCTACTTGCTCGAAAACAGTGGCTTGCCGGTCATCTACAAACGAGAGGTCGCCTCACGCTCGACGCCGGCGCTGTCAGAGTGCTGGTGGAGCAGGGTAGAAGTTTGTTGGCCGTAGGGGTGACCCGGGTGCAGGGCACGTTCGATAGTGGTGATATGGTGCTGTGCTGCAACGAACAGGGCGCAGAAATTGCCAGAGGCCTCATCAACTATTCATCGGCAGAAGCGGCGAAGATTGCTGGTCATAGCAGTGCCAGAATAGCGGATCTTCTCGGATACACTTACGCGCCCGAGCTCATCCACAGAGACAATCTCGTGCTTACGGACATTTCCTCCCAGACGCTCTAGTTGCTGGTGGCAATAACCAGGCGCTAAGGCGTCGTGTTTCGCTGCATCGGACCCGAATTCAAGAAACGAAAAAAGGCGCTCGAGGCGCCTCTTTTCAAATCTTGCCGATCAAGCCTTATCTAGGTCGGTTGACCCGTCGAGGCTGGTTGATCAGGCCGCGTTCATAGCCTTGATACGCGCATTCAGTCTGCTCTTGGTGCGGGCAGCCTTGTTCTTGGTGTAAATGCCCTTGTTGACCATTGAGTCAATGATAGGTGCTGCATGCTTTAGGGCGGCGGCTGCCTGTTCCTGGTTGCCTGCTTCAATATGATTGATCACTTTCTTGGTCTGGGTTCTGACCATTGAGCGGATGCTCATGTTGTGTGCGCGACGCTTGACCTGCTGGCGAGCGCGTTTTTTGGCTGATGCGATATTCGCCACGGTAAACACTCCTTTAAGGATTCTTCCGGAACAGGCAAGAGCAGCTCTACGAGTCGCTTGAATACCTGTAAAAATGACGCGGAATGATGATGCTTTGAAACTCTGATGTCAATATTTAACCGTAAAGATTTTGCTTGTATTGATCTCACAATACATTAGCATCACCCGCCTGACACAGCGTGTTCAACAGCCCGGAGGTGGCCCATTCAAACCACGCAGGAAACACCGCCCGATCTGCCTGACCCCAAGCCCGTGAAACGTCCGCCATCTCTGCTGCGCTCAAGTGGTGTGGTCGGTGCCATGACCATGATATCACGAGTGCTTGGCCTGATCCGGGATATGGTGATCGCCAACCTGTTTGGTGCTAGCGCTGGTGCCGACGCGTTTTTCGTGGCCTTCAAAATTCCCAACTTCATGCGCCGGCTTTTCGCCGAAGGTGCGTTTTCTCAGGCCTTCATACCTGTGTTGAGTGAATACAAGACGCGCTATTCGCTCGCGGAAGTCAGAGAGCTGGTGAGTCGTGTAGGCGGTACGCTGGGACTCGTTTTGTTGGTCGTAACCCTGATAGGTGTGGCTGGCGCCGATGTTCTGGCGTTTCTGTTCGCGCCAGGTTTTTCCGAAGACGCTGAGAAGCTGGCGTTGACGACCGACCTGCTGCGCCTGACCTTCCCATATCTCATTCTGATTTCAATGACAGCTTTTGCGGGCTCCGTGCTCAACAACTACGGCTATTTTGCGATACCGGCTATCACACCGGTTCTGCTGAACCTAAGCCTGATCATGTCGGCATATTTCCTCAGTGCCAATATGGACGAGCCAATAGCGGCTCTGGCCTGGGGCGTCCTCATCGCTGGTGTGGCGCAGTTGCTCTTCCAGCTACCGTTTCTCCACCGGATAGGGCTGCTGCCGATGCCCGTCCTCGATACGCGGCATGAGGGGGTAAGGCGAATAGGCAGGCTCATGCTCCCTGCGCTCTTTGGCGTGAGTGTCAGCCAAATCAATCTCTTGCTCGACACTGTGCTCGCGTCGTTCCTCGAAACTGGTAGCGTCTCATGGCTCTATTATTCGGATCGACTCACCGAACTACCGCTCGGTGTGTTCGGCATAGCAGTTGCGACTGTCATATTGCCCACGCTTTCCAGCCGGCATGCCAGCAACTCAACGGCCGAGTTCTCGCGCACGCTCGACTGGGGGGTTCGAATGGTGCTCATCATCGCCATGCCGGCCACGTTAGCGCTTACCTGGCTCGCAGAGCCGTTGATAGCAACGCTATTTCAGCATGGTGCACTGACTGACTACGATGTTATGCAGTCCTCCAGGAGTTTGCAGGCATATGCGGTAGGCTTGCCATTCTTCATGTTGATCAAGGTGCTGGCCCCAGGATTTTTTTCGCGGCAGGATACACGGACTCCCGTAAAAATCGGCATCATTGCCATGGTTGCGAACATGGTGATGAATCTCGCGCTTATCGTGCCGCTCGCGCATGTGGGGCTTGCAGCAGCAACCAGCATCTCGGGTGCGCTGAACGCTGGGCTGCTGTGGTACACCCTGCACAAGCAGGGTGTGTACCATCGTCAGCAAGGCTGGGGACTCTTCTTTGGGAAGCTCTTCGTAGCCATGACCGGCCTGGCAATTCTGCTCTTGCTCGCCACACCCGACGATGCGTTCTGGTACAGTGCGAGCTGGTATGAAAAGGGTGGGTGGATGCTTGCGCTAGCTGGCGGCGGTGTCGGCATCTATTTCGCCTTGCTGTATCTGCTGGGCTTTCGACTGAGTCAGTATTTGCACAGCCAGTGAGCGGAAGCTGGCTTCACACTGCCTGGCTATCTTATAATCTGGCGTTTTGCCGGATTCGCTTGCCCGCAATTTATTCGATACGCTATCCGATGAGCTCTGAATGATCCTGATCCGAGATACTACCAGTGATCTGGCGCGCCGTCTGACGGCCCATGGAAGCGTCGCCACGATTGGCAATTTTGACGGTGTTCATCACGGTCATCAGGCCCTGATTGAGCGAGTTATTGATCGCGCCAAGGCTTATCCGGGTGCGGCGCGGGTGGCTATTGTCTTCGAGCCGCAGCCGAAAGAATTCTTCCAGGGACCGCGGGCGCCCGGCCGGATCATGGATCTGCGGGAAAAGTTCAATGCGATGCAGGGCTATGAGCTCGACTGTCTCTATTGCCTGCCGTTCAACCGATCGCTGCAGCAGCGATCTGCGAATGATTTCGTGGGTAATGTTCTCGTCAAGGGCCTGGGTTTGAGGTATCTGGTCATCGGCGATGACTTTCGATACGGCAGTGACCGTGCTGGCAGCTTTTCACACCTGGCTGCTTACGGCCAGCGGCAGCTTTATGCTGATGGCAGTGGCTTTGGCGTCGAAGCCAGTGAGACGATCACAGTAGGCGGTCAGCGCGTGTCCAGCACGAGAATAAGGTCGCTATTTGCGCAGGGTGATCTCGACGCGGCAGAGAAACTGCTGGGGCGGCCGTATCGAAAGCTGGGGCGGGTCAGTTTCGGTCGTCAGCTGGGGCGTACGATAGGCGCACCGACGGCCAACGTCGTGCTGCAAAAGCGACCAGCGCTTACAGGCGTATTCTGCACAAGAGTTCGGCTGGCCGGGTCCACGAGTTGGCTCTCCGCCGTCGCGAATATTGGTAGTCGACCTACTGTGGACAAGATTCGTAGCGATGGCAGCCAGCATTACTTTCTGGAAGTCCACCTGCTGGACTGGAGCGGAGATCTCTACGGGCAGATGATCGAAGTGGAATTCCGGAAGAAATTACGAAGTGAAACTGCCTTCGAGAATATTGAACAACTGAAACAGCAGATCGCGCTGGACATAGCCAGCGCGAAAGCATACTGGAAGCAGGTGGCCAATTGATATGAGTGACTACAAACACACGCTGAACCTCCCTGATACGGAGTTCCCCATGCGCGGCAATCTGCCGCAGCGTGAGCCTGAGCGGCTTGCGGAATGGGCGCGGATTGATCTGTATCAGGCCATGCGAGAGCGGGGGCAGGGTCGGCCACGCTTCCTGCTGCATGATGGTCCCCCGTACGCAAATGGCAGCATCCACCTCGGGCATGCAGTCAACAAGATCCTCAAGGACATCATCGTCAAGAGTAAAGGCTTTGCCGGTTACGAAAGTCCATATATCCCCGGCTGGGACTGCCATGGTCTGCCTATCGAGCACAAGGTAGAAACCATGATCGGCAAGGCTGGCGACAAAGTCGACCATGCGAGTTTCCGACAGCATTGCCGCGAATATGCTGCCAAGCAGATCGAAGGACAGAAGAAGGACTTTATCCGGCTCGGTATATTCGGAGAGTGGAACAATCCTTACCTGACCATGGACTTTGGTACAGAAGCCAACATCATTCGCGCGCTTGGTCGCATAGCCGTTAGCGGACATTTGCAGAAAGGCTTCAAGCCAGTGTACTGGTCAGTGGTCGGCGGTTCCGCGCTAGCCGAGGCCGAAGTTGAATATCAGGACAAGACTTCCAATACCATCGACGTGGCCTATCCTGCACGCGTGTCTTCAAGCGTGTTCGATGCGTTTGCGAAGTCGAGCCTTGCTGAGCCGGGTACGCTCGATGCTGAAGGCTTCGATGCTACAAAGACCCCGGCCGTACTGATCTGGACCACGACCCCCTGGACCATCCCGGCCTCACTGGCGGTCTCTCTGCATGCCGATATCGAATATGGCCTGTATGAAGTTCTGGAAAAGGATGCTGATACCTCACGCTACCTCGTGTTTGCCACCGGCCTCGAAGCTGCGGTCAATGCGCGCTGCAAGTTTGCCAGCCTGACCTTGAAAGCCCGCTGTCTTGGCGCCGATCTCGACGGGCTCATCTTTAGCCATCCAATCTATGATCGCGAGATCCCAATTCTGCTGGGTGAGCATGTGACGCTCGAAGCCGGTACAGGCGCAGTTCACACTGCGCCTGATCATGGCGTAGACGACTTCAATGTGTGTCGCACCTACGGCATCGAAACGATCAACCCCATCGATGACAAAGGGTACTACCGGGACTCAGTCGAGCTATTCGCTGGTATGCACGTCTACAAAGTCGACGAAGCGGTCATCGGCGCATTGCAGGACCATGGCAACCTGATCAATCACGGCAAGGTAACCCATAGCTACGCCCATTGCTGGCGCACGAAAACGCCACTGATCTACCGTGCTACCCCGCAATGGTTCATCAGTATGGACAAGGCCGGTTTGCGTGCGGCTGCGCTTGAAGAAATCAAGCAGGTGAAGTGGGTGCCAGGCTGGGGCCGGAACCGAATCGAGGGCATGTTCGAGCAAAGCCCGGACTGGTGTATTTCCCGTCAGCGGACCTGGGGCACGCCAATTACCTTCTTCGTTCACAAGGAAACGCAGGAGCTGCATCCGGATACCGAAGCGCTCACCGAAGCGGTGGCGAAGCTCGTCGAAGAGGGCGGCATCGATATCTGGTGGAAACTTGATCCGGCGACGCTCCTTGGTGATGACGCTGCAAATTATGAGAAAGTAACCGACACCCTCGACGTCTGGTTTGATTCGGGTGTGACTCACACTGCGGTCATCGAAGCCCGCAAGGAACTCGGCGGTCTGCCGGTTGATATGTACCTTGAAGGCTCTGACCAGCATCGCGGCTGGTTCCAGTCATCGCTGAAGACCAGCGTAGCTATGCGTGGCACCGCGCCGTATAAGCAGGTGCTGACGCACGGCTTCACCGTCGACGAGCAGGGCCGCAAAATGTCCAAGTCGCTCGGTAACGGCATAGAGCCGCAGGAAGTCTACGGCACACTGGGCGCGGACATACTCCGACTCTGGGTAGCTGCTACTGACTACAGCGCGGAAATGGCCGTGTCCAAGAATATCCTCAACAGGACCACAGATGCCTACCGACGGATACGCAACACCGCGCGCTTCCTGCTGGCTAACCTCAAAGGCTTCGACCCTGAACAGCACCTGATGCCCTTGGATCAGCTCGTTGCGCTCGACCGCTGGATCGTTGGGGAAGCCCATCGTGTTCAAACAGAGATCCAGGAATCCTACGCTCAGTACAATTTCGTTCAGGTGTATCAGAAGATGCACAATTTCTGTGCGATAGAACTGGGCAGTTTCTATCTGGATGTCGTGAAGGATCGACAATACACCACTGCGAGCAATAGTCAGGCTCGACGCTCTGCGCAGACGGCGCTCTATCATCTGGCGCACGCGCTGGTGCGTTGGATGGCACCAATACTGTCGTTCACAGCCGACGAACTGTGGGCCTTCCTACCCAAGACGACGGAAGATGCCACTGTTGCCAGTGTGTTCCTTACTGATTACTACGAGGGCCTTTCTTCACTTGAAGAAGCCTCAGGCCAGGCGGCAGAAGCAGCCGGTGCGGATTTCTGGCAGAGAGTCCTGCAAATCAAGTCGGCCGTGAACAAGGCGCTTGAAGACAGTCGCAAGCAGGGACAGATCAAGGGCTCACTCACGACCGAAATCGATCTCTACTGCGCCTCGAGCGAGTATGCGCTGCTGGAGCCTATTCTGTCCGAGTTGCGCTTCGTCCTGCTCACTTCCGAGGTTCGTTTGCACACAATTGAATCACTGTCGGCGAGTGAGCTCGAAGCCCAGACCATGGCTACGGAATATCCAGGACTTCGAGTCGTCATCAGGCCGAGTGACTATGAGAAATGCGCCAGATGCTGGCATCACCGGCCGGAGGTGGGCAGCAAGGGACGCAGCCAGGTCGCTGGCATTGAAGACGCCAGTGACCTCTGCAACAGATGCATCGAGAACGTCAAGGCTGATGCAGGTGAGGGATCAGGTGAGCACCGTCATTATGCCTGATACCATGGCTCCCGGTTCTGCAGATGAGCGAGGCGCAGGTCAGCGCCGCTGGCTCTGGCTCACGTTGGCCGTCATCATTTTCGACCTGTCAACAAAGGCGATGGCGACGGCCTGGCTGGATTACGCCACTCCGGTGCCAGTCATTCCATATTTCAACCTGACGCTGCTGCATAATACTGGTGCCGCATTCAGTTTTCTTGCGAGCGCAGGCGGTTGGCAGCGTTGGTTCTTTATCGTGTTGGCAATAGCCATCAGTGCCGTTCTCCTGACATGGCTCGGCCGCCTGAAGCGGCACGAGACCTGGCTGGCGATTGCTCTGGCGCTCGTGCTCGGTGGTGCCATCGGCAATGTCTACGACCGCATCGTCCACGGCTATGTAGTGGACTTTATCCACCTCTATTATGGGTCCTATAGCTGGCCCGCCTTCAATATCGCTGATTCGGCCATATCAATTGGTGCAGTGATGATGGTGATCGATGTTTTCAGGGGTGGATCAGCTGCTGAGCCTGATCAGGCCGAAGAGCGGCATACCTGAGCCGGCCTGAGCGCCTTGAGCAGTCTCTCGCCAACAGTGATAACATGGTGAATAAATGAACGAACAATTTGTTAGCGAAGGTCGACGAATAACGATGCACTTCGAGCTCGCGCTCGAAGATGGCCAGCTGATCGATTCAACCTTCGACTCAAGGCCTGGCGTCTTTGTATTTGGGGACGGCACATTGCCTGAAGGCTTCGAGAGCCTGATCCGCGGTATGCAGGCGGGTGAGCAAAAATCGTTTTTAGTCCCCCCAGAAAAAGCCTTCGGTATGCGCAACCCGAACAACCTCCAAACGTTCAGTCGCTCACACTTCGATCAGCTCGGTGCGACTGTCCTGCCGGACGATTCTGCACCAGCACAGGAGGGTGAGGATGCCGTTCTGCGACCAGGCATGGTGCTGTCGTTTGCAGACGCTGCCAAGGCTGAAGTGCCTGGTGTGGTCAGTGAAGTCCGTGACGACGAAGTGGTGATTGACTTCAATCATCCGCTGGCGGGCCAAACCTTGCGCTTCCGCGTCGACATCCTGCACGTCGAAGACGATGGTGTGGGTTCGCGAACGCTCAACTAATCCACGGTATCAAGGCATCATCGAGGTCAATATGGACATCAAATTAGCGAACCCCCGTGGATTCTGTGCCGGGGTCGATCGGGCGATCGAGATCGTCAACCGCGCCCTCGAAGTCTTCGGCGCGCCCATCTATGTGCGTCACGAAGTCGTGCATAATCGTTTTGTAGTCGATGACCTCAAGAAGCGAGGCGCCATTTTTGTAGACGAGCTTGAGGAGGTGCCGGACGACGCACTGGTAATCTTCAGCGCTCACGGCGTATCGCAGGCCGTCAGGCAGGAGGCCGACAAACGGCAGCTAAAGATTTTCGATGCAACTTGTCCCCTGGTCACGAAGGTGCATATCGAGGTGACCAAATATGCTCGCGATGGTTTCGAGTGCGTGTTGATCGGACACGAGGGACATCCCGAAGTCGAAGGTACCATGGGTCAATACGACACCTCACAGGGTGGGGCCATTCATCTCGTAGAATGTGAGGCCGATGTTGAAAAACTTCAGGTCGCACAGCCGGACAAACTCGCCTACGTCACCCAGACCACACTATCGATGGATGATACAGCCCGGATCATAGATGCGCTTCGAGTGCGCTTCCCGCTCATCCATGGTCCGCGGAAAGACGACATCTGCTATGCGACCCAGAACCGTCAGGATGCCGTGCGCTCGCTCGCCGATCGTTGTGACCTGGTGCTCGTGGTCGGTTCCGTCAACAGCTCGAACAGCAATCGTCTGCGCGAATTGGCAGAGCGCACTGGTACGCAGGCTTATCTTATCGACGGACCGGACGAGATCCAGGCAGCCTGGGTCGAGGGGAAAGAAGCCATTGGTGTGACGGCAGGGGCTTCCGCGCCAGAAATTCTGGTCCAGGCTGTCATCAAGCGTCTCATTGAGCTGGGAGGCAGCGCGCCGGTAGAGCTGGAGGGCAAACCCGAAAACATCGTGTTTTCCATGCCTAAAGAGCTCCGTCTCACGGAAGTCGAAGACTAACTAGCTGTCGGCGCTTTAAACGCTGTGTTATTCGAGGTTCAGTTTCTTGAGCCGATATCGCAGCGCCCGAAAGCTGATACCAAGCTGCTTCGCTGCAGCTGTCTTGTTCCAGCGGTTGGCTTCAAGCGCCTTTTCGATCTCGCGACGCTCCAATTGCTCCAGATAGGCCTCGAGATTGTCTGTAGCATCACCTTGAGGCGCCGGTCGCCCACCAGTTCTGGCCGCGCTTTCAAGGGGCGGCGTCAAGTCCACGGGCTCTTCATGTTGTAGTGCTTCGTCACGTCTCGGTGGCGTCGGTACAGCAGCTGTACCCTCCACAGCATGGCTGAAATGGATATCACTGGCGTTAATCACGTTACCTTCGCACAAGGTCGCGGCGCGTTCCAATAGGTTTTCAAGCTCTCTCACATTGCCTGGATACGTATAGGAACACAGCTTCTCCAGCGCATCTGAAGCGAGTTTTGGTGCCTTACTGCCGTGCAGCGCCGAAATCTTGTTTAGCAGGGCATTGGCGAGCAACGGGATATCGCTCTTGCGTTGCCGCAGGGGAGGTACCTGAAGTTCTATAACGTTGATGCGATAATAGAGATCCTGCCGGAATCGCCCGCTCTCCACCTCTAGGTGCAGGGCTTTATGGGTGGCGCTGAGAATACGGATATCCACAGGGATTTCAGTCTGCTCACCAATCTTCCTGATGGCTTTCTCCTGTATCGCGCGCAGTAACTTGACCTGCATGCTCAGCGGCAGATCAGCTACTTCGTCAAGAAACAGCGTGCCGCCGTGTGCTGCCTGGAATAAACCCTCCTTGGAATCCATAGCGCCAGTAAAGGCGCCTTTGCGATGGCCAAAGAATTCACCTTCCATCAGGTCTGGCGGAATTGCGCCACAGTTGACGGGTACGAAGGGCCCCTCGGCTCGCGGGCCAAGGTTGTGAAGCGCTCGTGCAACCAGTTCCTTGCCGCTTCCGCTCTCGCCGCTGATATAAACCGGTGCCTGACTCCGCGCAAGCTTCTGGATTTGAGCATTCAAGCGCAGAATGTCTGCCGACTCACCAAGTATCCCTGAGCCTCGGCCGGAGTCTTTTCGCTGCTCCGAGTTTAGCGCCAGGGCCTGCTCTACCAGTGCCCTCAGCCGGGACAGCTCAACTGGCTTCGATACGAAATCGAACGCGCCAGCCTTCAATGCAAGAATAGCGGTGTCCACGCTGCCATATGCCGTAATTACAGCGACCGGCAACTTAGGGTAATTACTGCTGATATGCTCAACAAGGTCCAATCCGCTGCCATCAGGCAGGTTCATATCGGTCAGGCAGGTATCGAAAGTCTCATCCGCCAGAAACTGTCGAGCATCCCTTACGCTTGCCGCTGCGCGCGTTTCCAGGCCCATCCGGGCCAGCGTTATCTCCAGCAGAGCCCGAATGTCGGGCTCATCGTCCACAACGAGTATGCGGCCCTTCATTCGGCGCTGACCTTGCGTTTGGGGTGAGACAGTGTCAGGCAGAATCGTGCGCCGCCGTCAGGCAGGTTGCTGAAAGTAAGCTGGGCCTGATTGGCCTGACAAAGTTCGCGACTAAGGTAGAGGCCGAGGCCGGTCCCATTCTTGTCGGTCGTGAAGAAGGGCTCGAAAATATTCTGCTGCTGCGCCGGGGTCAGTCCCGGGCCCCTGTCTTCCACGCAGATTCTTGCCTGTCGGCTCGACTGTAGCTCGCTGAGTATCACCTTGCAGTAACCCTCTCCTGAATGCAGTTTGGTAAACTTCACTGCGTTGTTCATCAGGTTAGACAAGATTTGGTGAAGGTGCCCAGAGTCGAACTGACCGGCAATCGCGCGTTCAGCGTCTCCGCCACTGTTCACTTCGAATTCTATAACAGCCTCCGGTGCCATGAAGCGCTTGTATTCATTGATAAATTCCTTCAGCCACTCGTTCAGCTCAATCATTTCGATATTGCTACTTCGACTGCGCGACAGCTGCAAAATGTTTTCGACTACCCGATTCATGCGGCTCGCATGCCGCAGGACAATCTCATTCAGACTCCGGTCCTGCTCGCTCAGATCTTCGGATTCGCTCAGGAGCTGCGCTGCATGTGACGCTGCCCCTAAAGGATTGCGGATTTCATGGGCGATACTGGCAGTGAGGCGACCCAATGAAGCCAGTTTGAGATGCTGTGCCTTCATGACCACCTTGCTAGTGTCTTCGATGAATATCAGCACGTCCTGGTTATGATTCTTGGCCAGATAGGCGAAGCTTAGCTGCAAAGGGGCCTGCCCGAGGTCCGCAGTCGACGGCAGCAAGGGTTCGGTGGTGACCTCAGGATTGTGCTTCCACTGCAGCAGACGCTCAGCAATTTCCGACGGTAGCCTTTCAGGAATCCGCTGATTCTGAATGCCCAGCATAGCTCGCGTCGATTCGTTCATCAGCTTCACCTCAAGCGACCGGTTCGTGACTATGATGCCAGTCAACATACGCTGAATGATCAGGTGATTGAGCGTCTGAAGCTCGGTAATTTCATAGGCTCGCCTTTGAGCAAGTGTTTCCGAGCTGATGAGACGGGAAGAAAGATTTTGAATGACGACAGCTGCCGTGAAATAAGCTATGCCGAAGACGCCAGACTCGACGACGGAGTCCAACTCACTCTCTGACAGTAGAAAGCGGTAGATCTCCTGGGCCATGACGACGAGCGTACCAGTGGCCGCCAGCAACAGACCTTTCCTGCCAGGATGAAGCATGCAACCCGCCGCGACATTGATCACGATCAGGCTGGCGACACCACCGTTCACGCCAGAGCTGAAGAACAGCATGCCGCCCAGAAGCCCGATCTCGAGCAGCAAGGATGCCAGAACATGTACCATCCGGGGTCGGAGTCCGGCCAGAAGGAGCAGTGCCACGAATACATGGATGGCAAGGTAACTGGCAACCAGAATCTGGTAGTACAGCGGGTTCAGGAAACTGCGTGTTCCAGAATTGAATTGGAACAGAAGAGTCGCCAGGAGGATAAGGCCCACAACCACGCGATAGTTGTTGTAGACCCTGAAGAGCTTTCGGTAAGCAGACGAGTCTACTGGCCCGGAGTTAGCGAGGTAAAAACCGCCCAGCGACCTGGGCAATTCATTCATCTAGTCGACTTTCAGTACGCTGAAGATATCCCTGTCTTCCTCGACCAGTTGGCCGCCTTTGAATCGCATCCTGCTGTCAAATGCCGAACTATTCGGATAGCTCGCCGCGAGAACGGCCAGCGTATCAGCCGCCTGCGTGTCGAGCCCAAGCTTTCGCAGGATCTCGACCTGGAGCGTCAGGGCCTCCTCGACGGCTTGAGTCTGTGGTAGGTTCTGAATCACGTAAGCGGTCCTCGCAGCTGCTGCAATGAAGGCCTGACGGCGAACGTAATAGCGGGCAACGAATAGTTCGTGCTGCGCGAGACGCTCCTTGATCGCTATCATGCGCTGTCGTGCATCAGCCGCATAATCGCTGGCCGGGAAGCGCTCAACCAGCGTGGAAAAGTCCCGAAAGGCTTCTCGAGCCTTGCCCGGGTCTCGTGAGTTCGGGTCCACTGGCAAATAGCGCTGCCCCAGCCCTACGTCTGCGTAGAAATTGGTCAGGCCTCTAAGATAGTAAGCATAGTCCACTTGGTCGCTATCAGGGTGAAGCCGAATGAATCGATCGGCCGCACTGGCGGCGAGCTCCGGCTGGAGCGAATTGTAGCGGGCATAAATCAGATCCAGCTGAGCCTGTTCTGCATAGCGTCCGAAAGGGTGGTAGGTCTCGAGATCCTCCAGATACGCCGAAGCCTCAACGAAATTACCAGCATCGATGGCACGCTTGGCGCGCTGGTAATATTCTTTTTCACTTAGAACTTCAACCGGCGCAGTTGCGCAAGCGGAAAGCAGACCCAAAAAGATGAACACAATGGATAGCGCCCGGAAACCCATTGGAAAGGCTTTCCGTCTGCGTCGCAGGTTTTGCAAAGAAAGAGATAACATGAAAATTCCGCTTCAGGATTAGCAGGATCAGGCATTGGCTCAAGCGGTATGCTTACCGCTCGCAACCCGATACCATTAGTATTGCATAACCACATCTTATCCGCATAGCAGAGAGACCAGGGGATCCACCCGCCACCATGACAAATATGACATCAGAGGAAGAGCTCGATCTCGACGACGTGACAGCTCAACCGACCCAGCTGGAACTGGATGAAACCTGCACCGTCGAACTGGGTGGCCAACGCTTCGATCTCGTCGCCCTGGCGATGATCAGTCGGCACTATGACGGCATCTCGCGCGCCAAGGTACAGCAGTGGATAGAGGACGGCACCTGTCTGCTCAACGGTGCGGCGTCGCGGTCAAAGCAGAAAGTCTACGCTGGTGATCAGTTGACGCTCAACGTGACGCTCGCAGCTGAAGGTGACTGGGTGGCCCAGGAGATCCCGCTGGTCATCGTCTACGAAGATGAACATCTGCTGGTCATCGACAAGCCGGCGGGCATGGTCGTCCATCCCGCACCAGGCCATGCTGATGGTACGCTGGTCAACGCGGTGCTCCACCATTCAGAAGGGCAGCGCCTCCTGCCACGGGCCGGGATCGTGCACAGGCTCGATAAAGACACGACCGGTCTTATGGTCGTGGCCAAGACCCTGCTTGCTCAAAGCAGCCTCATCGAGCAGCTCAGGACCCGGTCCATGGGCCGCCATTACTATGCCATCTGCAAAGGTGTTCCAATTTCCGCTGGCAAGGTCGACGCGCCAATCGGTCGTGACCCGTCGAATCGTCAGCGTATGGGCATAGTGGGTGGCGGCAAACCAGCTGTTACACATTATCGGGTAGTGGCCAGGCACAACCACTGCGCCGAACTCATGCTCAAGCTGGAAAGTGGCCGCACGCACCAAATACGGGTGCACATGCAACACGCCGGCTTCGCCCTCGTCGGGGATCCGCTTTACATGAAGATGCGCGGTAGCTGGCTTCGCGGCATGGATCCGGTACTGAAGCAGACATTGGCCGAGTTCCCACGGCAGGCTCTTCATGCCACCGAACTGAATCTGCTTCATCCAGCCACAGAGGAGCCCATGTCATGGACCTCCCCGATACCCGACGATCTCGTCGCGCTTCAGAAAGCCCTACGGGCAAGTGACAAGGCAGCCAAACAGGCCTCGCAGATTTGAGTGGCCGCATCAGCAAATGGAACGGCTTTTGATCGTGGGGCAAGCGTTGAGTGTCATCGAACCGAGCTGGGTAGCGCCACCATGCGTGCACGCCTTTACCACGCAGCGCACCGGTGGTGTCAGCCAGGCGCCCTATGACAGTCTGAACCTCGGTACACATGTCGGTGACGATTCAGCTGCTGTCATGCAGAATCGAAGTCGTCTCTGGACGACGGTGCAGCTGAGGTCGCCCTCGGTTGCCGATATCAGCTGGCTGAATCAGGTGCATGGGACCTGTGTGGCGGGTCCAGGCACCACTGTGGCCGAGGCAGATGCCCTATTCACCAGCAGTAAGGGCCGGGTCCTGGCCGTTATGACGGCCGATTGTCTGCCAGTGTTCATTGCCGCTGCGGACGGTAGTGAAGTCGCCGTTGCGCATGCGGGCTGGCGCGGGCTCGCCGAGGGCGTTTTACAAGCCACAGTTGAGCGGTTTTCGAGCAAGCCATCGTCACTCCTTGCCCATCTCGGACCGGCAATAGGTCGTGGCGCCTTTGAAGTCGGTGAAGATGTTCGCTCAGTCTTCCTCGCCAGAGCTCAGGCTCATGAGGTGGCGTTCCAGCCAGCGCGAGATCGGGACGGGCGCCGATACTGGTGCGATATCTACACGTTGGCGAGGCAGATCCTCATGGAATATGGGATCAGCGCCATAAGCGGCGGCAGTGAATGCACCTTCACGCAGTCCGAGCGCTACTTCTCCTACCGCCGTGACGGGCGCACAGGCCGTATGGCGAGCATCATCTGGCTTGATTAAATAGTCGACGATCCCCATAACTGTTGCAGAACCGAATGATCGGTAAACAACAGTTTCAAGGGGCACTCTATGCGTTTCGACAAGTTCACCAGTCGTCTTCAGGCCGCCCTGGCGGAGGCGCAATCTCTCGCGCTTGGTCGCGACCACAACTTTATTGAACCCGTCCACCTGCTCAGCGTCCTGCTGAATCAGCAGGGTGGCAGTACTCGTCCAATTCTGCAGCAAGCCGGCGTCAATGTCGTCGGCCTCAAGCGCGATATCGACCAGGCGCTCGACGATCTGCCGCAGGTTCAGTCCAGCGACGGCGACGTCCACGCCTCCAACGATCTTGGCCGGCTGCTGAACCAGACCGACAAGCTTTCGCAGCAGAAAGGCGACCAATTCATTTCCAGTGAATTGCTGCTGCTCGCCGCCATCCAGAACAGCGGTAAACTCAAGGAAATCCTCGAGAGAAACGGAGCAACAAAACAGGGGCTCGAAAAAGCTATCGATACGATCCGGGGTGGCGAAACCGTGCAGGACGCAAATGCCGAAGAAAGCCGTCAGGCGCTCGACAAGTACACTATTGATCTCACTGCCAGTGCCCGGGCCGGTAAGCTTGACCCGGTCATCGGGCGTGATGACGAAATCCGCCGCACTATTCAGGTGCTCCAGCGCCGTCGCAAGAACAACCCGGTGCTGATCGGTGAACCCGGCGTGGGCAAGACCGCTATCGTCGAGGGTCTCGCCCAGCGCATAGTCAACGGTGAAGTACCAGAGGGACTCAAGGACAAGCGTGTTCTATCGCTGGACATGGGCTCGCTTATTGCCGGAGCGAAATTCCGCGGTGAATTCGAAGAGCGCCTTAAAGCCGTGCTCAACGAGCTCTCCAAACTGGAAGGTCAGGTCATTCTCTTCATTGACGAGCTCCACGCCATGGTGGGCGCCGGCAAAGGTGAAGGTGCCATGGACGCAGGCAACATGCTCAAGCCAGCACTTGCCCGCGGAGAGCTTCACTGCGTAGGTGCCACAACGCTGAATGAATACCGCGAATTCATCGAAAAGGACGCGGCGCTTGAACGACGATTCCAGAAGGTATTGGTCAATGAACCCAGTGTCGAGGACACCATAGGCATCCTTCGCGGTCTCAAGGAGCGTTATGAGGTCCACCACGGCGTTGATGTAACCGATAGTGCCATTCTGGCCGCCGCCAAACTGTCACATCGGTATATTACCGACCGACAGCTACCAGACAAGGCGATTGACCTCATCGACGAAGCGGCAAGCCAGATCCGCATGGAAATCGACTCCAAGCCAGAGCCCCTGGACCGGCTTGAGCGCAAGTTGATTCAGCTGAAAATGCAGCGGGAGGCGCTGAAGAAAGAAAGTGAGGAATCTTCGCGGCGTTCGCTACGTGAGCTTGAAGAGCAGATCAGTGGTATGGAACGGGAGTTCGCCGACCTCGAGGAGGTTTGGAATGCTGAAAAAGCTTCAGTTCAAGGCGCCCAGCACATCAAAAGCCAGCTCGAGCAGGCCCGGGTCGATCTCGATCAGGCCCGCCGTAGCGGCGACCTGGCGCTGATGTCAGAGCTGCAATACGGCCGGATCCCACAGCTTGAGAAGCAGCTGACAGCCGCCTCCGAAGCTGATCTTACAGAGCTCAAGCTGCTCCGCAATCGTGTGTCAGAAGAAGAAGTTGCCGAAGTTGTGTCGAAGTGGACCGGCATCCCTGTCAGCAAAATGCTCGAAGGCGAGCGCGATAAACTGCTTCGCATCGAGGAAGCTTTGCACGACCGGGTGATCGGCCAGAACGAGGCCGTGGAAGCTGTCGCCAACGCAGTGCGCCGCTCGCGAGCTGGGCTGAGTGATCCAAACAGACCAAACGGCTCCTTTCTCTTCCTTGGCCCCACCGGCGTAGGCAAGACAGAGCTGTGCAAGTCACTTGCCCAGTTCCTCTTCGACAGCGACGACGCGATGGTCAGGATAGACATGTCGGAGTTCATGGAGAAGCATTCGGTCGCGCGTTTGATCGGTGCCCCTCCTGGCTACGTCGGCTACGAGCAGGGTGGCTATCTCACAGAAGCCGTGCGCCGTCGGCCGTATTCGGTGCTGCTCCTCGACGAAGTCGAGAAGGCTCACCCGGACGTCTTCAACATTCTGCTTCAGGTGCTGGAAGATGGCCGTCTGACCGACGGGCAGGGCAGAACAGTGGACTTCCGCAACACAGTTATCGTGATGACATCCAACCTGGGGTCCGACATCATCCAGGCTATGGGGGGTTCAGGTATCGAAGCGGAAAAAGACTACGCCGCCACCAAGGAAGCGGTACTGGAAGTGGTTAGTCGACACTTCAGGCCAGAGTTCGTCAACAGGATCGATGAAGTGGTGGTCTTCCACAAGCTGACCTCGAAGCAGATCTCCGGCATCGCGGCGATCCAGCTTGAAAACCTCAATCGGCGTTTGGCTGAGCAGGATATCAGCCTTAAGGTCAGTGATGAGGCGTTGGAGTTCCTGGCCGAAGCCGGCTTCGATCCGGTGTACGGCGCAAGACCTCTCAAGCGGGCGATTCAGCAACGCCTGGAGAACGCGCTAGCTCAGGGTCTGCTGGAGGGGCGCTTCCAGAGAGGGGATGTGATAACCGTAGACAAGGCAGGGGACGCGCTGAAGTTTGGAACTGCTACTTAACGAAGGCACTGGACAGACCGGTGCGATGCGCCGGTCTGTCGCCTGAACGCTATTCGCTGCAGTTCTCCTGAAGATCAGTGGCGATCTTCGCACGCTTTTCCACGATCTCTTCTGCAGTCAGATAGCGCCGCTCGCCTTCTTCCTCGACCTGGATTCGAGCGTTCTCCTGAATCGTCTTCATGTTACCCCGCAGAGCCTCGCAGCGAGCCTGCTTCTTGTTCATCGCCTCTGTGGTTTCGGCATCTATCTTCGACTGCACCTCATCGATCTGCTGTTTCTTCTCCAGCGCATCAATTTGCGACTGCAGTTCGGGCTTCACCGTGTAGGCACCGTCACCCTCTCCTGACTGGCTCTCCTGATTGGCAGGCTTACTTGCAGTCGTGCCCACCTTCATCTTTTCAGCATCCTTGGAAGGCTTCTTGTCCGAGTAGTGGGTGACGCCATTCTCGTCGGTCCACTTGTACACGCTGCCAGCCATCGCCGACGGGGCGCTGCAAACAGCCGCGGCACTCATCAAAATGCCTATCATCCGAAACTTCTGTCCGAGAGTCTGGCTCGAAAATGGCCTCATTCCGGAATCCTCCTGCAAGATGTGGTGTCGTGACAACGACCGTAACGATGTTGATATCAACTCAGCATAGGTCAGTGTTTGACCCGCCGCCATGCGCTGAAGAAGGGTAATTGCGACCGCTTTAACGCTTAATTACGGAATTGTGGGCCAATTAACACCACGTCAGACTTGACTGTGGAAATTCAGCTGGCAGAATTACACATTGCTCGGTAGTCGGTTTCCGGCGGACACAATCTGCCTCTAAACGCGTGCTGCCGACCACACATCTCAAGATCAAAGCTATCTGAACTTATGGTCTTCCGCAAAATGCCGAACTGGCAGTCGCGTAGGGAACTCGACAGATTCAAGGTTTGTCGGGAGTCCTGCGTGTGGCAACAGTCGATTCACTCACGGTGTCGGCTGAGTGCTTCAGGCAGCGATGTTAGGCTGACCTGTGCCTGATTTGGCAGACAGTAACAATTCTGACGCTTGTAAAGCCCACCAGCAATTGCCGCTGACAGTGAAACGAATGGCTTCGGCCACTGAGACACACTTTCATTAGAGGAAACCAAGATGGCAGAAATGTTGTCTGGCGCCGATATGATCGTCCGCTTCCTGCAGGACGAAGGTATCGAATATATCTACGGCTACCCAGGTGGAGCTGCCCTGCACATCTACGATGCGATCTTCAGGCAGGATAAGGTCAAGCATATCCTGGTGCGGCACGAACAGGCGGCCACGCACATGGCCGACGGCTATGCGCGGGCATCAGGCAAGGCGGGTTGCGTGCTCGTGACCTCCGGCCCTGGCGCAACGAATACCATCACCGGTATCGCCACTGCCTATATGGATTCGATTCCCATGGTCGTGCTCTGCGGCCAGGTAGCCTCTCACCTAATCGGTGAGGACGCTTTCCAGGAAACTGACATGATGGGTGTTTCGCGCCCTATCGTTAAGCATAACCTGAGTGTGCGTAGTCCCGAAGAAATCCCGATGGTCCTGAAGAAGGCCTTCCATCTGGCTCAGACGGGCCGTCCTGGTCCTGTGGTAGTCGATATTCCCAAGGATATGACGACGCCGAATGAAAAGTTCGCCTACGAATATCCGAAGCGAATCAAGCTGCGATCTTACTCGCCGCCGACCAAAGGTCATGCCGGGCAAATCCGTAAGGCCATGGAGATGCTACAAAGCGCCCGCCGTCCCGTTGTCTACGCCGGCGGTGGCGTTATCCTGGGCAAGTCGAGCGAACTGCTGGTCCGACTGGTGCGTGAGTTGAACGTCCCAATCGTGCAGACGCTCATGGGGCTCGGCTGTTATCCCGCCAGTGATCGTCAGGCGCTCGGCATGCTTGGTATGCACGGCAGCTATGAAGCCAACATGACCATGCATAACAGCGATCTCGTCCTTGCGCTAGGTGTCCGCTTCGATGATCGCGTGACCAACGGCACAGAAAAGTTCTGTCCCGGCGCCAGGATTGTCCACGTCGACATCGATCCAGCATCGATTTCAAAGACAGTTCAGGTCGATGTGCCGATTGTCGGCCCGCTGTCCTCCGTTATCCCCGACATGCTCGAGGCGCTCAAGGAAGTCGGCCCACACAAGGACAAGGACGCACTGGCGGCCTGGTGGAAGCAGATCGATACCTGGCGTAAGCATCATGGCGGTCGTTTCGTTGAGCAGGTTGGCGAAATTATCAAGCCACAGTACGCCATACAGATGTTGCACAAGGTCACTAAAGGTGATGCCTATATCACGTCTGACGTGGGTCAGCACCAAATGTTCGCCGCCCAGTATTATGGCTTCGACAAACCCAACCGCTGGATCAACAGTGGTGGTCTCGGCACCATGGGCTTTGGTCTCCCTGCAGCAATGGGTATCAAACTGCACTATCCCGATGCCGAAGTAGCCTGCGTTACCGGCGAGGGCAGCATCCAGATGAATATTCAGGAGCTCTCGACCTGTAAGCAGTTCGATCTGCCCGTCAAGATCATCAATATCAATAATCAGCGTCTCGGCATGGTCAAGCAGTGGCAGGACATGAACTACGAGGCCCGGCACTCGCACTCCTACATGGAGTCTCTGCCGGATTTCATGGCGCTGGCGCGAGCCTACGGGCACGAAGGTATTACGATTCGCAAAGCCAGCGAGCTTGAAGCCGGTCTCGAACAGGCCTTTGCGATGAAAGACAAGCTCGTATTCGTCGACATTTATGTCGATCCCGAAGAGCATGTCTATCCAATGCAGATTGCACGTGGCGCTATGAAAGATATGTGGCTCAGCAAGACGGAGAGGGTGTAGCCGGATGCGCAGAATATTGGCAATGCTGCTCGAAAACGAACCCGGCGCGCTCTCGCGAGTTGTCGGTCTGTTCTCACAGCGCAACTACAACATCGAAACCCTGACCGTAGCCGCGACCGAAGACCCGACACTGTCGCGTCTTACAGTTACCACCGCAGGGTCGGACAAGGTCATCGAGCAGATCACCAAGCAGCTCAACAAGCTGATTGAAGTGGTCAAGATCGTCGACCTGACGGAAGGTGCTCACATCGAGCGTGAGCTGATGCTCATCAAGATGAAGGCGACCGGCTCGCACAGAGCCGAAATCAAGCGCGTGACCGACATCTTCCGCGGTCAGATCGTCGACGTGACCAGTACGGTCTATACCGTGCAGCTCGTCGGCGACAGCGACAAGCTCGACGCCTTTATCCAGGCCATCGGCGCGGCATCCGTCATCGAAGTTGTCCGCTCAGGCGTCTCAGGTGTCGCACGCGGTGAAAAGACACTGTCGCTCTAGCGGCGAAAAACCACTTTTGATAATCAGTACAGAGGAGTAAGACATGCAGGTTTACTACGATAAAGATTGCGATCTCTCGATCATCCAGGGCAAGAAAGTCGCCATCATCGGCTACGGCTCGCAGGGCCATGCCCACGCTAACAATCTCAAGGACTCGGGTGTCGATGTCGTGGTTGGCCTGCGCAAGAGCTCGTCTTCGTGGAAGAAGGCTGAAGATGCCGGCCTTCGCGTCAGTGAAGTCGCTGAAGCTGTCAGCGCGTCTGACATCATCATGATCCTCACCCCGGACGAGTTCCAGTCGCAGCTGTACCGTGACGAAATCGAACCGAACCTGAAGCAGGGCGGCACACTGGCCTTCGCACACGGTTTCGCGATCCACTACAACCAGGTCGTGCCACGCAAAGATCTCGACGTCATCATGATCGCGCCGAAAGCACCTGGTCACACAGTGCGTTCAGAGTTCGTTAAAGGCGGCGGTATTCCTGATCTGATCGCGATCTTTCAGGACGCCTCAGGCAACGCCAAGAACGTCGCACTCTCCTACGCCTCAGGCGTCGGCGGTGGCCGCACCGGTATTATCGAAACCACGTTCAAGGACGAGACCGAAACCGACCTGTTCGGTGAGCAGGCCGTACTGTGTGGCGGTGCCGTAGAACTGGTCAAGGCCGGCTTCGAAACACTGACCGAAGCGGGATATGCCCCTGAGATGGCCTACTTCGAGTGTCTCCACGAGCTCAAGCTGATCGTCGACCTCATGTACGAAGGCGGTATCGCCAACATGAACTACTCGATCTCCAACAACGCCGAGTACGGCGAGTACGTCACGGGCACCGAAATCATCAATGACCAGTCTCGTGCCGCCATGAAGAATGCCCTCAAGCGCATTCAGGAAGGTGAGTATGCGAAGATGTTCATTCAGGAAGGTGCAGCAAACTATCCTTCGATGACTGCACGTCGTCGTCTGAACGCCGAGCATCCAATTGAGAAAGTTGGCGAGAAGCTGCGTGGTATGATGCCATGGATCGCGTCCAACAAGATCGTTGATAAGAGCAAGAACTAACACTAGGCTGTGTCCTGTAGCCCACCCCTCGGCTTGAGCGGGTGGGCAGTGGTTCAAGCCTCGATTAGGGACGAATAAGCCTATGTCTGCCAAAGGAACGCCAGAAGATCAGCCGATAGATCCTTCGGTGAAGAATGGAAGTGATCCTGACGAAGTTTCCGAAGTAAAATCCCGCCGCCGTGGCGTGTATCTGTTACCAAACCTCCTAACGACTGCTTCGCTATTCTCAGGCTTCTACGCCATCGTTGCCGGTATGAACGGCCACTTCGAGAATGCAGCAATTGCTATCTTTGTGTCCATGGTGCTGGATGGCCTCGACGGCCGTGTTGCCAGGATGACGAATACTCAAAGCGCCTTCGGCGCCGAATACGACAGTCTGTCTGATATGGTGGCCTTCGGTGTCGCACCTGCACTGGTTGCGTTCTCCTGGGTGCTTTCCGACCTTGGAAAACTGGGGTGGATTGCCGCCTTCATCTACGTCGCGGGCGCAGCGCTTCGCCTTGCGCGATTCAATACTCAGATTGGCTCCACCGACAAGCGTTACTTCGTGGGTTTGCCCAGTCCATCAGCCGCCGCAATCGTGGCAGGCATGGTATGGGTCTTCCACCGCAGTGAGGTGTCGCCAACGCTAACAGGGGTTGCGGCAATTGTTGTCGCCGCTGCTGGTGCTCTGATGGTGAGTAACGTGCTGTACTACAGCTTCAAGGACCTCGACTTGAAAGGGCGAGTGCCATTTGTAAACGTGCTCATCATCGTTGGGCTGTTCGCGCTCATAGCTGTCGCCCCCGCGCAGATCTTATTCCTCACTTTCCTGCTATACACACTGTCTGGGCCAGTTATTTCGCTGAAGCGCAGGATTGGGAAGTCGTAGAGTAAAACTAACGAAGATGGCCTGCTTCCGTCGCACCAACAGCTACTTCTGCTGGTGCGGCTCCTGGAGGTAGGTCTTATACTCACCAGCACCAGCACCAGCACCAGCACCAGCACCAGCACCAGCAC
>TARA_R100000306_G_C4382075_1_pt1 | contig 24740 bp, 16 predicted proteins | sample TARA_R100000306 | Tara Oceans TARA_R100000306 (sample SAMEA2620824) | marine metagenome | biome: marine biome (ENVO:00000447); feature: mesopelagic zone (ENVO:00000213); material: "saline water (ENVO:00002010), including plankton (ENVO:xxxxxxxx)" | depth 1000 m | reverse complement strand
TAGAAAAGCGCAACATTAAAGCATTACATATCCCCGGCGGAATCAAGTATCAAGACTTGGACATCTTACTAGATAATTGTATTTACGGGAATTATAAACTCTTGTATCTATCCCCTGAGCGCTTGCAAAACGATCTTGTTCTTGCACGCCTCAAGCAAATGAACATCAACCTCATTGCCATAGATGAAGCGCACTGCATCTCCCAATGGGGACACGATTTTAGACCTGCATATCGCAACATTCAGGACTTTAGAGCACAATTTCCAGAGGTCAATTGCATTGCGCTAACCGCTACTGCTACAAAAAAAGTACAAGAAGATATTATAGCACAACTCGAGCTGAAAGAAGTAAGCTTAATTCAAGATTCTTTTCTGCGGAAAAACCTTGCCTACAAAGTACTTTTTGAAGAAGATAAACATCATAGATTGATTCAACTGTTTAAAAAGTTTACAGGCAGTGCTATTGTTTATGTGCGTAGTAGAAAAACTGCTCAAGTATACACTCAGTTTTTAACCGAACGCGGTTTTACAGCTCAATTTTATCACGGTGGCTTAGACAATGGCGAACGTCAAGCCCGTTTTTTAAGTTGGTCACAAAACAAAACCCAAATTATGGTAGCCACCAGCGCCTTTGGGATGGGAATTGATAAGGCAGATGTACAAACCGTTGTACACGTAGAACTACCGGAAAGTCTGGAAAGCTACTTTCAGGAAGCAGGCAGAGCCGGAAGAAATGCAGCTTCTGCCAGCAGCATAATTTTATATAATGCTTCAGACAAAGAGCGGCTCAATAATCAGTTTTTGCGCGTACTGCCTTCAGTATCTTTTGTGAAGAAGATTTATAAAAAACTAAATAGCTTTTTCCGAATCTCTTATGGCGAAGGCGAACAGGAAACACATCGTTTTGACTTTATGGATTTCTGCAAAACCTATAGTCTCAATACGCTGCTTACCTACAACGCACTCACCCTACTTGACCGAAACAGTGTAATTATCCTGAGTCAGGAGTTTTATCGGAGAGCGAGTTTACAGTTTACGGTATCGCCCATTAATTTGACCTATTACCTTATTAAAAACCCGGGAATTGACTCTATTGTAAAAAGTATGCTGCGCACCTATAGCGGCATTTATGATCAACCGATACTCATAGACCACGCGCTCATAGCAAAAAAAGCAGGTGTGCCTCTGGTAAAAATTCACAAGACCTTATTGCAGCTTCACAAAGATGACGTCGCGCTATATGATCATACCAACGCAGATACCAAAGTGACCTTTTTGGTACAACGTGAAGATGATCTTAGCATCAATCGCATTGCAAAAGCGATAAACGCGCAGAACACCCGCAAAGTAGAACAGGTAAAAAGTATGCTCAATTATATCGAAACGCCTGTATGCCGAAGTAAACAGCTGCTTGCATATTTTGAAGAAAAGCAAGAAGAACCCTGCGGAATCTGCGATATTTGTCAAGAAAAGCTCAAGAGCGGAAATTCCCGAAACAATCAGGATTTACAAACTTTAATAATTAAAATTTTAGCTGAAGGTCCCGCTTCTTCAAGAACACTTATTGAAACGCTTGCGATTGAAGACGAAGCAGCACTTCTCAAGACGCTCAAAATACTATTAATGAACAAAAAGATAAGCCTAACCCCTTCAAATTTATATAAACTTCTATGAGAGATTTACGCATTGTTTTTATGGGCACACCCGATTTTGCGGTTGCCGGTTTGCAGAAATTAGTCGAAAATAAACTGAATGTTGTAGGAGTAATAACCGCTCCGGATCGCCCTGCCGGTCGTGGTCAAAAAATTCAACAAAGTGCGGTAAAAAAGTTTGCTTTAGCTCACGATCTGCCCGTCTTACAACCCACCAATTTAAAAGCGGAAGAATTTCTCTCAGAATTAAAAGCGTTAAACGCCAATTTGCAAATCGTCGTTGCTTTTAGAATGTTACCGCAACAGGTCTGGCAAATGCCAGAATTTGGCACCTTTAATTTACATGCTTCACTTCTCCCCGATTATCGCGGAGCAGCGCCTATCAACTGGGCGATCATTAAAGGAGCACAAGAAACCGGGGTTACCACCTTTTTTATTGATGAAAAAATAGATACGGGAGCGATCATATTTCAAGAAAAACTGAAGATTGCGCCAGACGAAAATGCGGGATCGTTACACGATCGCCTCATGCATTTAGGAAGTGATCTCATTCTTAAAACCGTAAAAGCCATTGAGCAAGGTGAGGTTGCGACTACAGTACAACCTAAACAAGAGCAGCTGCATACGGCATACAAACTTACCCGCGAGAATACTAAAATCGATTGGTCAAAACCCGTTGAAGCGATTTATAATCACATTAGAGGTTTGAGTCCGTATCCGGTGGCTTGGACGCATTTTACCAATGGTGATGCTAAAGAACAACAATTAAAGGTGTATAAGGCTACTATCACTAGTGCTGAGCAAAGTCAGGAATTAGGTAAAGAACCTATCGGTAAACTCAAAGTTTTTAACGACCAACTGTTTGTTGCTACTGAAAATAATTGGTTGCGTTTGGATGAAATTCAGCTTTCTGGTAAAAAGAGAATGCCAGTAAAAGATCTCCTAAATGGTTTTACCTTCCAAGATGAAGCTAAAACGTTGTAATACTAGACATACCGCGATTTTCGTTATATTTTGTTAAAATTGGTTTCCGTTATCAACAAATCGTTAAAGTTATCAACATAAACCCCGATTTCCTGCGCTATTGCTTGCGTGAACAAAATATCCGTCTAAATTTGTTAGGACAATAAACAAAAGTTTAACCGACATTTAATTTTTTTAAAATTTAAAATTATGAACAAATCAGATTTAATTGATGCAATGGCAGAAGATGCTGGAATTACTAAAGCAGCAGCTAAAAAAGCATTAGAATCATTTTTAGGAAATATCGAGAAATCATTAAAAGGTGGAGACCGCGTTTCATTAGTAGGATTCGGTTCTTGGTCTGTATCTAAGCGTGCAGCTCGTGAAGGAAGAAACCCACAAACTGGAAAAACTATCCAAATCGCTGCTAAAAACGTAGTGAAGTTTAAAGCAGGTTCAGATTTATCTGACGCTGTAAACTAAGTCTTTTTAGATATACAATATCAAAAGCCCCGATTATCGGGGCTTTTTTATGCATGTTATTTTTTTGTTAATTAAAAAAAATGAAGTAGTTTAGAACAAAACAAGTCTATGACGACCAAAAAGCCTCAGAAAGGTAAACTTCTAATCGCAGAACCTGCTATTATTGGGGATGTTTCCTTCAATCGCTCTGTTGTCTTATTGGCAAACCATAACGAGGACGGCTCTGTAGGTTTTATTCTCAACAAACCGCTTACTTTCACTTTAAATGAGCTGATTCCTGAAATTAAAGGAGACGAAATGCAAATTTACAATGGTGGCCCTGTAGAACAGGACAATCTATACTTTTTGCATAAAGTACCAGATCTTATTCCTGAAAGTATTGAGATCTCTAACGGCATTTATTGGGGCGGTGATTTTGATACCGTGGTAGAGCTTATAACTGCAAATAAAATTTCTACTGACGAAATACGTTTCTTTTTGGGCTATTCGGGATGGGATTGCAACCAGCTTGATAGTGAATTAGACGCAAACGCCTGGATCGTTACAGACAACACCTACGATAAAGAAATAATCAATAAATGCTTTCCTGAACTTTGGAAAGAAAAAATGCTTGAACTGGGAGGCGAATACTTATTATGGTCTAATGCTCCTGAAAATCCAAGCAATAATTAAAAGCTCTTTACTTTCCTAGACGGGCTTTCGCATTAAGCTTACCTAAAATATTTTTAGCCACTTCGTTAGTATAGGTTTTCTTACGGTACTTCGTAATGGGTTGAATCCCTGCAATGGCATTGGTTATAAAAAGTTCGTCTGCCTTTTGCAATTCAAATGGCGAAATCGCTGCTTCTTCAAGCGTATATTCTTCTAACTTACCTATGATATCTTTAAGTTGCTTACGCACGATTCCACGAAGGCATCCTTCTTCTAAAGGTGGCGTTTTAATGGTGTTTCCTTTAACTAAAAATAAATTTCCATTCAGGGCTTCTACCACAGATTTATTGGTATTAAGCAAAAGACAGTTGGCATAGTTATTCTCTTTTGCATAAATGCTTCCGGTGACGTGAATGATTTTATTAGCAGTCTTTAACGTAGAAAGCAGGTCTGCATTCACATAATGGTCTTTGTAGAGTTCTACTTCGTAGTCCTCTTCATTCAGCGTAAAAAAAGGATCCTTCAATGCTTTAGCAAATGCGTAATAAGACACATTGTTGTCTTCCGGAAGGTATTTACCGCCTTCATTACGAATAACCGTAAGTCGTACACTAGCTGCCTTATCTTTTAACCCTTCAGCATCAATGAGTTTAAGAAGTTCGTCTTGCAAATCTTCTAAGGTAAAATGCATAGGGATTTCCATACGTAGGATACGCATGGAAGCCATTAATCTGAAGTAATGATCTTCCCAAAAAAACAGTTTCCCTCCAGAATATCTGATGGTTTCAAAAACGGCATCGCCATACAACATCCCTCTGTTGTGTGCTGAAAATTGTGGCGTTTCGGTAAGTGTTCCGTTAAAATTGATCATAAAAAAAGTCCCTTTTTTCAAAGGGACAAATATAAGATTTAAGAATAGGTTTCTTAGTTAGAACCTATGATATGTTTTAACTCTGCGATTTGATTTTCCCAAAACATTTTTCCTTCGTCGATCTCATCTTCTTCGGCAAAATCGGTAACGATTAAAGAAACATCTTTTGTGATCTCATCAACGACAATACGCAACTCAAAGAAGTACAGATTTTCATCTTCTACATCATCCATCCATCTAAACTTGATACGCTCATCACTTTTCTTACCCAGCAATTTTGCTTTCTCTTCACTCCCATTCCAGATGAAAGTATAATACTCACCACGTGAGTTTACGTTATCTGCAAACCACTCAGACATTCCTGAAGGTGAAGACATATATTGATATAATAATGAAGGCGATGCCTGTATAGGAAACTCTATTTCAAATTTTACTTTTTCTTCCATTGATTCTTTATTCGGTTGGATTGCCAATATAAATATTAATTACAGAGTAAAAAAGATTCGCCCTATTTTTTTATTTTAATATTAAGATGCTTGCCAACTTGATAAATGTTATTATATTTGCACCCGCTTAGGAAAAAGGCTTGGGCTTTCTTTTTAAGTTTAAAATTTGGCGAGGTAGCTCAGTTGGTTAGAGCGTCGGATTCATAACCCGGAGGTCGGGGGATCGTGCCCCCCTCTCGCTACACAATTTAAAGGCAGTTGCAAAAGCAATTGCCTTTTTTTATTCCCGTACTTTAAGCACATTTAAGTTTTAAAAATCAGCATTTTATTCAGCTTCTATCAAAATAATGTGCTGCCGTGGAAATACACCAAAGTTTTAAGATATTTACAAATAGTAAAAATCCTCGAGGCAAATCTCGAAGTACTTAACTTCGATTATTGAGTAAAATTTAGTCAGAATTGGAAGATTATATCATTGGCATTGGGAAACGCATTCGCGAAATCAGAAAAGAAAAAGGACTTACCATCAATACCGTAGCTTCTAGCGCCGAAGTGAGCAACGGACTTATCTCACGCGTTGAAAACGGGCGTACGATTCCCTCACTACCTGTTCTTCTGAATATTATTGCTGCACTAGATACTGAAGTTGCCTCCTTCTTCAATAGTTTACCTCAAGGCGGAAAAACAGCATTTATTGTTTCACGCAAAGAAGAACATGCTATTATTGAAAAGGAAGACGATGCTAAAGGTTTTCAATACAAATCTATATTTGGAAAATCGCTTTCATCGATCGCTTTTGAAGCAGTGCTACTCGAAATACAGCCGGGATCTGAGCGTGGCAAAGTAGAAACCGACGCTTACGAATTTAAATATATGCTTAGCGGAAGCTGCGTCTATAACATAGGAGATGAAGAAGTCACCTTACACCAAGGAGATTCTATATTCTTTGACGGTAGAATTCCCCACGTACCTATCAATCGCACGACTGCACCAACATCGATGCTGGTGCTATATTTCTATTTAAAAGATGCTGAAAACTAGGACTTGATCAATAGTGCTTCAAGTTCTGTTAGCGTATTTAAAATATAATCAGGTTGTGACTTTTCTAATTGTTCACGCGTTTGTGCGCCGCTTAAGACACCTACGGTCAAACCACAATTGGCATTTTTACCTTCGATAATATCGATTTCAGAATCCCCTGCTTTAAGTACTTCAGCCGAATCTGTAACTCCAAACGCGTCCATCGCTTTTTGAATCATATCAGGTGCGGGCCTTCCATTTGCTACATCATCTGCTGTAATAAGCATATCGATGTCTTCTCCTACATTCCATTCTAATTTAGCTAAAAGTTTTGTCGCAGTTTTTGCATCATATCCCGTATTGAGTACCACGTGAATATCCTGCTTCCGTAAGGCTTTAAAAAAGGCTAACATCCCGTCAAACGTATTGATCTCCAACGTATCGTATGCCAATTCTAAAGCTGGTTTAAAGGCTGCAAAAGCTACAGCTGCCTCTTTTTTGACATCATTAGAAGCGGTGCAGTGGGTTAATACATCGGTTATGGCTTGATGCTTTTCTTTTCCTGCACCATACTCCAAAACCTGATCAAGGCTAACAGTGTATCCCAGATCATTGATTACTTTTTGAACCGTCTTATAAACGATATTATTCTCATTAACAGTAGTTCCTGCCATATCAAAAACGGCAAGTTTTATAGTATGCATACGTATTTAATTAAGTATAATTTCTAGGTGATGTTTTGCAAAACCGGCGCTTCCGGTCATTCCTTTTCCGCCGATGCCTGTTGCAACATGAATGCGAGCGTCGATATCTTTTAAGAAAATATCCTGAGTTTTACACTGCGAGTAAATTCCATACCAGCGGTCTTGGATTTCATAAGTGGGTAAATCGAAGATCTTTTTGGCTTCAGCGATCATAAAGTTGTCAATGTCCATATTCAAATCATAGCCCAAATCTTCAATTTTGTCTGCATCGGCATATTCGTGTGAATCTCCCAGAATCACTGAGCCGTCTGCCGCCTGTTTAAATAGCATATGAACACCCCATTTTTTCTCTAGACCTTTAGGATCTTCTTGGGCTTTTATCGCTTGGAAGGAAGGACACTCGTAAAATGCCTCATAACGCCTGATAGACAATCCTGTCAAAATTGAACCTGGCAATTCAAAATTGTGCTGCGGCTTGGTCTGCATCATTTGCAATTTAGAAAGCTGCAAATCACTTTCGGCAAACAGCCTTGGGTATAAGGTTTTAAAATCACTGCCGTTACAGATAAGCACTTGCGCTGCATAAAATGCTGTGCCGGCAGCAGTGGTCACTTCTACTTGATCACCCAGCGTTTCTAAGTGAACGGCTTTTGTATTTGTAAATAAATCTAGGCGTTTTTGTTCTACAAGATACTGCTGCAAGCGGTGAATCATCGTTCGTGGTTCTACCGTCACCTCATCTGGAAAAAACAGGCCGGCCTTTACATAATCTGCCCGTAAACCGGGATATTTTTCAAGACATTGGGCTTTGGTAAGTAAGGTTGAAGAATACTCATTTTGCTTATTTATATCGGAAAGTTCTTCGATAAGTTGTACTTCTTCAGCATTAGAAGCGAGATACACTGATCCGTTTTGACGAATGGTAATATCAAACTCTTTCTGAATCGCTTTATAAATAGCTAAGCTTTCTCTTCCAAAATTTTGCCACTTGGTGTTCATCCCAGACGGAACAACCTGACCAAAATTACGGGTTGTAGCTCCCTGAGGTCTGCTACTTTGCTCCAAAACCGCAACACGTAATCCTTTATTTAAAGCATGATACGCGTGAAAGGTTCCCAACACTCCACCGCCTACAACGAGCAGATCATATTTAATTTTCATAAGCCACAACATTAAATTTCGCTTTGCGATGTTTTTTTCGCAGATAAAAGAATGAAACAACCACACTTATACTCCCAATGATCGAAAGCCAGTAGGCGCCATTGATAAAAAACTTCAACCAGGAGATTGTACTCATCCCAAAATTCTTGTAGAGCAAGACCGCCATACTCCCTAAATACCCAAAAGCATCTGCCAGATAAATTAGAAAACCGGCGTTGCCTTTAATTCGAAAGGCAGCAATAAACCTATCAAAGAACAATGCATTAAAGGGAACGTAGCAGATGTATAAACCAAATCCTGAGATCACCATCCATAAAAAGGGGTTAAGCAGTTGCGCTTGCAACAGAAAGGTGGCAATACCTACTGAAAATGTACCAAAAAGTAATATACCGTGATAGGTAAGTAAGGCTTTCAAATTATCTTTGATCGCGTACACTGAAGCCAAAATGATCAAAACCAAAAAAGCCACCACCAGTTCTGAAGTACTGTACACCGAAATATCTCCTGCATAGCCCAAGCCGTCCCATAGTTCGCGCGCATAATTATCTCGCAAGTCCCTAAACGCGGTAAGTACGATATAAAACAGAATAAGAATAAACAAGGGTAAAGCAAATTGCTTGATAACGTTGCTTCGGTCTTTGGGGCGCATGGGAACACGCTCTACGCGTAAAGCTTTTTCTTCTTGTGTAGGTTGTGGCACGGTTTCTAACAAACGGGCAAAAAACACTAGTGGAATTATAAACAATGCTCCGGTAACGGCCGGCATCCAAAACTGTGTAACACCCCAACTTGCCATTACCCATAAACCTATAGATTTTACAACACCACTCGAAACGATAAAACTGGTGCATAAAATCACGCCGAGAATTTCGGTATATTTTCTTCCCTCAAGGTAAGAGAAAACAATCCCCCAAATCATTCCCAGCGGCAGTCCATTAAAAAATAAAAAAATGAAATTGTAGGGTTGGGATACCCACCCAAAAAGAATTAACGCAACTTCAGAAATCCCTATCAATCCCAGGAGATATGCTAAACGTTGCCGCGGTTCTAATTCTGAAATTACTTTTATACCAATAAACTTAGAAAGCATATATCCTAAAACCTGAGTGATGATCAGGACTATTTTATAGTCGATACCCAAAACACTTAGATCTTCAAAAGTGGCAACAGCAAATGGCTTTCTAAACGCATACATACAGAAATATGCACCAAAAGCGGCTATGGAAGCCTTGCTCACAAAAGCCAAATCTTGTTTTTTAATACCCATAGTACTTCTCGAATAAACCGGCCGAGAGCTTTAAACCCCATCGACCGGTATTTTAAAATTTAAATACAAACAAGCACCTCAAACATAAACAAAAGTTTACTTATAATAAAATTAAAGTCTTTTTAATTGATATTATTTTACAAATAATAAACATATTTAAAGCATCCCAATAAGGCATTGGTTGGAAACTAATTTTCAATTTCGAGGCATCCCGATAGCTATCGGGACAGAGATTAATCCCTTTGGCGGTGCAAATAAACTAGTTAAGTATTTCCTCGATGAGGGGAACAATACGCGTAGGATATAATTGCTCTACAGATTGCACTTCGCCAAGTGCGGCTCCGCCCTTTCCTAAAATAATCAACCACGTCTCGTCTGCGCCTTTGATGTCACTGCCGTGACTCCTCCAAGTATCTAAAGGCTGCGTTCCTCTACCGTGATCTGTGGTTATGATGAACGTAGTTTGATCCTTATAAAACGGATCTGATTGAATAAAACCCCATAATTCTTTGAGCATCGCATCGGTAGTATGTGCCGAATGTAGATAAGCATCATATTCGCCGTCGTGTGCAAAATCATCGGTTTCTCCATATGCGATGTAGACTAAACTTGGATGTTTCTTTTTGAGATACTCTAAAGCGTAGTGATGAGTAAAAGCATCGAGACGCACACTTCCCCAAGGACTCGGAATCTCCTTTTGCAACTGATTTAAAAAGTCTTCGCGATCTGTGAGTGGTAGTGTTTCTGCCGAATCAAAAGCTGCATTCACCGGAACACCACTGCGTTCTTCATTGATGATAAATGGAAAAACATCCCAACTGCTAAAAGCGGCTACCTTACCCTTGTATGCTTCTGTTTTATTTATTTTTTCTAAAATGGTACGGTTAGGATTCTGAATTTTAGCGTTACTTTTTATGCGCTCATCATCAGCTTTACCGGTAAGAATTTCATTGTATCCGGGATACGAAAACCACATCGCATTCGTCAAATTCACTTTACTGCCTAATGTTCTGTTCCCGTGTATTTCTCCAAGGTTTACCACTTCATTCCAGATGAAAGGCAACAGCGCTTTGCGTCGTGCTTCGGATGTAGGTCGCCAAAATTCAGCCTTTAAACCAGTGGTGTCTTGTACATAATTTTTATTGGCAATCAACGCAGGATCTGCTCCGGTAAACAATTCTTGCCAGCGAAAACCGTCGAGTGTTACTAAAACTACTTTTTGCTCGGTCGCCTCTTGTGCGACTGCCTTGTTGATTCCTGCAATCGCAATACAGAGGATCGCAGCGATTAGTTTAATTCTCATAAGGCTTTTAATTTGTTTTGAAGGTTGCTACTTCAGACCAATCACTCCAACTCAAATACTGATCGCGATAACGCACACGCCAGAAATAGGTTGTTTGTGGTTTTAAACGCGCTAACATTTCGTCTGTAAGATCATCATCCTTTTGCCTATTTTCTTCATAATACCAGTTTTCTGATTGTTTCCAACGGTCTACCTCCGGGTTTTCGAAATCAGCAGAAGTAGCCAATTGCCAATGCGAAGCGGTATGGGTACTCGTTGCTCGTCCTCCTTCAAAGCCTGAAGCTTTTAAGGTAATTTTTGTAGTAGCTATTTCTTCCTCTTTAGGCGAAAGCGCTTCCGGAGCTTTTGGTTTTTGATTCAGTTTATAAACTGTGATCTCATCTGTAACTTCATTGTCTTTGGGGTTTATGGTATTCCCGCGACTGATGCGTTTCAGGCTAATTTTTGGATCTGCAGGATTAGGGTCTACATTGACCATCACAAAACCATACTCATCCTGCGTTACGGTAAACTCGTCATAATCCCGACCTTCAAATTCGCCCCAATTGTCAATTGCCCCACCGGCCGAAGCTACATTTACCCAAAGATGATTGTGGTCTCTAGACTGCCCGCGGGAATAGCCGTGGGTATGCCCAAAGAAATGTACACTAGGTTTTCCTGTTTTGTCTGAAAATGCCTCGAGCATTTTGACCACTTTTCCGGTCGATTCTTCCTCTCCCGGAATCCATAATTCTGATTTATACGGATGATGCAACTGCGCAAATACAAAATCAATATCATCAGCATTCTCGGTTTCTTTAAGTACATTTTCAAGCCAAGTATACTGCTGTCGCAGATCGCGATATTCATCATTAGAATCTAAACCAATGATACGCACATTTCCGTAGTCTTTATACCACCAGTGCTCTGCAAAAGCGGGATCACCATTTTCTGGCAGGCTGAAGTATTTGAAGAAAAACTGAGAATTCTGTTCGTGATTTCCGGGAACCGGATAAACAGGCACCTCAGAAAATAGTTTTTCTGAAGGTTTAAAGAAATCGGTGTTCCACTGCTCGTAATTACTTCCCTGAGCGACCAAATCACCGGGAATCATCACCAAAGCCAAATTATCGGGCACTTCACCCCCAAACTGCTCCTGTAGATACTTCATAATTCCTTCATTGACCACTTCATTAAACTTATCGGGTTGACTGCGGTCTATTTGCATATCACTCATCGCGATCAGGTTAAAAGCTTCTGCTTCTCCAGAAAACGGAGGGGTTTTAAACTGAAAGATGTCAGACGTGAGTTTATCGGTTTTTACACGGTAATAATAGGTTGTAAAACGTTGTAAGCCGGTAAGCTGCACCTCATGCAATCGCGAGGCTCCAAAAGTCACTTTATACGAACTTCCCTCTGCCGATTTCCCCAGTTTTTCTGAAGTACCATACTCGACCCTACTTTCACCATCTATGGCGGTTTCCCATTTGATGATGATCGAATTTGGTTCGGCGTCTTGTAAATAAGGTTTTACAATAAATGAATTTTCCTGTGCTTGTATAATGCCATAAAAAGAGCACATTAAAAGCAACAAATAGGTTTGTAATTTCATAGTTATGCTTGTGTTATTTTGTAGAAAGCTGTTCTTAGAATGTTTAGAGCTTCAGCGAGTTGAGTTTCAGTTATGGTAAGTGCGGGACAAAGCTGCAATACATTTCCTTTAGAAACTTTAAAGCTCAACCCATTTTTGAGACATTCATACATTATAGCTTCAGCCTGTGCCGAAGCTTTTTCTTTAGTCACCCGACTGGTAACCAGTTCGATTCCCCATAAAAGTCCGATGCCGCGCACATCGCCAATCAATTCAAAATCGGCTTGCAGCTGATTCAGTTCGGCTTGCATCATTCCTTCTAGATAAACCACGTGTTCGAGCAGGTGTTCTCCTTCGATTATTTCTAATGTGGTATGTGCTGCCGCTGCGCCCATCGGACTTTTTTCAAAAGTGTAATGCCCTAAAGAGATTTGATTAAATTGATCAAACTCCTTTTTAGTAACTATCGCCGCCTGCGGAATGATACCGCCACCAAGGCCTTTTCCTAAGCACAAAATATCAGGAATAATATCATAATGTTCATAAGCAAACAATTTTCCTGTGCGACCAAGGGCAATGGGAATCTCGTCTAAAATGAGTAATACGCCATACTGATCACAAAGCTTGCGGGCTGCTTTCCAAAAGTGTTTTGACGGAATTTGCGCATCGGTATTGCGTACTGTTTCTGCTAGAAAAGCCCCGATCTGATTGTCTTTGGCAAGAACATATTCGAGATATTCTAAAGCTTTTTCTTCATTATTCTTATAAATCCCACGATATGTGATAGGCGGTGGAATACGCTCTACGCCCGGCATCATAGGTCCCATTTGCTCCCTAAAAACCGATTCTCCACTCACGCTTACTACATCAAGAGAAGCGCCGTGAAACGAATCCCAAAAGGAAAGGACCTTGTATTTTCCGGTTACCGCTCGGGCCAATTTCAAAGCGATCCCCACAGCCGAACTTCCGTTTGGAGTCATTAAAATTTTGTCTAGACCCGGTGTAAGACTGGTCAATTTTTCAGCAAAATTTATTGCTGTTTCGTTGGTGTAGCGTCGTGTCGAAAAGGTGAGTGCATCTAGCTGTTTTTTTAAGGCTGCTACAAGTTTAGGATGTGAAAATCCTAACTGATGTACGTTGTTTCCGTGGAAATCAAAATAATTCTTACCAGAAGTATTGGTGATCAACGCACCTTGAGCATTTGCCAGAACATCAAGACAAGGCGTTGATAAGGCCTGATGCATAAAATACCAGGCATCTTTCTCCAGCAAGGTTTTAGCTTCGGTAGAAACTTGATCTTTAAGCCACGTTTTTCTGGCTTCCGAAAGGTTGATATCGCCTTCTACGGTCATCTCATTTTTTGAAAGCTTTTCTTTCATCCTGATGTTTTACTCTTGACTCAATTTATCTGCAGGAATGATTTGTTTACCAATTCCCGGTCCCTTGTATTTGGCATCCAAATAATATCCGCCACCGCCATTAAAATACTCAATTTTAAGCGTATGCTTTCCTTTTGATAAAGATACGCTGCCACTTCGCTCCTGCACACCGTGGTCGCCATCATTATTTACCACAAGTTGGTTATCAACATAAAGCTTGCTTCCGTCATCACTTGTCGTGTAAAACGTATACTCGCCTGGTGTCAAAACCTCAAGTTGCGCAGTAAAGACCACTGCGGTATTTGCTACTTCAGAAATTTCATCAAGAACTTCGGTTGAAAACTCCTTCGTAACTCCAGATTGCTTAGGTTTCTTATTTGTGAAATCTGGAAGCGCACTTAAACGTTCTTCCTGAAAGATCGCATAGGTCACCCCGGGCTTTTTTGATGCGGAAACCAAACGATAATTTCCTTCTGCAATTTTGCTTTGGGTTTTGCCTTCTTCTACTACTATTGCGCGCACGAGCGTAGTTTGATCTACGGAAAACGGTGCGTCATACTTAATTGCATTTTTAGCATCAGGATCACTTCCATCTAGCGTATAATAAATGCTCCCTGAAGCATTAGGATTGTTAATAACCACCGAAACCTCCTTCTCTTGAAACAATCCTCCGGCCGGTGCATAGGGTCCGTTTTGTGGTTTAAATTGAGGTGCTTGTAAAGCTTCTAACTTTTTATACTTCAAAACCGGTTTCTCATAACCCACAAAAGCACTTTTTACCGGTCGACCTATCCATGCTTGCGGAGTTTTTAAACCGGCAATGAAAGCCACTGTTGCCGCATTGTCGTATTGATATACCGTCTCTTCGATGGCATATCCTTTTTTTACACTTTTTCCATAAAGAATAAACGGAATAAGTACCTCATCGAGCGATTCACCACCGTGCCCTTTTCCGAGACCGCCGTGATCTGAAGACACGATAAAAACCGTTTCTTCAAAAATCCCTGCATCCTGAGTCGATTTGATAATATCGCCTATGAGCAGATCGGCCTTCTCTACCGCTTCATAATAACTGGCGCTGCCGTGACCTTCACTATGTCCTGCGTGGTCCACGTGGTCTAAATGAATAAAAGTAAAGTCTGGTTTATGCGCTTTGATATAGTTGATGGCTTCTTGGGTAGTTTTATCTTCATGCTCTGCATCAATATCAAAATCAACATCTGCCGGATTGTACAATCTTCCAAAACCATCCCAATCGTAAATGGCGCCGACATGTGCTTCCGGCTTTTGATCGTGGAATAATGTGAAAATACTAGGAAAACGACTATCCTCTCCTGAAACAACCGCGGGAAGCGTATAATCGTTTACTTCCCAGCCGTTGGAAGTGATCCCGTGTTGTTCGGTAGCTGCGCCCATGAGCATACTCGCCCAATTAGAACTCGAGCTTGAAGGCAAAACCGACCGCGCTTGAAGCGTGGATGCTCCATTTTTAATGAGACTATCCAGCACCGGCGTCTTGGCATTTTGAATTCCGTTGGGACTCATCCCGTCTATACCAATAACCACAATGTGTTTAATACCAAGTTCAGGTTCGTCACTGGAATTGCAGGCCACTAAAATCAACAAAGCAAGCGCAGTGCTTAACTTTAAGAGCTTATTCATAATTAGCTGTTTCATATCTAAATTAAAAACAGGTAAGGGTTACTCAAAAAACTTGAGCAACCCGACCTGAGTTTTGAAGTTGACAGTTAGTAACGGGTACCGGTTTCCCACCAGCCTTTTACATTGATATTATCTCCACCCATTGCACCTACAGCTGCTTGATAATTGGTGCGATTTAACGTCTGCTCTGATGAAGGATACAAGAAACGCACAGGATACAGATCTCCATTGAGGCTGTCTGGTCCAGGTTCTAATGCCGGCAAACCGGTTCTTCTGTAATTGAACCAACCTTGATAATCTACATTCCAAAGGGCGATGGTTTTCTGGGTCAATAGTAATTCTAAAGAACCGTCATAAGCTACCGCCGGTTGCGCTAAATACGCAGTTACATCAGCATCGCTTACCCCCCAGTAATTCATACTCGCTCGTACTCCCGCATTATAAAATGCTTCAGCATTACCGCTTATAATTCCACGCGCTACGGCTTCGGCTAAAATGAATTGTACTTCAGAGTTTTTCATAATAAAAGCTTCTGCATCTGTTGCTGAATAATAAAACAAGTCAACATCTAAACGACTCGGACTATTTGCATCATCAAAAGCACGTGCATTATCTTGATTTAGACCGATAGGCATTCCTACCCAGTTTCCATCACTGTTACGATCAAACCAAATATCTAATCGAGGATCATTAAATCTGTTGAAATACTCTAAGGCTGTATCGCATAAACTCTTCTCATCAAAGCCACCAATACGACCGGTGCTTTCTGGCCAAGAATCTGTATTTGAAGTTCCGCTATAGGTTAAGGTTGCATTATCTGAATTAGAGTTGATGTAGTTTCCTGCATTTACAATGGCTTGCATTGCCGAAGACACATCGCGCTGCTTTGAAATACGTAATAAGTAACGTAAGCGTAAGGCGTTCGCCAATTTTCTCCACTGTACAGGATTACCATCGTAAATCACATCTCCAGAAGCGCCGCTTATGCTTTGATTTTGGGCTAAGGCAGCATCTGCCGCTTCAAGATCTGCTAAAACGCCGTCGTAGATCATTTCCTGATTGTCGTAAACCGGTGTAAAAATCCCTTCAGATTGACCGGCTAAAGCTTCAGCGTAAGGTACATTTCCGTAGAGATCAGTAAGATTTGCAAAACACAATGCACGCAACGTAAGTGCGATACCTTCATAAGTGCTGTTCTGTGTTCCTTCGGCACGAGAAATCTCTAGAATATCGTCGATTTCCGGAAGAATTCCGTAGAAAAAATTCCACATTCCCTGATCTCCCCAATCAAACTGCGCAAAACCCGGAAAGTTATTTTTTGCCATCAATTGGGTGATCGTGTTACCGTCACTATAGCCCTCTTGAGTAAGCGTTCTGGTAATTTCTGAAGTTACCGTAGAAGTAAGCAAGTTTGCACTTACTGCTTCTGGAGCATTTGGATTGGTATTGATTTCTTCAAAATTGTCTGTACAGCCAGTTATCAAAAGACAAGCGAGTACAAGAATTTGTATGATAGTTAGTTTTTTCATCGTGTGTTTTCTTAAAATTCTAGATTTAGATTTACACCATAACTGCGCGTACTAGGCAGTGCCATATCTTCAACTCCGGGAACAATGGTGCCTCCTGAGAATGAAATACTTTCTGGATCTACGTGGTCATTTTCTGTCCATAACGCCAGGTTTCTACCTACAAGCGAAATAGTTGCAGAAGTAAACGGCACAGTGTTAAACCATTTCTTAGGCAAGTTATAGCCTAGTTTTACCTCTCTTAGTTTTACATAAGTTGCGTCAAACATAGAGCTCTCTTCATTACTACGGTTATACACGTGCGAATAGTAGTTTGAAGCAGATACGTTTTGTGTATTGGGTGAGTAAGACCCGTCGCCATTTTCTACAACACCTGCCGCTACAATACCTGTTTCTCTACCCGGCACTGTAAAATCGAGCATTCCTGTAGTTCCTCCAATGGCCACAGTGCGTGAATGAAATTCTCCTCCTTGTCTCCAATCAAAAAGAAAACTGAAGTTGAAATTTTTATACTGAAAGCTATTCTGGAAACCAACCATAAAGTCCGGACTGTAATTACCCAATTTTCTCAACTCGTTATCTACTATAGGAAGACCGGAATCTGGATTGATAATCCACTGACCAAAATATTGACTGTTAGGATCTTCAACCTTACGGAAACCGGTACCGTATAAATCGCCTATGCGCTCGCCTACTCGTGCTCCTACAGTCAAATAGTTACTCTTGATCGTGTAAAAATCTAGCCCGTCTGTAAGTTCTTTAACCTCACCTCTGTTTGTGGTAAAGTTGATCGAAGAATTCCATCGGAAATTATCGGTACGTACCGGAGTGGCATTTAAGGTAATTTCTAAACCGCGGTTTTGAACTTCACCCGCATTGATCACACGCGAACTATATCCCGAAGTATTAGATACCGGAAGCGATATAATTTGGTTCTTTGTCGTGGACTGATATACGGCTACATCCAGACCTAAACGATTTTTGAAAAAACGCACATCTGCACCCAATTCTATTGAATTGGTTTTTTCAGGCTTTAAATCAGAATTTCTTAATTCTGAAGGCGAATACACTCTCGAGAATCCGTTAAAGGTATCACCAAAACCATAGGTTGCAGCAAGGTTGTATGGGCTGGTATCGTTACCTACAACCGCATAACCTCCTCTAATTTTTGCAAAGCTGATCGCTTCTGGCATTTCAAACATATCAGAAAGAATAGCACTTACACCTGCAGATGGATAGAAATAACTGTTATTATCTTCAGGAAGTGTAGAAGACCAATCATTTCTGGCGGTGAGGTCTAAAAACAAATAATTTTTATAGGCTAAATTTCCAAAGGCATAAGCACTGTTTACTCTAAATTCGCTGTCATAATCATTTGTCGTAAGTGGCTCTGCTGCGTTTCCGAAGTTATAAATTGCAGGAATCGAAAGAGAATTAGCACTTATACGCTGATAACGATTTTTCGCCACACGATGGTTTGCTCCAACAGAAATACCAAAGTCTAAATCTTCGGTAAGCACCTTGTTGTAAGACAAAAGGAAGTCGGTATTTTGTTCTTGAGCAAAAATATAATCCTCACGATATTGTCCATTAGGAAAACGCTGTGTTGAGTATGCTCGTTTGCGCATATCAAGCTCATTTGAATAGTCTAGCCCTGTACGAAACATAAGATCTAAACCATCTGCCAGTTTAAGATCGGCGCGCATATTAGTGATCACACGGTCACGGTTAAAGGCATTGGTATTTTCATATACCGTGAAGAATGGATTGTCGTGATAGTTATAGTTATAATTAAACTGTTGCACGTTTTCTAAGCCCGGCTGCCAGTAGTCTCTAAGACCATTCATATTGATATGACGCCCAAACCAAATCCATAAATACATCACGTTTTCTGTACCATAGGAATTGTTAGGACGGTTGTCTGAATTAGAATTGATGTAATTCATCGAAGCAGTGACTTTTAACCAATCGGTTAAATTATACGAACCATTGATCGCGTAAGTGCGTCTTTTAAAATTTGAATTCGGAACGATACTTTCACTATCTAAATCTGTAAACGAAACTCTAAAGTTTCCGTCTTTATTAGCGCCCGTTAACGCGATGTTGTTACTCATCGTAAAACCGGTTTCAAAAAAGTCTCTAATATTATCAGGATGCGCAACAAATGGCGTTGCGATGATCTCATCTGCAAAAGTTCCATCAGCATTACGCGGTCTCAAATTGACATCACCTGCTCTAAATCCGCTTGTCGTCGGACTATCGTGCTGCGGAATCAACTGGCCGTTAAGTGCAGGTCCCCAGCTCTCATCAACGTGATCGTTTACACCACCTGTTATCGAGCGATTTTGACCACCATCATTAAAAGCAAACTGCCCGTTTGAACCTTGACCGTATTCATTTTGATATTCTGGTAAAGTAAGTAAGGTCTCAAAAGTAGAATTGTGATTAAAAGAAACGCCAATTCCTTTAGTTCCTTTACCCGACTTTGTAGTGATCAAAACAACACCATTTGCACCACGCGAACCGTAAAGTGCTGTTGCGTTAGGGCCTTTAAGTACGGTCATTTCTTCAACATCATCAGGGTTGATATCCATTGCGCCGTTACCAAAATCTACTTCCATATTACCGTCTCCACCGGCATTATTAACGTTGTTATTAATAGGAATTCCATCTACAACAAAAAGTGGGGAATTAGCGTTAGGACTTGGGTTTAAAGAGTTTTCACCACGAATGATGATCTGCGAACTTGAACCTACTCCGCTGTTACCGCCGGTAACCCGTACACCGGCCATTTTACCAGATAATGAGTTTACAACATTGGTTTCCTTAGCCTCAGCGAGATCATCTCCTTCTACTTTTTGTACAGCGTATGCTAGTTTTTTGGTAGATCGCTTAATCCCTAAGGCTGTTACTACAACCTCATCAAGACTTTGAGCATCCTCTTCCAATACGATCGTAATTTCTGATTTTCCGGTTATATCTACTTCCTGAGATTTGAATCCCATAAAGGTTACTTCAAGTAGATTTTCATTTTCAGGAATAGCTATAGTAAAGTTTCCATCAAAGTCGGTTACCACACCTACAGTAGTGTTCTTAACCACAACGCTTGCCCCGGGAAGTGGCATTCCGTTAGTGTCTGTCACCGTACCTTGAAGCGACCTATCCTGAGCGAACAGCACAGTAGCCAAAAAGAACAGCGTAATTTGTGTTACATAAATTAGTTTTTTCATTGCTTGGATCAATTATTAATATTAGTAAATAATTAATCACAAATTTTGTCATATTTTGACTATATGTAAACTTTTGAGTTTTACGAAATCTTTAACAGCGTTTAAAATTTAGGTTGCCCCTCTGTACTATCTTATCTCAAAACGTCGCTCTTAGGGTAAGAATCAGATAAACGTTAAGGAATTATTAATGATTCTGGGGTTTTGGGATTGGCACAATTTTAAAAGAAGCTACGATCAAAGAAATCAGTCTTATTCCTATCAATGTTCTTCAAGCAGTATTCTTAACATCTTAGTCAAGAGCTACGCCTCACAACCTGATCAATTTCCACAAAAGTGTAGATTATTTCTACACTTTTCTACAGCTGTTTCCATACTTCCTTTTTCTCAAAAAAGCGCTAAACCCCTATAAAACAAGACAAAATGATTCATCCAGCTTCCTAGTGTCGTTTAGGTCTCATTCTTGAATACTATTATGTGGAAACCTAAAAAATTGAAATATGAATTATTTAAATAACCCCAATACAAAGTTTGCGATCATTCTTGCGCTTTGTCTTGCTGCTTTTACATCTTGCCGAGAGGAAGAGGTAGAAGATGAAGGATTGCCATTACCGGTGATCAGCTTACAAGAAACCAGTGCTGCTAAGAATTTTGAATACATCGGGTCTATAGAAGGTGTTGAATCTGTTGAGATCAGACCCCAAGTTGATGGCATTCTGGAAGAAATATATGTTGATGAAGGTGAGTTTGTTGAAAAAGGACAGCCTCTATTCAAAATAAATAGTCAGCCGTATATGGAAGACTATAAAAATGCGATGGCTAACGTAAATCTTGAAAAAGCTAAACTAGAGAAAGCAAAAAGCGACATTGAGCGTTTACAGCCACTAATTGATAATGAAGTGATTTCTGAAGTGCGTATGAAATCGGTTAAAGCAGATTATCAAGTGGCACTTTCATCCTTGCAACAGGCTCAAGCGCAAGCTGCCAATATGCGCATCAACTTAGATTTCACAACGATTAAAGCTCCTGTAAACGGATTTATGGGACGTATACCAAAATCAATAGGTAATGTGGTAAAGAAAACAGATTCAGAGCCGTTGACTAATCTTTCTAATGTAAATGATATCTATGTGTATTTTTCTATGAGTGAGTCTGACTACCTCTATTTTGAGCGTGCGAAAAATGACAAAACTTCAAAGAAAAATAAGGTAAATGATCAGGTTAAATTAGTTCTGGCTGATGGTTCTATTTACGAGCACGGTGGTAAGATCGATGCCAATTCAGGTCAAATTGATCGTTCTACAGGTTCGATTACTTTAAGAGCAAAATTCAATAATCCGGATACCTTACTACGCTCTGGTAACACCGGTAAAATCTTGATGGAAGAGATTTACCCATCTGCGATTCTCGTTCCACAAAGTGCTACTACCTTTATTCAGGATAAGAAATTCGTTTTTATCCTAGACGAAAACAATGTTGCACAACGTCGTGAGATCATCACAAAAGGACGTTCTGGTGATAACTATATCGTAGACTCCAAAAGTTTATCTCCTAAAGATCGCATCGTGGTTTCGGGATTAGATAAATTGGCTTCTGGCATTAAGGTTAAACCTTTACAGAGAGGCCAGCTTACCAGCAGTCTATAATATCCTAGACACATTTTAAGAGTTCTTATTTCGTATTAAGTCTAATACCGAAACAGCTAACCTATGTTTAAAAAGATTATAAAAAAGCCGGTTTTTACGCTGGTGATCACAATAGTATTGGTACTTGCGGGAGCCGCCAGTATCACCTCTTTACCCGTTGAACGTTTTCCTGAAATTGCACCTCCCAGTGTAAGTGTGGCGGTGTATTACCCTGGTGGTAATGCCGAAACAGTAGCCAAATCTGTTTTGTTACCCATTGAAGAAGCGTTGAACGGTACCGAAAATATGACCTACGCTAACTCAACAGCGACCAACTCTGGTCGTGGTCGAGTAACCATTTACTTCAAACCAGGAACAAATCCCGACCAGGCTGCGGTAGACATTCAGAACCGGATTTCAGTTATTACCGAAAAAATTCCGCCAGAGGTAACTGAGGCCGGTATTTCGGTTACTAAAAGAATGAAAGGTAGTATCATGACGATCAATATCTTCAGTAAAGATTCTACCTATGATGAGACCTTCCTTAATGCTTATACAAGAATCAACATTCGACGTGAGCTTAAACGTGTCGAAGGTTTAGCCGAAGCTTCCATCTTACGTCAGCGGGATTACGCGATGCGTATTTGGTTGAATCCACAAAAAATGGCTTCATATAACCTTACTCCCAGAGAAGTTTACAATCAAGTAAAAGATCAAAACTTTGAAGCGGCACCAGGTAAATTCGGTGAAAATTCAGATGAGCTTTTTGAAATTGTAATGAAGTATGACGGGCGTTTCAGCGAGATTGAAGAATATGAAAATCTTGTCATAAAAACCAATGAAGATGGTGCTCAATTGCGTCTTAAAGATGTTGCGCGTATCGAGTTTGGTGCGTCAAACTACACCAGTGAAAACCGTCTAGACGGAAAACCTTCGGTAACGATCGATATTGTGCAAATGAATGGTGCAAATGCCAAAACCATTGATGAACGCATTAGAGAGATCCTTGAAGAACAGAAGAAATTATTCCCCGAAGGCATCGATTATGAGATTACTTACAGTGTAAGAGATCAGATCGATGAATCGATGAGCCAGGTAATGCACACGCTTGTAGAGGCATTTATTCTGGTTTTTATTGTGGTATTTATATTCCTGCAGGACTTTAGAGCGACCATTATTACAGCTATTTCAATTCCGGTTTCCCTTTTAGGAACGTTTTTCTTCCTAAATATTATTGGCGCTTCGATGAATGTACTCAGTATGTTATCGCTAGTTCTTGCCATTGGTATTGTGGTAGATGACGCGATTGTAGTAATGGAGGCTATTCACGAGAAAATGACGCATCATGGCCTTTCTGCCCGCAAAGCAGTTGCTGCCGCGATGGACGAAATTACAGGTGCGATTATTTCTATTACAGTGGTAATTGCTGCCGTATTTTTACCGGTTGCTTTCTTGAGTGGTCCTGTGGGAGTATTTTATCAAGAGTTTGCGTACACGATCATTTTTGCGGTTTTAATTTCTGCAATTAATGCATTAACGCTTACTCCGGTACTGACCAAGATTTTCTTCGGAAAGAAAAAGCGTGAAAAGAAAAAACGCGGAATGGCCAAAACGGTTTCAGAACTGCGTCAGGTGCGAAAAGCTAAAGTAGCAAAGCGTAAAGGACTGCGTAAGTTTGACAGTGGTTTTGATAAGTTTACAGACAAATACCTCAATGTTGTACGTTGGTTCCTGAACCATAAATGGATAGGTGTAGGTGCTCTGGCAGCAATTATTGTCGCTACCATTTTTCTTTCCAGAATTACGCCTAGCGCCTTTATCCCAACTGAAGACGATAACTTCTTGATCTTCTCCATGAAAATGCCAGAAGGTTCTTCACTACACAGAACAAATGCTGCGCTAAGAAAAGCAGATTCTATCCTTCAATTAGATCCTGCCGTTAAAGGCGTGAATACTGTTTCTGGTTTTAATGTTGTTGATAATGCTAACAGTCCGTCTTCAGGTTTAGGATATGTTCAGCTAAAACATGCAGCAGATCGTGGAGAAATTGAAGACATTCAAGAGGTCATCAAAAACCTTCTGAAGAAACTAGAGCAAATACCAGAGACCGATTTCAATATGTATCCAAGACCTACGATACAAGGGTTTGGTAACTTTGATGGTGTTCAGTTTATGTTACAAGATCGCTCCGACGGTGATTTGGGAGAGTTCGGTCAGATCGTAAATGAATTCATCAATACACTGAGTAATCAGAAAGAAGTTGACAACGCATTTACCTCGTTCAATCCAAATTTCCCGCAGTATCGTCTTAAGATCGACTACGAAAAAGCAAAGGCTTTAGGTGTTAGTGTAAAAGACATGATGTTTACGGTGCAGTCGTATTTTGGTCGTGTGCAGCCGGGTGATTTCAACCGCTTTAGCAGACAATATGGTGTCTATATGCAGGCCGATATTCCTTATAGAGAATCACCGGAATCTTTCAATAGCATTTTTGTGAAGAATAATAAAGGAGAAATGGTTCCTGTAAACACGATCGTGCGCTTAGAGCAAGCTTATGGCCCTGAGGTAGTAAACCGTTACAACCTGTATAACGCCGCAAAAATAAACGTAACACCGGCTAAAGGATACAGTACCGGTGACGTGATGAAAAAGATCGAAGAGTTGACCAGCGAAAAACTACCTGCGAGTTTGAGCTATGAGTGGACCAGCATGAGTCTGGAAGAGAAAAACTCTGGTGGTGACACCATGATTGTCTTTATCATCATCATTCTTCTGGTATATTTCATTTTGGCCTCGCAATATGAAAGTTTCTTACTTCCGCTAGCGGTAATGTTATCGCTGCCTGTAGGTATCTTTGGTGTGTTTGCCGCGATCAATTTAGCCGGACTTGACAACAACATATATGTACAAATTGGGATCATCATGTTGATTGGTCTTTTGGCTAAAAACGCCATTCTTATTGTAGAATTTGTTGCTCAAAAAAGACGTTCGGGGCTCAATGCTTTTGATGCCGTACTTGAAGCTAGTGCGTTGCGTATTAGACCTATTATTATGACCTCGCTTGCATTTACCGTAGGACTTGTACCGTTGATGTTTGCTGAAGGTTCCTCAGCACAAGGTAATCACTCGGTGAGTATTGGTACAGCCGGCGGTATGGTAGGAGGTATTGTTTTAGGAATTTTCGTGATTCCTGTGATGGCATACATCTTCCAGATGTTGCACGATAAGTAC
>TARA_R100000306_G_scaffold18281_2_pt1 | contig 24998 bp, 24 predicted proteins | sample TARA_R100000306 | Tara Oceans TARA_R100000306 (sample SAMEA2620824) | marine metagenome | biome: marine biome (ENVO:00000447); feature: mesopelagic zone (ENVO:00000213); material: "saline water (ENVO:00002010), including plankton (ENVO:xxxxxxxx)" | depth 1000 m | reverse complement strand
CCCCTGCCGCATTGGCGGGTAAGGGGGGAGTTTCGCCTTTCCAGCTCAAGCTTCACCATAGTCCAGATTTTTCCTTCGGACGCTTTCTTAAACATAAGTTATTGCGATGTTTCCTTCTAACGTTATTAGAAGGAATTTAGGCTTTGGACGCTGTTGCTATAGAAAGTGATGGGGTCTTAATCACCTCATTCATACCATAACGCATATCATTTCATACCATATCGATAGCAGTATCTTTCAGGTACTTTATTAACGGAATTTCATCAATGGCACGTATCGGCATTTCACAAGAACAAGTATTCGCGGCCGCTGACAGACTAGTGAGCGACGGCATCAAGGTTACACACCGAACCATCCGCGACCAGTTGGGCTCGGGTAGTCCCAATAACATTCACAGACACCTTAAAGACTGGAAAACTGCACGGGGGTTGACCGAACTTCCGAAGCGCCAGTTGGCAGCGCCTATTGTTGACGCAATAAATCAAGAAATCGAACGACTGTCCGCGGCGTTTCGCAAAGACCTCGAAGGGCAACTCGAAGAAGAGCAGCAAAGCGCTAACCAGATAGCGGAACACGCCGATGCGCTGGATGCGCAAATCCAGGAACTTCATCAGACCATTTCGAGCCTCAAATCTGCTCACGATAGACTGGAAGGTAGAACAGTAGAACAAGCTCACGAGATTGACCGCCTGCGTCGGCAGCTTGATGACGAACGCATGGCACTGGGTAAATCACAGCAGGACAACGCCGTCCTTGTTTCTGAAAAGACCTTTCAGACCCAGCACCTTGCAGGCGCCGTAAGCCGCGAAAAACAAGCACTGGACAGGCTGACGGCTGTCGAGCAACGCGAGCGCCAATCCATGGCGGAACTCGCCGCCGCGCAGTCTGCTCTCGAATCCGGCAAGACTACAATCGAAGCGCTGCGGCAAGAATGCATCGAACTGAAAAGAGAATTGAAGACTACTAGGCAATAGCGCAAGCGCACGTCACCTGATTTATGAAAAAAATGCCCGCCGAATTTGGCGGGCATTAGTTTTGGCCGTATTTTGCTTCACTCGGTTCTCGAAAAAGACCGGCGGCGTTGCCGCCGGTCGTCGAATCAAGAATCAAGGTAGGGGGCAAAACCCCTTTTACACAAAAATAATATTCGTGCACCTCGCCTTAACAGGCAGTTCATTGAGTTGCCACACCCAACTCTGCCTCCTGAACTTTTGTCATCACACAGAACAGCGCCAACTGCACCATGTATTCATAGACAAAATCCAGGTCGGTGGCTGACCATCATAGCCAGCCGTCCCATTAGGACACGGTGCCACCCGCGCCCCAGTTCATCACATGTATCATCATCAATCCATCGACTCGGCATCCTTTTTCAAGGTGCCGGTCGCTCAACCGCACACTCCAGTTTTACATCTCGGGACTGACCCACCATTACTGGTGGCCCGACTTTCGCTGTGAGCAGTTGTCTTATAGCCGTTGGTTTCCGAGGTTGCCACCTTCCCCGGACCGCCGGCCATTTTGCTTTCGTTAGAATCGTCGAGCTTGACGAGCAGACCACCAATCTCTCATGAACTGCATCACTTGCAGGCGCATCCCCTGATTTCGCACCCCCGAACCCATTAAGCGGGGTGGTACTCATCGTAATGTGCTCAGTTCACTTCCAAGAATTCCAGGCACTTCAGGCCCTAGTTGGTTCTTACTCTCCCCGTGCCCTTGCGGGCATTTACACGCTTTTGCTCTCGGCGAGGCGAAACACTCCTGAGTGCGACCTCAGTCATCTCTCGCTCCCGTGTCAGACTCCTCGATTGGTTCGTGCCAATGTCATGTCCAACCCTGCAGGCTTCGATTAAGAAATAAATTTCTCAACCTCGCGCTGCCCTGCCTATCTACGTGAGGGCTTTTCGTCATGCATCTGTTCCGTTTCACGGGACGACAGGTAGCATGCCGACGGCGGGCTTCAACACACTATGTGTGTCATACCGCATTCAACAATTCAGGAGCTCGCGCGGGATGATGAGTCCCGCGGTCACAGGCTAATAACGCCCCTGATGCGCTTGTTACCGCGCACCGTCCGTTTCCGAATCGCACGGATTCCGTGTATGCATCACCACAGAAATGGAGTAGAAGCGGGGGATTAGTCCAGGATGGACATCCTGGGGGTTACTCCCCGCCACCCTCCCGGCACGTAGCGGGCGCCCTTTTCAGACGCACTACGCGCTGCGACATCGATGGCAAATCGATGCACGCCGATGGAATAACGATGATTTGTGAGCAAGGTCGATTGGCGTCGACCTGCCCTCTGATGAACAAATTTTTGATTTCAGAAGCAGGCGTTGGCGACGCCATAAAAACCTAGTGCGATGTTTCGGCTTATCACATGGTTTTCCTTTTTTGTATAGCGCCTAGGCAATGAACCAGCATCCCACTCGAGTTTTGTCCTCAAGGCTCTACAGCGTCATCAACGTCACTATGAGGAATCGACTTCAGTTTTTTTTGTCATTTTTTTTTATGGGTTCAGTGTGTGCAGACAATTTCATGTCTTCAAACTGGCCACATGCAGCAGACATCGCTATAGGAGATATGTCTGACTACAAAAGCACATCTTCTAATGAAAAAGCCTTTATCTCCCCTGGATTTGCCTATCCCCAAAAACCAGACCGCTCTGATGCAGCATCTTCAACTACTTGTCGGTCGAGAAGAGCATCGTTACTGGTGCGGCGGTACTGTACCCATAGAAAAGCTTGAGGCGTTTGTCTACAAAATGGCAGAACGCTACCCCATCACCAGAAACGCCCGCGGCCGGGTATATGACCGCAAACGGGGTATCGCGGTGGTTCATTTCATCGTATTTCCGGTCAAAAACGGAATCGCCTGGTGGCTGCTTTCAAGCACTGGAAAAGGCGGACTAGCAGACCCTGCCATGCCCGATTTCCATGTTTCTCACGATGCAATGGAAACGGCACACCATATCGAATTCGAAGACTATGTACTTTTGTATGCACACAAGCCGGCAGGGCGTCAAAAGCCGGGAAGACCTGCCGATGTACGGCGGGGTCTATCTACATGGACATGGAAAATTCGAAGCTCAACCCTCACTGAACTGAAGGCTGGAATTGAACGTGAGGCCCGGCTGCTGGCCTACGGCGACGATGGGCTTCACGGACGCCGTCCGTGGGGTTTGCGGGGTTTGCTGGCATACCAACGGCAGCGACCACTATTTTCGGGCGTTCGAAATCAAGTGATAGAGCTGCATCGTTTTGCACGTGACACGTGGGAACAGCGCAGACCTGTCTGGAAGAAAAAATACCCCGAGCATACCAGCCGCTATGGCGAAAACGCTGGTGCACTAATGCCGTTGCAGACTGTGATGCAGCAGCATCTGCCGACCATGAGCAGAATCAAAATATTTGGCAGTGACCCAACAACTATTCAACACCTCTGCCCCGCAGCGATGCGCTGATACTGCGTGCATTTTGTTTGCAGTAAGTACCCCTAATGGGTCCAATTTGCTAACGATTTGTACCGAGGTACGGCCAGCTTGTCGCGAGCCAGGCCAATCCAGAGGCCTTTTGAGCACACTAGTATGAAAAAAGGGACGACCCTCGTCGCCCCCAAAAAAATCATGACATTAATCACAGTTACTTTTCTTAGGGTAACCGAGACATCGCAGATACTTGATTATTGTTGAATAGCCGCCCGTCTGAAGTTGCAATCGTACATTCGTCGGTCCTATTACCCGTCCTTGCTTTTTCAACTCCTCGCACGCCTGGCGAACCTCGTCCAGCGTAATCCCGGGTCGACCGCGTCGCTTCCCTGCTGTTCTCCTCTCCATATATGCCTCACGTACTAACAATCGTTAATACGTGTAGCTATCCAATTTCATAATGGATTTTTTGTTCAGCGACAATTAACTTGACCGGTTAGCGACAATTATCTTGGCCGGTTGATCTGCTAGGGTTTGACACAGCAAATTGGAGATATCGCTGTGTCGGGCAAACGAATAACAGATCAACAAATCAGGTTGTATATGAAACATCGCAGCGACAGGCCGCAAGGTGTAGCGGCCGCCAAGGCGGGTATCTCAGAGCGCTCGGCCCGGCGAATTGACATGAAGGAACTTCAACCCCAATTGGGTCAGCGGACATGGCGTACGCGCCCCGATCCGTTAATTGACGTGTGGGCGTCAATTGTCGTGCCTTGGTTGGAGCGCAACGAAACGATCAGCAGCATCGGTATCTTCGATTATCTGTGCGAATACCACGGTGACTGCTTTGACCCACGGGCACGGCGTACCTTAGAGCGGCGTATCCGCGCATGGCGACAACTACACGGCCCTGAACAAGATGTCGTGTTCTTACAGACTCATGCCCCAGGGGATCTGGGCATCGCCGACTTCACCGTGGTCAATGAGCCCGTTACGATTTGCGCTCAACCCTTAAAACATCGTCTGTTTCACTATCGTCTGGTGGCCAGCGGGTGGGCTTATGTCCAAGTCGTCTGCGGCGGCGAAAGCTTTAGTGCATTGTCCGATGGCTTACAAAATGCCTTTTGGCAAAGCGGTGGCGTACCCCGTCAATTACGCACCGACAGTCTGAGTGCTGCCTACAAGAACAAGGCAGAGCATGATGACTTTACGTGTCAGTTTGAGCAGTTGTGCCAGCATTATGGCGTGCGAGCCACTCGCAATAATCGGGGCGTGGCCCATGAGAACGGCGCCATCGAATCGCCGAACAATCATCTGAAGCGACAATTACATCAGGCGCTGGTCTTGCGCGGCAGCTTTGAGTTCGACACGCTTGAGGCTTACAACAAGTTCGTGCAGCAGTTGGTGGCGCGGCGTAATCGTCGCGTTGCAACTGCTTGGGCGGATGAACGCCGTCAATTACGCCCCTTACCGTCAAAGCGCAGCGTCAATTACTCGGAACAGAGGATTCGCGTCACCCGCAGCAGCACCATTGAGATACGGCGAATTGTGTATACGGTGCCGTCACGATTGATTGGCGCCAGGGTGACGGTACGTATCTACGATACAAAACTGGAGATCTGGTGTGCGAACGAGTGTACGTTGACACTGGATCGGGTCTTTGCGCCCGCAGGTAAAACTCGTGCGCGTAGCGTCGATTATCGGCATGTCATCGAGGCTCTGGTTAAAAAGCCCAGGGCATTCAGGTCTTCGCAGTTACGCGATGAGCTGCTGCCGACTCACGACTACCAGACCATTTGGCAGCATGTTGACCATAGGTTGAGTGCCGATGCCGCTTGCCAATACATTGTGCGTTTGCTGCACTTGGCAAAGAAAACCGATCACCAAGACGCCATTGGTCGATACGTTCTGGATCAAGTCGCCCTGAGGGGTTTACCCAGCCTCTTGTCTTGCGAAGAGCGATTTGCACCCAAAACTCGCATGATGCCAAAAATCACCGTGCGTCAGCACAATTTACATGATTACAACCGTCTGCTTCAGACAACGGGAGTGCAGCATGGCTAACGTAGCAAGCTTACCGATCATGCTTAAATCGTTGCGGCTGGCGTGTATCAATACCCATTGGCAAAGTGTTGCCAAGAAAGCGGTGGCTGAGAGCTGGATGCCAGAACAGTATCTGGCCGAATTGTGCGCCATGGAACTCTCGACACGGGACGATAAAAGACTCCAGCGTCACCTCAAAGAATCTGACCTACCGCCAGGCAAAACATTGAGCAGCTTCCAGTTCGACGCCGTTACTGGTGTAAACACACAACAGATCAATGCCCTTGCGACAGAAACGCAGTGGACAGTGCGTGGTGAGAATGTGCTGATCTTCGGCGCCAGTGGCTTAGGCAAAACACATCTGGCTAGCAGTCTCGGCTACAGCCTGATCGAGGCGGGAATCCGGGTGAAATTTATCAGCGCCACCAATTTGGTGCAGGAGTTACAGCTGGCCAAACAGCGCTATAGCCTGGCCGACGCATTGGGCAAACTGGATAAATACGCCGTCTTGATTCTGGATGACTTGGGCTACGTAAAGAAAACTGATCAGGAAACCAGCGTCTTGTTTGAGCTCATTGCCCATCGGTATGAACGTGGCAGCTTGATCATCACATCCAACCAAGCCTTCAGCGATTGGGACCACTTGTTCGACGACAGCGTCATGACCGTGGCCGCAATTGACCGACTGGTGCACCACGCAACCATCTTTACATTGGAGGGGGAAAGTTACCGCAGGAAAACATCATTAAAGCGTAAACAACAAGACCAGCATCAATGAGCGTCAACCGGCCAAGTTAATTGACGCCGACCGGCCAAGATAGTTGACGTTGAACATTTTTCTTGTGAACAGCCGCAACAACCAGGACTAGGACTGTTGAAGCTCCTGGATTTTGCCCCACACTTCCGAGGTCACATCAGTCCAGTGCATCACGTTATAACCGGCGCTCCAACGCTTCCAGACGTACTCAGTGTCAGCGTCAGAACCTGGTTCTCCTACTAGCTGGTATATGCGTCCGCTTTGCGTAACAGCCGTTGCTGCTTGATAGTCGATTGACATCACTGCAGAGCTGACACGTCCACCGAAGAGACCTTCACCGCCGCACAGGTGGCGACTTCCGTCTTCGAGTTGGAAGACTCGCCATGGACGTAGAAAAACGACCGGTTCAATACTCACATCAGCAGGACGGCGAATCGGCATCTTGCTTCTCCCTTTTTTACGTCAAAAGGGAAATCATGTCCTGTAACGTTGCAAGTACGCCAACGTTTTCGATTACGAAATCATCACATACCTGGATGGGGAGTTTCGTAATCGAAATTTCTTGCAAAGTGCCAAGTCAATCGAGAAGCTAGTGGATTAAGAAATCCATGCGGAAGGTGGTACTGTGACAACAAAACGTCCCAGCAAATCAAGAACTTCTTTTTTTTATATATTTCTTGCGCCAGAAGGAACGATGAGCAGCTGGGAGCTGCGCTTTGATTCCACATCCGAGGAACCTGTTGTTGTTCGAGGCCAGACCGGATACTTTGACCAGTATCTGCCGCTCGTTAGGCTTGCGCGAAGGCATCCCATCCGCTACATACTGTGTACAACAGCGCTCCGAGAGCTTGAAAAGATGCCTCGCTCCCTGCGACCGTATGTCATTCTGGAGCCCATGCCATTTACAAGCCCCGACATTTTTGGTGTATTCGCAGTGCGCGAAAAGAACTTGGAAGACAGGGTGAGGCACTACGCGCAAAGCCATTACCTGGAGCAATGGCTACTCATCGACAGCACGTATGAACGTCGTGACATAGTCACACCGGAATACACCTCGCTCGCCTGCGACCCGGTAGAAGGCTTGGGGAACAGCCAGTTGCTGGCGCGCATCACGGAATGGCTGTGTTGCTCATCTGAAGCCTCATCAGCCCCTTAGCGTGCCGTTATACCGAATTATCTCGGAGAGGGATAATTATACCGTTCGTTGATAATTTCTTTAAATCAATAGGTTATGGCGATTTCTATGCGTGCGACCAGATACTCAGTCATACCGCAGCCGAGTCACCTTGAACAGACCGTCGCCTACTAATCCGCAGCTTTGGAGGTGTTTCGCGTTTTTAGGGCTAAGCGCCTCTATTGTTAGCCACTTTTTATTGGCTGCTTAACGGTTCATTTCCAATCAGGGCCTGTCGCTCGGCCAAAATGCAGTTCGCGGTGGCAGTTCGGACACAGTCCTATTGCATTTTCAACCGTATCTTCGCCTCCATTAGCCAATTGTATTTTGTGATGTACCTCCAAGTAAGGCTGAGCATTGGTTTTACGGTTGAAAGGGGCTGGCTGTTTGCATCTTTCGCAAGCGGCGCCTGCACGGTTAAGAACCTCAGCCACCACGTCCGGATTGCGCTTATAAACAACTGCGCGGACTTCTATTTTTTCGGGAATTCTAGAGGCCAACCTTAAGCGTTGCTGCCGTGCTACTGGTGCATCCGCCAGGGCCTCTCTGACTTGTCTATCGAAATCTTCTTGAAGGTGTTGGGCTTCGTTGTGCAGAGAAACTAGTGTTGCATGTTTCTCGACGAGAGCACGAAGTGACGGTAGGGATGATTTGCCTACCTCTTTATAATAGTTAATGTGCTGTCGCACTGAGCTTATAGCGGCTTGAGCAACGGTGTCACCAAAATCAGCGCGAATGTGAGTAAGGTAATAATCAGTAGCGGGTACATTCATAGTTCGAGTTGTTCGAGCGCCTGTTAGCATTCGTTTGAAAATTTCAATGTAATCACTTGCTGAACCAGCGCTCATGCCACTTTGTTCGTGGATTTTTTGAACACCTTCGTTTTTGCTCAAGGAACCACTTCGTACTTGCTTAGCGATAGCATAGGACGTTTCGATTTGTAGTTTGGTAATTGCGTTTACTTGTATCATCTTTGGCAAAGTCGTTTCCAGGCTATGTGAAAGTCTGAAACTTTTTCTTCAAGGTAGGTTAATTCGGGCGTTCCACCGGATATAAATCGTTGATAGCCACCATAACCACCAAATCCATTTTTGCTGTTCACTTTTCCGCATGTTACCGGTAATCCGTCTTTACCTCGGTGAAAATAGATGTCTGAAAATCGAGCAGATTTTTCGTCCCTAAGTAGTTTCCGAACGCTATCTTGCCCTTTTGCAATCCAGATAAGCTCTCTAGTACGCTGTTCATCAGCTTCTTTTTTTTGGGCCTTGGCTAACTCTTGTTGTGCTTTTTTCTTCTTTTCGTCGGCTGCTATGGCATCTGCGGTTTTTTGCCTCGCTAGTGCAGCTTCAGTTGTTGATGGGTTCTCTGGGGCTCGTGCCATTGGTGGTGTCCCCTCAGTAGGACCGCTCAAAATATACATGGCCGTTGCGAATGAACCGATAAGCAGCAACGCTGCTGCAGTCGATTTCCTTTTTCTTGAAAGGAGTTTTTCAGTTGAATCTATCGTGCCCGCTATTTCTCGCCGATTATGTTGAGTTTCTTCAACCGGAGCGCCACAGTGCGGACAGGCAGCGGCTTTATCGCTAATCCTTGAGTCGCATTCAGGACAATTGGTTAGGGCCATGACGGATTAATCTGTAAGTAAATGATATTAGGATAACTGATTGCTTAGGCGTTGTGCCTATGATTTGGATGTATGTGCTCGGAACAACCAAGGCGGCCAGCTCGGCCGCCTTGCAGCGCACGTTTGATTTGAAGTAAGCCTCACGTGAAAATTTCATAAACAGGAGGGCACAGTGGGAATTAAGACTTTTGCTGCTGAGTGTACAGATGGGATAAATCTACGCCGTCGAATTTAATCATATCCACAGCTTCAATCAGGGCCTGGTTGCTGAACGTGCGACGACCACCGCTTTTCTTTCCGTAACGGTCTGTCATGCCTTCAAGAGAATGACCCATAAGAGCATCGAGAATCGGTGCTGAGACTCCGCTTTCAATGCCAAAGTCCTTCATGTTGTGCCGGAAGGAGTGGAACGTATAGCGGGAATCGTCTACGACGTGCTCGTCCAGGTATTCATTGAACCAAGTCGAATAGACGGCTGTGTATTGCTGGTATTTGTTCAGACGCAACTGCGGAAACAGTCGCTCATGCCCTTGTTCACGTCGGCTGTCTACCAAAGCCTCGAAGCCAATTTTCAGCAGCTCCGGATGGACCGGCACATGGCGCCACGCTCCTTCATTCTTTAGGAGTTGTGTTTCATCCAGCTCTGCGATGCGTATCCAGAGTCTGTCGCTGCGCATAGTGATGTCTTTCACGAAGAGCTGACCGATTTCTTCCAATCGTGCACCTGTTGTGAGGGCTATCAGCGGTATCCAGAACGCCGCATCGCCGCCGCCTTTTCCAGGGAGTTCGCTCTTTGTGAATACCGGGGTATTGAACAGCGAGTTTAGGTGGTTAATTTCAAACGGCTGACGAGCCTCTCTTGCTTGCTTGGCATGATTCTTAGATATCTTGACTTTGACCAGTCCGAAGGGGTTCACCTTTGTGGCAACCTCTTTTTCGTCTATCGCTGTTGAAAACACGGCGCGCAGGAGAGCAACCTTCTTTTTGACTGTCTGTAAGTTCAGATTTTTTTCTTTTAGCTGCTTTACCCACGCATTCACGTGCTCCTCGGTGATTGATGTGGGCGCCAATTCCCCGTGGAAAGTCCGCCACTGCCCCAAGACGCTGACTGTTTCATCGTAGCTTTTAGGCCGGGGTAAACGCTCTTTTTTCCACGTTGCAAGCATGACTTCCCAACTGTCGACTAGGTGAGGCGAGGCGGTCTGGACTTTGGGCGTGGGGATGTCCGCACCGCCTTGACGCTCGATGAGCCGCTTGATGACCTCAATCTCTTTGCGCAGCAGGTCAAACTTGTAATCTTCAAGTACATCCGGCGCGGTAGTGAGCGGGCTCAGGCGCTCTGCGTATAGATGAGCCGCCGCACTATCTTCGATGATTGCGAGACGTTTGAAGGTTTTTGCCCGCTCAAGGCGCTTGAGTTGCTCCTGAAGTTCTTCCGCTTCCGTTTCAAGCGCAATAAAGGCTTCATCTTCCTCTTTTTCGTGCGCAGCGCGTTTGACCGGGTCAGCAGCGTCCAAAGGGCTTAACTCGTGAGGCAGCAAGGCGTGGCACTGCAATTCGTGTCCCGCAAGCAAGGCCTCTTGGTATCTAGTCAGTAGCGTCGGAATCATCCAGCGCTCCAGCGGGGCTGTCAGCGCGTCAGGGTCGCTGAAGTCGCTCTGCAGCGCTTGTAGCCGCGCTGACAGCGCATCCTTGACGTTTTCATACTGGTCTTCGGCTTCTATGAACAGTTTGTCCACTACGTTCGCAGCCATGCGACAGCGCTGAGCGGCGTCTCGAAGGGCTGAGGTTTGTAAAGAGAAGCGGATTTCGTGGCGGCCAATGGACGCCCGTAAGCGTTTCGGCACGCTGCGCCTAAACCAGTATTGGCTTGATTCCGGGTGGGTAGAAAGGTAGGGTGTATTGTTTAACGACATGTTGAAATTTCCTGTGGCTATACGTTCAATGTCGCGGGTTGTTGGGCGGTGTATGTACCAGCCTTCTGTACCAGCTACTTCGTCTAGCAACTTGTCGTTAAACCTAAAATGGAAGCCATTTTAGATGAAAAATACCATTGAAAATCAATCACTTACGTATTAAAAGAACAAAAAAACTGCCCCGAACCTTGCGGTGTCGGGGCAGCTTGTATTCTTTGGTGGCGCATCCCTGATTCGAACAGGGGACCTGCGGATTATGATTCCCGGGAGCCACAAAGTAGCATAATTAATAATCTTTTTTAATCAATAGGTTGCAGCGTCAGCCACAAGTAACCTGTTAAAGATTATCGCCCAAATTACCCCTGTTTTTCTCAATTTAGGGCACGTTTTGGACACACTCAATACGACCACACATTTGGGCGAGGAAAGTCGGTTAACGTGTCCAGATGCAAGAAACGCCCTCCACCTTTCTGTTGCACACCGATACCGGTAAATCCGGCCGCCATGGCCAGCTTAAGCACCTGGTGGGCATCGTTGCCTTGTACGGCGATATCGGCGGCTTGTCCGCTCGCGTGAGCACCAGGTGAAGCCTTCTTTGCCTCGATAGGGTGTTTTGGGCACCGGTAGCCAGAACTGATGATCATGGGCTTGCCATAGGCTGTTCGCAGTTGCTGCAACTTATCCATGAACGCCGGCTGCATTTTCGTTTTTCCGCAGTGCTTGCAACGAAATTCCGACTCGGAAAAATTTGGATATTTTGACCAGTCCATATCTACCTTTTTTTTAGTGCATCCGCCACGCCTGGCAAAATCTTCTCAGCTGAGCGCCCAATCACGTAGCCGCCAATGCCGAGCTCAACGATCGACCAGAGTTTTAAGTATTCGGCTTCAGATAGTTCCGGCGCAGCGAACCCAAACCATCTGGCCACGATCAGGCCGCCGAATGTCAGCATCAGTATTGGTCGCCAATTGGCTGCCAACCAATGTTCGCTGGCCGCTTCTGTTTTGATAATCTCGGCGCGCGCTCTTAATTCCTCGAGCTCACCTTTTCGCGCCATTTCCATGAGCGCGATTTTTGCTTGTGCTTTCTTTTCCTCATCTGGCCATAGCCGATCAATGAGTTGGCTGCCGATGCCTAAAATAGCTGCTATGGGTACCATATTTCCCTCTTCACTTAATGTCTTCAATCTTCTTATCCAAACGAATGAGGCTGGCCTTGATTTCTTGCAGTGACTCACGTATTTGGTTGGAGTGCTGATCAATCATCGCGCTTTGGTTTTGATCGGTAATCCTTTGCGCGTTTCGGTTTTCCTCGAGAACAACCACACGCTTGTCCAGATTTACCCAGGCGGCGGCAAGCATGGCCAACAAACCAAGTAAGGTAAGCACGTTTCCGAAATCGAATTTTGGGTCGAACCGTATCCGCGATTCACTCGGTTTGTGTTCCATATATATTCCCCTTGATTGCTGAGCAATTTCTTTGACATCCGGTGTTTATCATTATGGGTTTCAGCAAGGCAGGGGGTGGATTTTTGTTCTAGAAACCGTTAAAACCGAGAAAAGTTCTCAAGGGGATGAAAGTGAAATTATTTGTATTGATTTCAGCCGTGCTATTAACAGGTTGTGCCAGCACATCGAATATGCAGGTCGGTCCCTCTACATATTTCGATGAAAACGCCGCCAATTTTGTGGCTATCGGCGATTCAATACCAAATGACGCGGAGCCAGTGGGACCTGTTGAGGCAAGTCGATGCCAGAGAAATTCGCTCGACGCAAGCATTTCTGACGATATGGTGCTTCATGATTTGCAAATAGCAGCTTATGCAAAAAGAGCCAATGGAATAGCCTCGATCTCGATAACAAAGGAGTCGGGATTGCTACAAAATTGTTGGTATGTCCTTAAGGGACGTGCGCTGGCGTATAAAACTAAAAACGCTCCCATCCACCCAGAAGATGTTCAGAAAGTTTTTGATCAGCAGGATGAAATGTGGGCTGAGCAGCTCGAAAATGGCGAAATAACGCTCGTTCAGTATTCGCGTAATGTATTTGAGTTGGCCAAGAAGCTCGATCCTCAAGCGGCGCAAGTTCATGCTTTTAACGCCTACCGAGTCTATGCAGCTAAACAACTTGAGGATAAGAAAATTACTCAGGAAGAATACGATTACCGTGTTTCAGAAAAATATGCTGAGCTGGTTTCGGTTAGCGAGGAAAAGTCTCGGCAGAATGGCCGACAACAAGTTGTGAATGGGCAGCATGTTGACCCAACGCCATTTCTTCTTTACGCAATAGGGCAATCTTTTAAGAATGCCTATCAGCCCCCACCAAGAAACTTTGTTAATTGCACAAGCAATAATTTTGGCGGGAGCATATCGACTACGTGCTATTGATATGGAACCAAATACACTTTTCGGAATGGACCCAATTTTTTTCGGTTGGTTAGGGGCGGCGGTCATCCTGGCTTGGTGGAACAGCCGAGGCCCCAAATAAAGAACCGTAAACAGAAGCCGGCACAGCGAGCTGCGAAAGCGGTACCCGCTGGGCTGGTTTAACCAGCGACGGGGCAACTCGTTGCGCGGCACCTTGCCGGGTTCCCTGAATTACGCCCTGAATGGTCGGGCCGATACCAAGTAGCGGAACCTTGGCGCTCACAGCATCCAGGAAGTCCATACCACGGCCAAGCACAAGTGCGCCAGAATTCGAATTATTAACCGCGCTTCCCGCTGGCTGAGCAGTCATGTAACTACCAACCCTTCCTATGGCGCGCAGCTGTTCGATCTCCTGCGGATCGAAAAATACCGACAGCTTGTTGCCGCCCAGCGCTTTCAACGCCTTGTTGTAATTCGTAGCGCTAAATTTCCCCACCTCATCAGAAGCGCCGCTTAAGGCCTTGTCTTTCAGCCAGGTCGCAATGTAAGAGCGGATCGATTGCAGTGCCTCGGGCGATTCACCGACAGCACGCTTGATCGTAGCCATGTCTTTTGTACTCACCCCTGAGCCGATCAAGAACTTGCTGACGAATTGATCTGGCGTTGCGTCACCGTCATACACAGCTTTGATGGCCGGTGAAGACTCAACCCACTTCATCATGTTGCGGTGCGCTGCCCTGGCCTTGTTAAAGGCGTCAATGGCATCCTGACCAAGGGTGGCGTCATTGGCTACAGCAGGCAGGTTGCCGGGGTTTACGGCTCTGGCTCCCTGAGCTGCGGTCTGCTGGCCAAGCGGTAGCGGTGGCGCATCGTCAAGAGCAGAGCGAACCAACCCAAGCGCGTACCGCGTATTTCCATCGGTAGATCCTCGTTGCAAGGTACTGATGACCGTTTTCAGTTGATCGGCGTAGTCAACAGTAAAAGGAACTTCCCCGGCGCTAATCTTGTTGATGTGATCGCGGATTTGGGGCGGCAGAAACCCTCCGGAAAGGTTGTCATCCAGCGCCTTGATGGCGTTGTCGGCAAACGCTCGGCCATCGAGCGGAAAGCTCCGACCTTGCGAGTCACGAGCGGCTGAATAAAGGGCGTCTATTTGAGACTTGCGCGAATCCAGCCCGCCCTGGATCTGGTCAATGGCTCGCTGGCCAACCGCATAAGCATCGTCTGCCGAATCGGCTCCCTGCTGGTTTAGTGCGCGAATCAGCGCAGCATTGTTTTCGTTCTCAATCCTGGCCAGCCCTTGCAGGCCTGTGTCGCTGGAATTGGCTGCGCTTTTGGCCAGGTTCTTTTCGCGTGTCAGCTGGACCGGATCCAGAGTTAGAGTTCCCCTGGTTGGAGTGGCACCTTCAACCCGTGCAAATTCGATTAATCGACGAACGGCGTCGGCATTTAAATCGTCGCCGGTCCGCAATGCCTTCTCAACTTCGGACCGAACTTGTTGGCGTACACGTTCTGGTACCGCAGCCCAGTCAACGCCAGAACGGCTCATTTCTAATTGAATTCGCTGCTCAACCTGTTGCGGACTTGTGGCGCCAACAACAGGCAGGCGCCGGCCTACAGCCGCAGAGCCACGCTGAACAGCGTTGGCAGCAATAGGAGACGCAATGCCACCGGCCAGGCTCGCCACTGCTTGAGCTACCGGTCCGCCGCCAGCTTCGCGCACGGAACCACCAGCGCCCCCGGCGCCAGCCGCTGAAAGAATTTGTTGCCCAGGGTTTGTGCCTAAGGCGCTAAGCGCGGATTGAGTGATTCCGGTCGCGCCTTGCGCAAGCTTAGTTGCCGTGCCCGATACACCGCCAGCGCCAGCCATTAAGCGGGTAATGTCTCCGACAACACGTTCTGTTGCCCCTTCTGGCTTAGGCAGGCCTAACGTATCTGCGAGGGCAGACATGGTGCTGCCAGTTGTGCTTGCTTGAGGCAAACCAGATGCTTCGAGCGCGGGATTAATTGCCATTCGAATTGGCTCGGTCAGTATCTGCGCTGCTTGGCCAACTCCCTCAAGCCCGTGTCTGGCCGTTAAGCCTACCTGTCGAGGGATTTGCATCAGCGCGTTGCCGACACTCTCAACAAATGAGCTATCGTCATCCGATGCTGATTCATCCAAAAACCGCACCTTTGACATATCAAGGTCAGGAAGTCGTGGTGGCTTATTTTCAAGCGCTGAAGAGGGCGGCTGTATCTCGGTATTAACGAAATTAACTTTCGACATATCAAGTGGCGCAGACTCGTCCAGAAATTTTACTTTCGACATATCAAGCTTAGGCAGCGTGCCGGCATTGGCGGCAGGGAACACCGCCGATGCAATCATGTCCATAACGCCCGGAGCTTTACGCACAGCCTTGGTCACATTGACCATTTTACGTATATAGGCTGGGTCTTCTGCATAGCCGCCGGCTTTGAGCGCCTGGGCGAACTTCAGGGGGTCTTTGCCCGAACCGATTGCGCCAGGGTACTTGCGCTCAATCAGTCCAGCGTAATGATCGGCAAATGCGTCGGGCGTCTCGAATGCTCGATAGTTGTCGTTTGACCCGGTCATATTGTCGATCGCGGCCACCCCACCTCCAGAGAAGTCTTTAATGTTGCCCAGGTTGTTGGTGCCAGGAATCACAGACTTACCCCATCCGGTTTCAAGCCCCCATTGACCCAAAAGGATGGAGGGGTCGACGTTTAGGCGCTGGCCGACTTTTTGAGCGATGCCGCCGTATTGCTTGGCAAAGGTTGCTGGATCAGCCATATTAGTTCACCCATTCATAAGAGCCGTCTTGATACATCACGCCGCGACGCCCCTCGTATTCAAAGGGGCGGCCTTGACCTTTCGGGGCTAAGGTTGATTGCGGAGGAGTTGCTTGCTGCACCCCGCCATTCGGGGATGGCAGGGGGCCGCCTGGCCGAGGAGTGGCCATGTCAGCCACCGAAGAAAGTCCTTTGCGTATTGCATCAAGAGCCGTTCGACGCGCCCGTGCTTTTTGTTCGAGCACGGCAGGGGTATCAAATGGTTGCGGTAAATAAGTTTCGCCATAAATTTCCATTTCTTGCTGCGTAATAGCTGCACCCGTATCTTTGCGCAATACAGCGGCAAGGAACTCGCGACCGGCTTGCTGCGCCTTTTGGAAATTTTCGGAAACCAAGGCATTACCTGCTAACGGGATTGAGCCTGATGCGCGTTCTACCGCATTTGCCAGAACGTCATCAATTTGATCTAGATTTGCTAAAGCTGCCTCACCGCGCTCAAGATAGACCAGGTCTTTAGACTGCTGTTCAGTTATTTTTGGCGGTTTTGTGCCCTTGGTTACGCTCACCGTGCCGTCTGGGTTGGTGGTAATGGCAAAATCATCACGCAACTTAGGCTGGAAGTCATTTACGGGGCGTATGCTGCCATCTTTGTACCGCTGAACCAAAACGGGTACGCCGTTTTGAGAAACTTCGAATGGCTGGCCTTCAGCTTCGCTCATTCCGGAACGCTCTTTGTCAATGAACAAGTTTGAAAGCCCCACGTTCCCTGCGTTAATTTCCCCGGTGCCAGAATCAATTGCAAAGCCTGTGTTGCCAACCGCTTTAAATGGCTCGTAAGTATTTCCATTTGCAGCTGCTACTAACCGGTTTTGGTTTGCTACATCCCCCGCGTTGCCGCGTGCGACTCCTTGCCCAGTAAGGTCGGAGCCTTGGATTTTCGAGAGCATGCCAGCAATGTCCCCCTCTCCAGTAGCGCCGAATAAGCCCAAACCTACTCGCAAAGCGTTCGCATAAGTTGGGTTCGATTTCGCGTATTCTGCGATCTGGGGATCTTCAAGAAGTGCAAATGGATTTGCCCGACTGTCGTTTGTCATTCTTAAGTCGCGCGCTTCTTCGGTTGCCGCGGCTGTCTGCGCCCCCATTAGCGCCCCTTGTGCGCCTGCCATTAGCGATGAGCCTTTGTTTTGGGAAAGCGCCTTAATGGCTGGCCCGAGCGTTGCTGCCAGACCGCCGGCGAAACCGTCAACAGGAATAGTAGTTCTCATACTTGTCACCCAAAGAGTCGAAGTCCAAGGTTGCCTTTACCGGTAAACCCGACATTATTTGTTTGCGCTACCGGTTTGGCGCCAGACCAAACGTTTGACCCAGCTGCTTTTGCTGAATTGCTCAAGCCATCAAATCCGCCCATCATTCCGACAGTACCTACGCCTTGCAATACGCTTCCTGCGAGCATTGATCCGCCATCTGGAATGCCGGCGCTTTGTATGCCGACCTGGTCGGCGGCGTGCTGCCCCCTTGAGAAGTTTTTGAGCATTCCAATTTCATTGGCCGTATCACCAATGCCTATAGCTTCGTTTTGGCGCAATTGCGATGCCGATCCGATTCGGCCAAAGATTCGCGCCAACGCCTCGGCAGTTTTCGCTTGTTGAGCCATGGATGAGGCCCGGGCAGTTGAGTAATCATCAGAAACGTCGCCCTGCACGCTGGGAGCTTCAACCCGCTCAGCCATGTTTTGTTTGACTGGCTCCAGCATTTCCGTGGTCAGTTGCTGTTCAATAACATTTTGCTTATCCAGTCGATCATCGGGGTTGAACTCCGTAGCCTTTTTCATGGCAGCCTGTTCGGCCTGACGCTGCAGGTTTTGTTGGCGCATGAGAGATTCCTGAATAGCTCGTTGTTGCCGGGCTGCAGCGTCTTGTTGTGCCTGGTTCTGAATAAAAGCACCGCCGATCGCTGCGACCAGGCCCGCTATGGTGAACGGATCCATTTTTATTGCCTCCCTTAAACGACGCGGCCGGCGGTGCCACCGCTCCGAACTGATGCGTTTCCTATCCGATCCTCTCGGTACGGCGCCATACCTTGCTGAAATGCTTTCATCTGCTGGTTGTACATATAAGCGTTTGCAAGGTCGCCAAATAAACTCCCCACGGTGGCCCCAGATGCCGCGCTCGTCGCATTAGCCGCATTGGCGCTTAAGCCTTGCAGTGCCGATTGCGAAGCTGCCCCAGCGTCAATACCCGATTGCGCCATGCCGATTAAGGATTGTCGGGTGCGCTCATCTTGCATTCTGAGGTCGGCTGCGGCATTTTGCCCGATTCCGGTAGCTTTCATGATGCCTTCGTTGGTGATGCGGCCAATTTCTGCATTACTGTCTACGTCGACGGAGCCTCCAGATAGCCCGGCACGCGCCAACCCGAACCGGTTTTGCCGCTCGGCTTCCCGCTCCTGACGCAAGACTTCATCACGATTCAACTGCGTGACTGCTTGCTGTTGCTCTTGATAGAGTTGGTCTCGGTTTGCTGAATTGAAAATATTGTTAATTGCGGCCAGGGCAGCGCGTTGCCGAGCCTGGCGCTCTTCTTCCATTTTTGCAGCGCCCCCGTCTCCACCGCCACCACCACCCCCTTTTCCAGGGCGCAGTTTCCCGGCTTTTGATGTTGGCCAAGCATGGATACATGGTCCGCCAATGATTAAATGTTCATGTGATTTCATACCTCAATCCTCATTTGCGTGTATGACTTGTTAAATCCATATTTAGTTAACAGCCGGGCCATTGGGTCATGGCAGAGGGCTTCTATATACGTTGCGCCAGCTTGCCGTGCGAAGGTAAAGAGCGAATCCATGAAAAGCGCATGGGCCTTGGTTAGGTTGCTGCCGGCCAAGGCAATGATGTTTAGTGAAGTCATGTTCGGGTAGTTAATAAACTCCATTGCTCCGGCCATGACGACCTCTCCATCTTGTTCGAGATACCCGATCACAACTCGATTCTGTTTAGCCAGCTCAAATAATTGCTCTGGCTTGAATTCCTTAACTTCGGGCAGGCGGTTAAATACCGGTAGCAGTCGATGTAATTGTGAATCGATTTGCTCTGGCTCCTGGATAAAAAACGCTTTCATATCGCCCCGAGTTCTTCGTAATACAACGTGGCAGAGTCGAGCCTGAATAGTTTTTTGTTCAGGCAATTAAAGCGCAGCGAAAATTCAGTGCCGCTGCAAGACATCGGGATCATCCCGCCTGGTCGAGTGTTGCCGCGAAGTCGTACAACTGGCGTATAACAGTCCGCATTGCGCACATCGAAGCCAATGGAAAAGTCGCACTCTCCTTCCATGACCAAGTCAACTCCCATGATCTGCTTTAACTGGCCTGGTGCTTTGAGGTCCATATAGGGGAGTTCGAGAGAAACTTTGAATGGCTGGCCGTCATCGTCATACGCATCGGGTGCGAATCGGTAAACGCTGTCTCCCGATCGGAAGTACAGAGTTCCATTAAGTTCAGCAAAAGCGTCAACTGTGGATGGAATGGTGTACCTTGACCAGGCCGCTATCTTTGAAGACCTGGACAGCGAATAAACAAAAATAATGTTTCCAACTATGCACAGGTATTGCCCTGTTCCGTAATGGAAAAAGGAAGTCGGAACAAATGGGGTGTTTCTAATTACTGGCTTGACTAAATCGTCGATTGGAGAGCCAACATCCGCGTCAGATAGGTTGTTTGTCCATTGCTGGGTAGTAATCGAACGAAAGCCAAAATCCGATAAGAAATAAAGGTCGCCGGACACGTTGGTAACGGTTTTTGGGAAATTTGTGCCAACGTTATCGACAGTGTCTGTCAACGCCATGCGAGTCGGGTCTGGGTCAACAGACCACGTTTGGCCCCCATCTTGCGTAAGCACTACTAAGTTGTTCTTATAAATTCCGAGCGCTTTTGCGTCGCGCGCACCCTGAAAACGTAATCCAGTAGGTAGAAACCCTGCATCATTTGCAGTGGTCCAGTCGCGCGGCTTGTCGGTTGCACAATACCGAACCGTTTCGCCATTAGCGGCAAATATTTTGTTTGCAGTCGAGGCCTTGATGACAGCTTTAGAGTGCGGACAGTTGCCATCAGTTATCAAGGTCGTTACGTTGTCAGTGTAATGGTGCCTAACGACGCCATTTTCATACTCAACCGACGTATATATCTGCCCATTGAAAACATCAGCAAACCAAACTTCCTTGAGTTTTGCTGCATACCCAGTCAATTTGATTGCATTGAAAATCCCGGTTCCAAGGTTGATCGTTCCTTCTGAATAGAAACAATTGAGCTTGCCGAATGCGGCGAACAGTCCTTTTGTTCCTGGCGTAAGTTCTGCGACCTTCACCAGGCCCGGGCGTTTCTGTGTGGCCAAGCCGGTCGTTACGTAGGCGTTTGTCATGTCTCGCAAGCGATTGGCGTCAGAGACTGACGCACCTTTACGCAGGTCGATGCCTAAATCAAACTTGTCGAAAGTAATCGATTTGACAGCCATGTCACACTCTTAGGGTATAGCCGCCGTCAGCGGTTCTGGCGACTTGAGGGGTATTGCCGCTGGCATTGCCTCGCATGAAATACCGTTGGTTTTCATGCTGCCGAGCCTTGTACTTACGCAAACGACGCTCGAACATGGTTCCATATATTTGTGCGTCCGGATGCCGGTAATGTGCTTTTGCCATCGAAATGGCATATTGGAATACCAGGTCATGCGGAACGCTGGGGCGGTCTGAGTCGCGCTCGAACCTAGCCTCGGGTGCGGTATACCAAATGATCATTGAATAGGCTTGATCCGGCGTCGGCCACACTTCTATTTGCCCATTCACATGATCCCAGCGCTCCGGGTAGGACCGTAAATCTGTGTACGATCGCTGATATTCGTTGATGCCCTGAGTCAACTTAACCGGGTTGAGGTCGCTTATTTGCACCCAAATGCTTTGCACTCGCCCGGGATCAATTTCTTCATCATCGGCATCGTTGTGCCAATCGTATAAACGAGAGCCTGCAGAAAGGATGATTAGGCCGCGCCGAACGAGATTTTTTACATCAACCTCGGAACAAACAAAGCTGTGGGCGTCTTGGAGAAACGAGTTTATTAAGTGGCGGTTATTTAATGACCCTGGGCCGGTGGCAACAAAGCCCAAACGACGTTGTAGGTCAGCACGCAGTTCGCCAAGCGTCTTATATCTGCTTTTCATTATGAAACACTCCCGGACAGTTTCACCTCAGTGCCCACTACCGTTAGAGAGAGGGTGATCGTTGTTGCTGCAGAAATATCGAGCACAACTGCCGTGGGATCCACGGTTGCAAGCTTGTTATCGGCTGCTCCTGCAGGGTCGAATAGGGTGCCTATGTCAGCGCCAGTCGAAATCAAAAAGCCTGTGTTGTTTTTGCTATTTCCGGCTGATAAATAACTGCTGGCATGCACCCCTTTGAGCTGCGGGGTTTGTTGATTTGTTGCGACACGCAAGCGGCCGGACACGATATCAAGGCGAGTATCCTGAGAAAAAATGAAAGACTGCGCAGTGATGTTTTGGGCCGCGCTCAAACTTTGCAGATTGAGTGACCCTTGCATTGTTTGCGGCGAAACCTGGTCATTTAGTATCACCCTGGTGTAATCAACAACGCCGGCTGGTCCGGTTGGCCCTTGCGGCCCCTGTACGCCCGTATCACCTTTCTCCCCGCGCAGCCCTGTTAGGCCAATAGGGCCTTGTGGGCCTTGCGCTCCCGTGTCGCCTTTTGGGCCTTTGCCAAAGGCATACCCGCTTGACCAATCGCCGCTGGCATTCGACAGCTTGAAGTACAGCATGCCGTTGTCAACGGCCATAAATGAGAAATTGGCGGGCTGGTTGTCGTAAGTGGAGCGTTGTGAGAATAAGGCGAGAACATCCGCTTCAAATGAAGCGCCGGTGTCGCCTTTGTCGCCTTTGTCTCCCTTAATTCCTTGCGGACCTTGCGGGCCTTGCGCTCCCGTGTCGCCCTTGGGGCCAGGCGTGGCTAAACCCTGTTTGGCTTGATCGGTTAGTTGGTCATACCCAACTGATTTATGTACGAGCGTGCCATCGTCGCGTTGCAATAGAGCCTGGTTGGCTCTTAGCGCATTGATCGAAGTGGAAACATTATCCAGCTCTGCGTCCAACGCGGCGTGATCGGTCCGATCGCCGCTGTTGTCCGTGAAATTTTTTTGGCGAGAGTATTCTGGTGCTTGTGTCATGGGAACGCCTCGGGGTAGATCGTTCCCAATATTTTGAGCCGCGAGGAGGGCGGCTCTGGATAATTGTCACGCAGCTACGCTTAAAGAGTAGCGGCCGTCCTGAATAGGCTATCTAACTCAGATTCGGTACCGCCAAGCTGGGCCCACATCGCTTGCAAAAATGCATTGTTGCGCGCCCATGTATCGGCGTCGTATTCAATCATGGCAGCACGTTTTTGCATGGGGTCTGAAATGGATTCCAAGGCCGCCTCGACGGCATCCAGTTTAGTGACTTCCCCGTGCGGGGTTTGCAGCAGTGCTAACCGGCCCTGACGGCGCGTTACCGTTTCTGGCACTGGGCCAGGATCGGGTACGGCAGCAACAACCTCCCAGGTATCACCTCGCCAGAAACAACCTTGAGTGGCCCTGTCGTATTCCGGGGCTTCAACTCCGGCCCGACCCATCCAGGGTGCCGGGTCGTTGGTTTGAATGTGCTCGCCCGTGTGAGGGCTGTATGCGTCGTTCATATTGCTACCCCAAGTGTTTTCATCAAATTGTGAGAATCAGCCCATTTCGCGTGGCCGCGCCATGACGCCAAGAACTTATCCAGATTTTCGGTTTCGCCACGTTTTGTGTAGCGCTTGATCTTGCGTTTTGCCCGGGTAACCGAGTCCCGACGCAAAAGCTTGTGCGTTGGCCAGATTCGGTATCCGACAAAGTTCACGCCCCGACTGGCCGGCTGAAGGCTCCATTTCGAGAAGTTCATGCCCATCGTTGCCTGGGCGAACCACTGCATGCCCATGCGCAGCACGTCCAGCGCTTCTCGGCTGTGCGCAAGAACAACGATGTCGTCCATGTAGCGGAAGAACCGGGTAACGCCTATTTTGTGGGCTAGCCATCGGTCGATAATGTGGCCATACAGGTTTGCTGAGAGCTGGCTCGCCAAGTTGCCAATCGGCAGGCCCGTGCCTTCAGCGGGAATGATTTTGGTGATCAGGTCGAGAGTTGGCTGGCAGGCGATCTTGCGCCGGTACTCGGCGTGCAGCACATCGCGCCTGACGCTGTAAAAATACTTGCTGAAGTCGGTTTTCAATACCCAGATTTTGGTGCCGGATTTGCCCATTTGCCGCAACGCGGATTGAACTGCAATGGCCGCTGAGTGCGTGCCTTTATTGGTTCGGCATGCGTGACTGGCCGGCAAGAAAACTTTGTCGAATATGGGTTCGATTACATTGCAAAGTGCGTGCTGGGCAACGCGATCCATGAATGGCATGGCCGTGATTTCCCGTGGCTTGGGTTCGTACACCCAGAATAGATTCGGCGGACCCGGCTGGTAGCTGCCGGTAATCAGTGCCTGGCGAAGCTGACTGATGTTCGCTGCCAAGTTCTGCTTAAACACCAGGTGGCCACCTGTGTAAAGCTTGCCTTTTGCTGCCTTGTGATACGCACTGTAGAGATTACTAGTTTCCACAATGCGCGGGAACAAATCCTTGTGTTTCTTACCCATGACTTCCTTAAATATTTGCTGGCGCGGTTTTTGATTTTCACTACTCACCGTTCTCCAGACCCCTAAATGTGTTTGCCGAAGCAGGTAAACCGAGCTGACCATCTGAAATGTGGCCTGGCCGGGGTGCCGTAGCGGCCCGACCGTGTCATAGATAATCGTCACCGGCGGCCCGAACACTGATGTTCCAGTTCGAGTTCGAGAGCGCGTTGTTGAAGTTCGCGCACCGAGAACCGGAGTTCGCCGCGTTGGCGCGGTTGCCGCTTTCATCTCGATTTACCCTTTTGCGCCTTGGCAATCCACGCGCCCAGCATGGCGCCTGTTTCGGCCAAATGCACTTCAGCCACTTCGTGCTGGTGCCTGGACAGCAGTTTCCTTGCTGGGTTTGTGGCAAAACGCAAAAACTCTCGCAACACCGCCAATCCGGCATCGGCTGCGTACAGTCTTGATGCCTGGTCGGATTTTGCAGCAAGGTGAAATAACTCTACCTGGCTGAACATCGTCTTGAGCAAAGTCTCACGAAACACGCGGTGCTTGGCCGGCCAGTTCACGACCATGGGGTAAACGTAGTTCACGAACCCCATGTACTTTTCCGTGACGACCAGGCCGCGTGTTGACGCTCTAACCTCGATGACGGTGGTTGCTTCTTTCATTTACTGCCAGCGCTACCGCGCTGCCCTCCCAAGATTCAGGTGGTCACCGGCGGCCCGAACACTGACGGACCAGTTCGAGTACGAGAGCGCGTTGTTGAAGGTCGCGCACCGAGAACCGGAGTTCGCCGCGAAGGCGCGGCCGCCGCCAAGCAGAACAAGGCCGCCAGCAGCGTAATATTGCCCGCGCCCAACATCGGTATAGGCCGTGCCAGCCGTACTATGTATCGGCCCGCCAATGATCCACTGGTGACCCGTTGCCTGCTCAATCCCGATGCGGCTGGTGTAGCCTGGTTGGCGCGTTGTAGCCGGGATGGTCACCGAGGCACCACCTAACGATTGCGCTTCGGTCACACCAAAAGCGAAACTCATGAATTCGTCGGTTGCCGGCAGGCGCAGACCAAACGCCGACACCAGTTCGTGCGCTTCGAAGGCAGACAGGCGCGAATACTTCAGCACACCATTGCCACCCCATTCCGGGGGAATAAACGGCAGCACCGTGCCTGATGCAACGTTGGTGTTGTACGCCGAAGGCCCATGAATGTGAGG
>TARA_R100000306_G_scaffold62423_1_pt1 | contig 25243 bp, 30 predicted proteins | sample TARA_R100000306 | Tara Oceans TARA_R100000306 (sample SAMEA2620824) | marine metagenome | biome: marine biome (ENVO:00000447); feature: mesopelagic zone (ENVO:00000213); material: "saline water (ENVO:00002010), including plankton (ENVO:xxxxxxxx)" | depth 1000 m | reverse complement strand
ATTGGTCTTATACGGCTCGCCCTCCCGTTTGATTCCGGACCCTAGGGGCCCCAAGGCGACAGTGAGTCGCGAACAGCAAGGTCAAAACCCGAAGCCATGAACTTTAGTTTGATATGCAAAAAATATTTATTACAGCCTTTTTTTCAATCGCGCTGACTGGTTGCGCCCCGGCAACGCTTGATGGCGTGCGCCAAATGGGGCCAGAAAGATCGACTACATTCACCGCCGATCAGAATTATCAGCATGTGTACAGAAAAATACTCCGTCAAGCTCGGGCCTGCCACCAAACCGGCATGATCACGGCGCAAATGGTTGTGCAAGGCGATCTTTATCACGACATCAAATCTGGCACCGTTTCAGTGGCATTGCATGGCGGGCTCGGAGTAGACACATATCAGGTCATTGATGTCGTGGCCGTAGATGGGTCCAAAACAAAAGTTACTGGGCACTATTCTTTAGGAAGCGTCCAAGAGCAGGGCGAACTGCTACGGGCCTGGGTACTGCAGGACTCCACCGAATGTCCCGCTTAGCTTCGCCTGGTGGACGCTGAGGAAGGGCTAACTCTTACCCTTTAGGTAACAAAAGTTTAGTTTGATCTGGGGGTGTGTTACTTTCTGAGTAGGTTAGCTAATGACGATTTCACTTGACGAATTCAAGCTTAGCTAGCAAAATAGATTGAAAGACAACCAAGATTTACCCACAAAATCTGTGGTATTATCTTAGGTTTTGCTGATTATACCTTTAGCTTTTTATTGAGAGATATCATGAATACCCATACTTCATTCGACTCTTGGCTTGAAAGCGAGATCGAAAAAGGGCTGGTAGATATCAAGTTCGCTATCTCCCCTGGCAAGGGCGTTTCTAGCGCAGCCATTCACGGCGAACTTCTTCAGGCAGAGGCTTCTTTGCAGTTTGGCAATCTTGGCAAAGAGCCGACCCCTGTTTCTGAAATCCCGGATTCGATTGCGCAACTTTTCAAGAAAGTAACATTTCATTAAAATAAGCCATTACTGGCAAAACAAAGGCGCCTTTGGGCGCCTTTTTAATTACATGACTCAAGACAAGAATCAAAACCTGAGCGTATTCTATTGGAAGTTGATAGTCGACACAGTGGAGGGGGTTCAAAAAAAGATTTGCGATGAAAATGGTATCGCTCTTTCTCCAAAGAGCGCGGAAGAGTTGTGCCCTATCCCTGTCTTTGAAGAGGCGAAGGCGAACCTGCTTCAAACGGCTAACTACGCGCGCCGCCCTACGGAGATAAAGTGGATTACAAACGGCACGTTTGAGTATTTGAATGCCTACATCAAAAGCTACAAAGACCCCACAACAAAAAGAAAGCGTAGCGAGGTGGTAGTCACCACCCCCAACTATTGCTTGGCACGATTTTTCGCCGCAAAAGAGCTTATGCATTGTTTCATCGACGACGACGGGCATTCAGCGACCAACACTCTTGATCTTGCCAGGTCCTTGATTGATGATCTAGCTGCCTCAGGCCTACCTCGTACCGAGCCTCAGACAATTGTCGATGAGTTTGCCTGGCTAGGCGCAACTCGCTATTTAATCCCCGACGGATGGGTTGGCCCAATCACTAAAACCATAGAGGAGCTGAACAAAGTAGATAGTGCTAACGCATACTACTATGTTGCTCAAAAAATTCGAGCGCCAGAAGTGGTTCTTCGGGCCCGTCTTCGCTTAGCTGGCAGAAAGGTGCGTTCGTAATCCTCTCAGGACGGCTGCGGCCCACTTTCCTTATTTCGCTTACTAACCAATACCGCCTTTGAGCGGTTTTATTGCTCTTAGCACGAACGGAAAGATATCAATGTAGGCGTTTATTTCTTTACTTGGCGGTCGATCTCCGTAAGCATCCGGTAGACCCACATTGACGAACGGCCGCATGAGCGGCCGTTGTGATTTATTCGTTTGATTGCGGTTGCCAGTAATGCGGCAACAGTTCTTCAATGCGGCTATTGGGATGGGTTGGCAAGCGCGTCAGCACATCTTTCAAATAAGCATGCGGATCGTGGCCGTTCAGCCGGGCCGAATGAATCAAGCTCATCACTGCTGCAGCACGGCGCCCAGCCCGCAGTGAACCCGCGAAGAGCCAATTCTTCCTGCCCAGGGCAACTGGACGAATCTGATTTTCGATGTGGTTGTTATCAATGGGGAGCCGCCCGTTATCCAGGTAACGCGTCAGCGCCGCCCAACGCTTCAGGCTGTAGTCCAGTGCCTTGGCAATGCCCGAACCATCGGGCACGCGTAGCCGCTGCGCAAGCAACCAGGCATGCAACTGCTCAATAATGGGTTTGGCGTGCGTTTGTCGTATTCGCCTTCGTTCATCTGGGGTTAAGGCTTTGGCTTCGCGTTCAATATCATAAAGTCGGCCGAAGTACTGTAATGCCTGCTCAGCAATCTGGCTCTGATTGTTAGCATGCAGCTCGAAGAACTTGCGCCGGGCATGTGCCATGCAACCGATTTCGGTCACGCCTTGCTCTTGGAAGGTCTTTTTGTAGCCGGTGTAGTCATCCGTCACTAGGTTACCTTGCCAACTTCCCAGGAAGGCACGGGCATGCTCGCCGGCACGGCTGGGTGCAAAGTCGTACACAACGGCTTTCAGGTCTTCAAACGCACCGGGGGCATAAGCCCACAGGTATGCACGATGGGTCTTTTTACCCGTTTCCGGGCGTAGCATCTGCACCGGCGTTTCATCAGCATGCAGTACATCATGCTTCAGCATCGCTTGATGCAGCGCATTCACCAGCGGTTGCAGATGAACCCCGCAGACACCCACCCAGTCAGCCAAGGTGGAGGTGGGTAATTTGACGCCAGCCCGCTCGAAGATCTTTTGTTGACGGTACAGCGGCAAATGATCAGCATATTTGGACACCAATACATGAGCCAACAACCCGGCTGTCGGTAAGCCTTTATCGATAATGTGCGCCGGAACAGGCGCCTGCGTGAGTGTCTCGCACTGGCGACACGCCCATTTACCTCGAATATGGCGTTCAACACGTGCGATGCCGGGGAGATAGTCCAGTTTCTCAGCCACATCTTCGCCAATGCGTTGCAGTTGGCAACCGCAGGAGCAGGTGGCGGTGTCGGGCTCATGGCGAATCTCGACTCGAGGCAGATCAAGCGGCAGGGCCTGGCGTTTGGCCTGTTGCTGTGGCACCGCCTTGCGCGGATGGTCGGTCAACTGTTGTAGTTCTTGTTCAATGGCGGCAATATCGGCGGCCACGGTTTCTTCCAACAAGCTGCCCTGTACGCCATTGACTTGTTCACTCTTTTTGCCGAACCTGAACCGGCGCAGCACCGCAATCTCATGCGTGAGTTTGGCGATGGTGGTGTCTTTTAAATGGATGACACGTTCGTGGCGGGCGAATGCTTGCTCATGATCGGACAGCCGCTGGTGCGCTTGCGCCAGTTGCTGCTCGCGCTCACGCAACAAGGCGCGCAGCGCATCAGCATCCAGATTCTCTAGCGGGTCAGACAACGGCAAACTCATGGATCAGCAGTGTGCCACAGCCCGTGGCCCGCCACTATCGGCGCATGCCCGGATTGATTTTATGGTGTAGTTTGGTGCCTAAAGAACGTCGATAATGCCGCCATCACCGATGCGTTGCCAAGGCAATCCAATCACCAGGGCTTGCAACTGTGCGTCGGTTACCTCAACGTGTATTTGACCTGCGCGTGGCCAGACAAACCGACCCTGATTCAATCGTCGTGCCGCCAACCAGACACCTAAGCCGTCATGCACCAGTATCTTCAAGCGGTTGGTGCGCCGGTTCGCAAAGACATAAGCATGGTGTGGGTGGGCAGCGCCGAAGTCTTTGACCACACGAGCCAGAGCCGTATCAGGGCCGGCACGCATATCCATGGGTTGTACGGCGAGCCAAACCCGTTCAACACGAATCACGCCAACAGTTCCCGCGCCCAACGCGCAAAGGCCTGATAATCGTGGGTCGACCAACGCACCTTCATCGTCAGGCCCCTGGCGGACAACTCAAGTTCAACTATCGTGTCCGATCCAGTTGATCGTGAGGGCCTGGCGGCCGCCTTGGCATTGTTCGCTTTAGGTGCCTGCACTGCCTGCGCAGGCTTTAACGCGACCCAGTTTGCTGGGGTGATATCAATTGTTTGATCATCAGGCGTTGACTGGACGCTTTGCAGGCTATGCTTGCCATAACGCGCGTGCTCGGTGACCCAACGGTGCAACACGTTTGGGTTCATGCCATGGTCTACCGCCAACGCGGTTAAAGATGTATGCCCTTCAAGGCACTGGGCCACCAACTCGGCTTTGAATTGCGGGCTATAGGTGCGGCGCTGGGGCTTGGAATTAAGAGACTCGTCCATCAGATCGTATCCACGATAGGTTAGCGGATACCTATATTCTCTTAATCGTGACACCCCGTTCAAGGTGGGTTTACCGGATGCTTACTACCCACCGACAATCTCCCGCCAATTACATCGTCTCAGACAAAACCTATCCAGCGGCCGGCTATGAAGACAGAAAGCCAAAGGATGGCGGATGTGACGGCCAAGGTTCGAACTCGCACAGATGGCTGGCCGCTGCGCAGGGCTGCATCAAAGTGTTCGCCGCGATGCTGAAGTGCGATGTTGCAGATTGCCAGTACAAGCAGTGTGGCCTTGAAGAAGAAAGCTGGATTCTCTGCATACTCCACCGGCTTCACTGAGAATAACCAAAGCCCTGTCGTCACCGCGAGTGCGGTGCCCGCCGCCGAGGCGCTGCTGAAGATGCTGGACGCCGCCGATCTTACAAGCGCGAAGACCTGGGGTCAGCGTCGTCACTAGGCGGGCAGAGGGATGCTGATGGCGAACTGCCCCCAGAAATTAACCCGAGTGCGCGCGCTTGCCAGGATTTTTCTTGTGGTGGGTATGCGCGCCACGCTCCAGGCTCACACGTTGGCCGCGGCCTTGTGTGGTAAAGGTCACGCCCTTGGGAGCGGCGGGAGGGGGAGTGCGCTTGCGGTCGGCTTCAGTAACGATTTTGTTTCCCATGGAAATCTCTCTAGTTTGGTTAAGCTTGCTATTGTTTCACATTCGCTCGGTTTATTCTTGGCAGCAGAAAACAGGCAGAGGATGTGCTCGGCATATGCCTTAATTTGCATAGGCATTGCTGAACGGTCGGATCATCACGGATAACCTGTCGCCTAAGCCAGCATAGCAGGCGTTGACCAGGCCGGCTCGAACGGCTGCAATGGACCGTTATTGTCTTTGATCGATTTATCCGAGCTGCTAAAACGTAGCCCTGATGGACTACGGATCTCGTTACGAAGCCAAAGCGAATTCGTCGAGCAATGGAATGCCGCACGGCGCAAAGTTGGCCGACGAGTGTACTTTCGTGCAAGCGTTGTCGCCGACTTGATTGAAGCCTCATAGCGTTTATTTACAATTACTGAACTCTCGCCATAAGCAACTATCCGGAAGAGCTTACGAGTGGCCAGGGTCGAACGATGATACTTAAGCACGCGCTTGGCGCTGCGTAGCCCAGCTTTGAAAACCCAACCGCCGGATTGAATTTCGTTCTGTTTTTCACCTATGACAAGAAATTCGCAACATTATCTAATCAAACGACTGCAATTTGACTTTGAACGCGGGGCCCAGTCGGCGGTCACTTTGCGATTGTTATTGGTGCGACAGGCCAAGGTTTGTCTAAACCGAGAATCGCAGAAATCCCGACCAGCGTGCGCCTGACTGTGCAGGCTAACACCAGCGACGACGGCCAAACCCGGCTTCACCTTCGGGTGGAGACTGAGATGATCTGGTTGAGTCAGTTGGAAATCGCTGAACTGTTTCAGACCACCAAGCAGAATGTCTCCCTGCATGCAAAAAACATATTTGAGGACAATGAGTTAGCCCCTGAGACAACTATCAAGAAATCCTTGACAGCTCAGCCTGAGGGTGGTCGGCAGGTCAAGCGGAAGATTACTTACTACAAGCATTGATCTCAGCTGTACCGAACTGTACCGCTGCACCTTATTTCGGTACAGTACAGGTACACACACCAGTTCTTTCGATTTGTACGAAATCACGCTAACCTGATGATTTTTAATAACCTTTAACCATATAATCTACGCTCACTTTCACCCCGCGTCCCTACGAAAACGCCTTCGCATGCGAACTCAACATCACCCGCCGCAAGACGTGTCGGTTCGATTCCGGCCCCGGCAGCAGCTTTAAAATCGTAGGCGGCGCTACCTCATAAACGACGGATGGGCATTCATCAAACACGATTAACTACGCCGTTCCAACCGCACTGAGCTAACACGCGCACGCGGTAATTCTCAAAATTCCTGAACCCATACGCTGCGCGAAAACATCTCCATCTTCGTGTGGAACCCCACTCAGTAATTCCATTCGATTTGGACATTAGACAAAACGTCTTCTACCTTCGCAAGGCACCTCCATGTGGTGCAATACACACTAATGCATCGTTTGGCTAGCGTCACTGACCGAATCAAACACATGCCGTTTTAATAATTAAAAAATACTACTAAAGCATCCCGACCCATAAAACTCTTATCAGTCGCGTTGAGTGCAGCCGCATCTGCGGGTATAGCCGATCACGAACACAAACCTCCACCAGGCAAGTTATCATCTACTCCATCAACCTAAACTGGGAAAGCAGCAAATGGATCAAGTCATTCAGCGACTGCGCCGGTTCCGCGACGAACGAAACTGGCAGCAATTCCACAACTCCAAAGATCTGGCTCTGGCGCTTAGTATCGAGGCTGGCGAACTGTTGGAAGCTTTTCTGTGGAAAAATCCGGAAGACGCCGACCCGGAGAAAGTTAAGGAAGAGCTGGCCGATGTATTTGCCTATGCACTGCTGCTGTCGGATGCTTACAACTTCGACTTAGAGAAAATCATTCTGGAAAAAATTGACAAGAATGAAGCAAAATATCCAGTAAACAAGGCAAAGGGAACTGCGAAAAAATACAACGAGCTATGAGTCATACCCATCTTGTCGAAGTAAACCGTTATCGGTTTTCAGCAGAAACTTTGGCGGAAATCGAGTCCGATGCGTACGCAGCCAATAACTGGCCGCTGGTTTATATCCTTAGCGATAGAAACACGCGTCGCGCTTACGTCGGGGAAACCACCGACACCATCACTCGACTGGGAACGCATCTTAAGCACCCCCACAAACAGTCTTTAACAACGGTGCACCTGGTTAGCAGTGAACGTTTCAATAAGTCAGCAACACTCGATATTGAGTCGTCCCTTATAAAGTACATGTCGGCTGACGGGAGTTTCAATTTACTGAACGGCAACCTGGGGTTGAGTGACCACAATTACTACCAAAGAGACGAGCTTTATTACAAGATCTTCCGTGAGACTTGGGACAGGCTGCGCAGATACGGAGTTGTGGAAAGGTCGATTGAAGCCATCGACAATTCGGATGTCTTCAAGTACTCGCCGTACAAGTCGCTGTCGGCAGATCAACAGCAAGGCCTGATCGAGATAATGCGATCGCTGGTTGACTCTAACTTGAAAAATGTCGTGGTCCAGGGCGGCGCCGGAACCGGAAAATCGGTACTGGCAATCTTCCTTTTCAAGCTCATTCACTCCGATCTTGAAGAATTGGACCTGCGTGAATTTTCCGAAGAAGAAAAAGAACTGCGAACGCTTCTACTGCAGCTTAAGCAGACGCTTCCGCGTCCACGCATGGCCTTAGTGGTGCCTATGAATTCATTTCGAAGCACGCTGAAAAAGGCTTTTCGCCATGTTGCGGGCCTGCACCCCGACATGGTCATCAGCCCTTCGGAACTAACTCAACAACACTACGACATCGTCTTGGTTGATGAGTCTCACCGTTTGCGCAAGCGCGTTAACCTGGGGGCATATTACGGCGCGTTCGACAGAGCCTGTGCAGTTCTGGGTTTAGACAAGAACACGTGTAGCGAAGTGCACTGGGTCACGCAGCAATCAGGCAAGGCGGTTTTCTTCTACGACCCGAACCAAAGCATCAAACCATCCGATGCCAACGAATCCGACTTCGACGAGATCAAATCATCGCCGACCAGCAAGGTCATGACACTTGTTTCGCAATTCCGGGTTCGGGCAGGACTTCACTATGCCCATTTTGTTGACGACCTTTTGAGTCTGCGACTTCCAGCGGACAAAAAATTCAGCTCAAGCAAATACGAGTTTCTGGTCTTCGACGAGTTGACAGACATGGTTAAAGAGATTGAGCGCAGAAACAGCAACTATGGCCTGGCACGCTTGGTCGCCGGCTACTCATGGCGCTGGGTTTCAAAAAACACCCCGGATTTGCATGACATTGAAATCGGCACCGTGCGATTGCGCTGGAACAGAACGAATATAGATTGGATCAACTGCCAGGGTGCCGAGAACGAAGTGGGCTGCATCCATACCACCCAAGGCTACGACCTGAACTACACCGGGGTCATTTTTGGTCATGAAATCAAATATGACGAACAGCGGGATGAAATTGTTATCGACAAAAATAATTACCATGACCGCAATGGGAAGCAGACAATTAAGGACCCACACGAACTCAAGCAATACATACTGAATATTTACCAAACTATTATGCTGCGGGGCATACGCGGCACATTCATCTACGCATGCGACGACGGACTGCGTCGCTACCTGAAGCGACATGTGGAAAGCTATAAATCCAATGTCATTGCGTTTCCAGAACCCGCGGCGCCATTGGAGCCTTACGTTAATGCAGTTCCGCTCTATGACCTGCGCGCTGCTGCCGGTAACTTCAGCGAATTTCAGCATGTGGAGCATGAAAACTGGGTATCCGTACCCGAGGGCATGCCCGTGGGGGCAAATATTTTTGCCTGCCATGTCGTGGGCGAATCCATGAACAAGATTATTCCTGACGGCGCTATCTGCCTGTTTCGCTTGAATCCTGGCGGTAGCCGAAACGGGAAAATCGTTTTGGTAGAGTGCGCCGACATACAAGACGGCGACGCCGGCTCACGTTACACCGTTAAGGAGTATCAAAGCTTCAAGACCTATACTGAAGACGGTGCCGAGACTTTTCAGGTTTTATTGAAACCAAGGTCGACGAATCCGGCACTGACTGCAATTGAACTCAGCAGCAAAGACGACGAACACCGTTATCAGGTGGTCGGTGAGTTTTTGGGGGTGATTAATTAGTCTAATTATCCTAGGCGCAAATAGCCCAAGTAACTCAAAATCTCCGGTCGACTATGTCACAACCGTACCTATACCAGACTCCACTCCCCACGTCTTGATACCGCAGCGGCCCGCACAATGTTACGAGTCCTCAACTGCGAACAAGCCCAGCGCATATCGTACTGCCAGGTAAAGAACAGGTCGCCGGACGCCCGAAGTTCACTTTCGTGATGCGCCCAGATATGCTGAGCAATTTGAACAATACTGGCCGAACCGCCAGAATCCTTCAAAGCAGCCACCACCCAGTCCTGTAAGACGTCTTTTTTTATCATCAACTCTCTCATCTTTAGTGCCCCCATATTGATCAATAAATCAAACTCATGTTCGGCCCATGATTGAACTAGCCAACAAACGCTACGCAAGTACGGTCAACCCCTAAGATCAAGTTGTATAACCAAATATTTACTCATGCAGAGGAACATGCAGTAACTCTTCTCTAAGTAACCCAACGCATAGCACACACTATTGCTTAACGTTTTACATATAAATACACTGCATCTGTTGGCTAAGATAATTTGAGAAAAAACAACCTCATATGACAGGCAACGCTGTCGTGCGCTGGCACAAACGCCAAGCAGAAAAAAAGTGATGTGTCCAGCCGAAAGCCTAAGCCTCAGAGCCTTTCGGTCACAGTAATGTAACCGCACCACCAGGTAAGCAGGGAGTGAATTGTAGGTTTCCCGGCTAGCCGTAATTGCAAGCAAATACTTGCAAGCAAATACTATATCAGGAGTGCTTATATGCCTTATGACTTTAGCCAGTATCTCGTAATTGGCATTTCGTCGAGGGCTCTTTTTAATCTAGACTCGGAGCACGAAATTTACATTAATCAAGGTTTAGAAGCTTACGCAAAATATCAGTTGGACCATGAAGACGAACCTCTTCGACCTGGCTCTGGTTTCCCCCTAGTGAAAGCAATCTTGAACCTAAATACCCTTGTTGCAGAAAAACGAAAAACAGAAGTGGTAGTGATGTCAAGAAACAGTGCTGAAACAAGCCTTCGTATTTTCAACTCAATCAAGCATCATAGCCTTGATATCACGCGTGCCGCGCTTACTGGGGGTGAGCCAATGGCACAATATTTAAACGCGTATGGCGTCGATCTATTCTTATCAGCAGACGAAGCCGATGTCCAAACCGCTATTAATGCCGGGGTAGCCGCCGCTCTAATCTACAGCGCTCCTGAAGGACATGAAGCCGTGCCCGATCAGATACGCATAGCATTTGACGGTGACGCAGTTATCTTCTCAGACGAATCGGAGCAAATTTATAAAACTCAGGGCTTAGAAGCCTTCTTAAAGCACGAAAGCGACAATGCCACGAAACCAATGGCAGAGGGCCCATTCGCGAAACTCCTTAAAACTCTTTCATACTTACAATTCGAAACGGCTTTACCGCGCGCCCCTATCCGTACTGCCCTGATAACAGCTAGAAATAGTCCCGCCCACGAGCGTGTAATACGAACCCTTCGCGAATGGAAAGTACGAGTCGATGAAGCTCATTTCCTTGGTGGAGCGCCGAAGTACCCAATATTACAAGCCTTCCGGCCACACATCTTTTTCGACGACCAACATATTCATTTAGAAGATGCTGCTAAGTCTATGCCTGTAGCCCGCGTTCCATATCGCCAATTACAGACCAACAAACTAAAGCCAGAAGAGTCTGCTGGAAGTCAGAGCTTGAACTAGCGCTATTCTTACTTTTTGAATCACGCTGGCTTTGAAGCCTCCCAAGAGTTGAACAATTGATTTACAAGCTACGAATGGGTTGTATGTCGTACCGACCATAACTTACAGCCAACGATGAGCTTACGAGGAAACTGTCATGACAATGCCTTTGCGGAAAGCTTTTCCAATTGCTTAAACGCAAAATCTACAGCTCCCGAAAATTGACGCGTCACGACTTCTGCGACCACATCAAAACTCTCTGTAAACCAATTTACCGCCACAACCGCGCTGCAAGCCTTTCTCCCGTAAGCTAAGAGCAGCAGTGCTGTACAAAGGTAATAAGCTCTCGATAGGGTTTTGACCAATTTACTTTTTAACTATTAAAAACTCTGAATAGTTATAAAAATAAACATCCAGACCATCAACGCAGATGCTAAAGTAATATTCAACCGCGCTACAAAAAACATTTTCTAGAAGCGACTCAACCCGATATGCGTTATTGGTGGGTTAATCAAAATCAAACGTACCGCCACGAAATGCAAGGCGGCTATCTTTGGTCGCCCAAACGTAAAGCGAACCAAACATCAAACCCGTTTTATGATTTCATGCGCGAAGTCATGCCGGGCGATGTCATTTTTTCTTTCAGCAATACCCATATCCGGGCAATCGGGCTCGCTAACTCACATGCGTACGAAGCCCCCAAGCCCTTGGAATTCGGCCAGGCTGGTGCATACTGGAATAACATTGGCTGGCGCATCGACGTAAAGTTTCACGAACTACAACACTCAACAAGGCCTGCCGACCATATGTCCGTGCTTGGGCCATTTCTACCCAAAAAATACGCACCACTTCGGCCTAATGGTGCCGGCCTGCAAAGCGTTTACCTGACACGCCTGCCCGAAACGTTCGCTGCAGCCCTGATCGATTTGCTGGGTGCTGAGGCACGTAATTTAGTAATGGGATATTACGTTGCCCAAGAACAGCCAGCATACGCAACCCCGGGCGTGGGCCTTGTGCAATGGGAAGAACACGAACTGAACCAGGTGCAAACCGACACGACGTTGGTAGAAACCGAGAAACAAGCCATTGTCCTTGCACGTCGTGGGCAAGGTGTATTCAAAAAACGGGTGATGACTTTAGAGCATGCCTGCCGCATTACCGGCGTCAATCGCGAAGAGCACCTTAGAGCCAGCCATTGCAAACCCTGGCGTGACGCCAATAACGAAGAACGACTCGACGGAGAAAATGGTTTACTGCTGACTCCCAGCATGGACCACCTATTCGATCGCGGATTCATTGGGTTTGATGACAATGGGCAAACCATTGTTTCGCCTGTCGCCGACCAAGAGTCTCTGACTCGCATGGGGCTGGATCCACAGCATCCACCCAAGGTAGGTTCGTTCTCCTCGGGGCAACGAAAATATCTGGCATTCCACCGTGAAAATGTACTGCTAATGTCGAGGTTTCTGGAGCATTGATTGTCATTCCATAAACTTTATGACTATCCTCCAGCGGGCAGAAATAAAAATCGGAAGCAGGCGACAAGATTATTAAGATAAAAAAAGAAAAAACTTACCGAATGATTTCGGTAAATCAGGGGAATTTTACTGGTAATTTTTACAGCAGAGCCTCCCCTACTAAGGGTCATACCAATATAATTCCCCGTTCGCAAGCGCGATAACCTTTCCCAAAACCCAATGCCCACCCTCTCCTCGTTCCATCCCCGCAATCGCCACCAGGGCCGCTACGATTTCACCGCATTGATCAAAAGCATGCCGGAACTCGCCGCGTTCGTGCGGATCAATCCGCATGGCGATCAAAGCATTGATTTTGCCAACAGCGCCGCGGTGCGGGCGCTGAACGCCGCCCTGCTCAAAGCCTGGTACGGCTTGGCTTACTGGGATATCCCGGAAGGCTACTTATGCCCGCCCATTCCGGGCCGGGGCGATTATATGCATCATCTGGCCGACCTGCTGGCAGAATGCAATGCAGGCGTCATACCCCGCGGTCCGGCGGTGCATGTGCTGGACATCGGCACAGGCGCCAGCGCAATCTACCCGGTCATCGGCCATTGTGACTATGGGTGGCGCTTCACAGGCTCGGATATTGATCCGGTGGCCATTAAATCGGCACAAACAATTATCCAGGCGAACCCTGGCCTGAGGGGTGCAACCGAAGTACGCCGGCAGAAATCCCCGACCCATATCTTCAAAGGCCTGGTCGGCGTGAATGAATACTTTTACCTGACGCTGTGCAATCCCCCTTTCTATGGTTCGTCGGAAGAAGCCGCAGACAATTCGGAACGAAAATGGCGCGGTCTGGGCAAAGCCGGGGCGCGGCACAAACGCCCATTGCTGAATTTTGGCGGTCGCGATAACGAGCTATGGTACGAAGGCGGCGAAGCCCTGTTCATCAGCCGCATGGCCGAAGAAAGCTCCATCTTCCAGAAGCAGGTGCTTTGGTTCTCCACCCTGGTTTCGAAGGAATCGAACCTGCCCAAAGTTTATCGCAGCATCAAAAACGCCGGCGCACTTGATGTACGCACAGTCGACATGGCACAAGGCCAGAAAAAAAGCCGCTTCGTCGCCTGGACCTTTCTGAACAGCGCAGATCAAAAGGTATGGCACAGCAGGCGCGAAGCAAATTCTAGAAGCAAGAGCCGGTAAGACAGTTCACCGGCTGCTCTCGCCCAGCGTGCAGCGCTTATCCTTGAACGTGTTCTTCGTCGTTGCTCATCCATTTGTGCAGGCCGTCAACCCAGGTGCGCGCGGGCAGGCCCAGCTTTGCTTGGATTTGTTCGGCGCGTTTATAAAGGTCGTCGAAATCTACCAAGGGCGGCTGCTTGAAAGCAATGGCCACGATATTGCCCTGGTGTACTTCAGGCAACCACGCCACAGCCTCGAACGAATCCTGCAACATTTGAATGTGGTCCAGGTGTTCCGGCCAATCGCAATATAAATTTATCGTCAGAATGCCGGTGGCAGTCAGGCAGCTTGCGCATTTGGCGTAGAAGGCGGCGGTGCTACGCATCGGTCTTATGGCTTGCGCATCGTACAAATCAACCTGCAGAACATCGATTGAACGACGACGGGAAAAGTCCGACACGTAATCCACGGCATCCAGCGCCAGCACACTTAGGCGTTCGTCGTCGGGCGGTAAGGCAAAGTGGTTGCGGCAGGCCGTGATCACGTCGGGGTCCAGCTCAATGGCGGTCACTTTGGCTGGTGTTAAGCGTTGATAACAAAATTTGGTGAGCGCGGCTGCGCCCAGGCCAAGTTGAACGATATGCGCCGCATTATCGCGAAACAACAGCCACATCATCATTTGCTGAACGTACTCAAGCTCAATATCGTTGGGCTGGTCAATACGCATGGCCCCCTGTACGGCAAAGGAGCCAAAGTGCAGGGTGCGTACACCGTCGTTTTCCAGGATATTCAGCATGAGGTCACGGCCATGGGGGAATACAGCGAACTGCATTATCCCCCAAGACGGTATTTTAAGCCTGTGCCGTTCCCCTACGGGCGCGCAATGGCCGCCCCACCATAAACGGATGCGGGGTCGATCTTCATGTCGATCACCAATGGGCGCTTGCGGTCGCGCGTGGTCACAGCACTCATTGCCGCCTGTAATTCGTCGTTGCTGGTCACGGTTAAACCTTTGCAGCCGAAAGCCTCGGCAATGCGCGCAAAGTCACGCGACGGCAGCAGCGAGAGGTCTGGGTCCATGTTGTGCATGGTCATGGCAATATGCTCTGCGCCGTAGCTGCCATCGTTGGCCACAATCACAACCAGGTCCAGTTGCTCGGCCACGGCCGTGGCCAGTTCGCTCAGGCCGCTCAGCATGAAGCCGCCATCCCCGGTAACAAGCAGGGTTGGCCGATCTCCGGCCGCTCTGGCGGCCCCCATGGCCGTGGCCTCGCCGATACCAATGGACGAAAAGCCGTTGCCGTCGACGTAAGAGCGCGGATTCGGCACCGAGATCACATTCCAGAATGCGAACATGAAACGCCCGGAGCCCGTAACGAACACACGGTCCTTGGGCAGCGCCTCTTCCACTGCGAAGGCGACCTCGTAAAGGTCAACGGTTCCGGCCGGCGTCGAATGCACGAGTTTCGTTCGCACCTTCTCGTAATAAGTCTTGAGTTCCTCGAGCAGGTCGTCGTTACGTGCGCCAGAGCCCGGAATTTCGGCTTCATCCAGCCAGTTGACCATGGCATCTGCCGTTAAGCCGGGATCACCGAGCAGACCAACGGTTACAGGCGTGCAGCGCCCGAGTTCGCTTGGCAGCGGATTGATCTGGACAATGCGTTTGCCGCGGGTCAAGCCCCGCTCTCCGGAGGTGTATTTGTTCAGGCTTGCGCCGAACACAATCAGGCAGTCGCTGCGACCAATAACGTCCAGCGCCACCTCATGGGCAACGGTGCCGGAAATGCCCAGGTTGAACGGATCATCATTGAAAAGACCTTTCCCCCTCAATGAGGTTGCCACCGGCGCCTCAATGCGACGCGCAAAACGCAATACCGCAGCCTCGGCCTCTGGGCTATCTACCCCACGCCCGGCGATAACAACCGGCAGGCGCGACGAGGCGATGATGCCGATGGCGTCATCCATGTCGGTACTGCTTTCAATAAAGCTGCGCGTCTCGGGTAGTCGCAGGTACGGTTTCTGATATTCAACTTCCACCCACTGGAACTCCACCGGGATATTGAGCACGATGGGTCGACGCTCAACATGGGCGCGGTAGAACGCCCGCGCCAAGTCTTCGGCCACGGTTTCCGGGCTACGTAGCATCTCGAAACCGGCGCCTGTGGCTTCAACCAGCCCTCGTTGATTTACATTCTGGGCGTGTTCGCGGTCGATCGCCGGGGTATCACCGGCAAGCAGCACCATGGGCGTACCTGCCTTGACGCCTTCAACCAGGGGCGTGATGGTGTTTGTTAACCCAGGGCCGTGGGTGACAGCCGCCACGCCCACCTTCCCTGCCACACGGGCCCAACCTTGAGCCATCAACACAGCACTCCCTTCATGAACGGCCGCTACATAGTGCCCGTTGCAGTCACGGCGAAAGCTGTCGATGATGTACACACACCCGTCGCCGAGTACGCCAAACAACTCCGTGCAACCCATATCCGACAATCCGCGGGCAATCGCTTCATAAACTTTCACAACTTCTCCTCAGCTATTCAACGTCGAAAGAATTTTCCTGGCGCCTTTCTGTTCGCGCCTCTCAGGTCAAAGTCTAAACCCTCTTGGGAAAACTATTGGCATTAACCTTGCAGAGGACGTGTTTTTGGTTGGGTGCCAATGTGCGAGGCGAACAACGCCTTATGAACGCATAATGAATGATATCCTTTCCTCATTAACCCATTACACATGGCAACCCATGACTTTACGTGCCATTAGGAAAACTCTGATTGCCTTTGCCGGCTGCGTATTTCTGACTGCCACCATCACCGAATCAAAGGCCCAGTCCCAGAACCCGGGGCAAAGCTGGCGTACCGCAGCGCGGCACTCGGCCGGCATGGCCCCCGATCCCGCAGCGCTGAAAAATACCAGCGTTGTTCAGGTCTATGCCGCCTCAACCTGGGGCTGGCGTGGCTATTTCGCCGTTCACACCTGGCTCATTTTCAAGCGTGCCGAAGATAACGCCTACACTCGCTATGACGTCGTCGGATGGCGTAAACCCAATGTGGTTCAGCGCAACTATGGTCCGCCGGATGGGTATTGGTATGGCTCGGCCCCGCAGCTTCTGGTCGACCACCGCGGCCCGCATGTTGCCCAGATGATCGACGAAATTGAAACGGCGATTGCCGACTACCCTTACGCCGACACGTACAAAAGTTATCCGGGGCCCAACAGCAACACCTTTCTGGCACATATTGGTCGCCAAGTGCCGGCGCTGCAGCTCGATCTGCCTGCCAACGCCATCGGCAAAGATTACCGCCCCCTGTACCAGCCTATCGGCCTTTCAGCCTCGGGCACAGGAATTCAGGCGTCGCTTTTGGGGCTGCTGGGCGTAACCCTTGGTTGGGAAGAAGGTCTTGAACTGAACCTGCTGGGGCTGCATTTCGGTCTCGACCTGAACCGCCCGGCGCTGCGCCTACCCTTCATTGGGCGGCTCGGAATGAGCGATACAACCTATAGCAAAAATACGGCCAGCGCGCATCCGTAAATGCATATACAATGTATATATCTTTTTAACTTGAGCTTTATTTCTAAAGTCGTTCAGATGCCTGATAAACCCACCAAAGTGAAGCCCAATAAAAAAGATAGCCAACTGCTGATTCGTATCAGCACCGCCGAGCGCGACCAGTTCTTACAGGTATGCGAAGAGCTGGACACCACAGCCGCTCGTGAAATCAGGCTGTTTATTCGTCGATTTATCAAAAAAAATAAATCCAGTGAATTGGCCTAGTTAAGCAAAGGAAGACACCATGTCCAAGAAAGTCAAAACTCTTAAGAAGAAAATCAAAGTGCGTCAAGCTAAAGTAAACAAGCAAGAGAACAAAATCAAAGCGTTGAAAAAGTCGCTTAAGAAAGCCGCTTAAATTTCCATCGCCCAAGACGTTGGGCAGTTGGAATCTAAGCCCGAAGGCCTGGGGCCGGTACATTGCCGAACCCAGGCCTTTGTGTTTTCCAGCCATCGTTTTGTTTAAATAAGCAAAACTGCGGTTTCTGGATAGTGATTAGCACTTTTCGGTTAGCCACTGGTGCACGCCGTCACCATACTTGGCAGGTAGCGTTTGAAAAACAAGGTGACCCAAGCGGATCCCTATACCGAAGGAGAACAGAAACATGGATTACGTAATAAAGCGGCGGAATTTCCTGACGGCAACGGCTTTGTCGATAACCGGAGGCGTAACATTGGCAGCACCCAAATTTGCACTAGGAGCGAACTCAGACGACACGACAGCCTTGCAGGCCGCTGCCAACCAGTTCCTGCAGGACCTTGATAATCTAGATTGGGAACCGTTTCAGAAAAGCTGGGCGGCTGAGCCTAGCGTGTTCTTTCCGTTTAACGACACCCCAGAGCGCGTTGATGGAAAAAATGCGGTGGATGAACGCTTCAAGCTATTTTTCGACCAAGTAAAAGAAAAAGTCCCGGGGCCACCCTACCTGAAGCTGACACCTAACAATTTAAAGATTACGCGTTAGGGTGATGCGGGCCTGGTCACCTTTACACTGGGCGGCTTATCGTCTGTGGGCGGTCTTTCCGGATCTATCGGGCGTAGAACCATACTGTTTGTACTGCAAGACAACAAGTGGAAGGTCGCGCACCTGCATGCCTCATCAGCAGGGTCATAAAACTCCCGATACCAAGCGCTGTTCCATGACGTTGGAGCAGGCCTGCCGTATCATCGGCGTCAAACGCGAAGAGCACCTTGGCGCCAGTCGTTGCAAGCCCTGGCATGACGCAAATATCTGGTATTGCACCGTGAAAATGTCCTGTTATTGTCCAGTTTTCTGGCGTATTTATAATTGCATGGTCATACTCAGAAAGGCAAAAACCCATGAGAATCCACGTGATGAGCGTTTTCGTCGATAATCAGTCCAAGGCAAAGGAGTTCTACACAAACACGCTTGGCTTCATCGTCAAGCACGACATACCGCTGGGCACGAACCGCTGGCTAACCGTCGTATCAAGCGAAGAACCAACAGGCACAGAGCTGCTGCTCGAGCCGAGCGACCATCGTGCGGTGCAACCCTATAAGAAGGCGCTGGTTGAAGACGGCATACCCGCGGCATCTTTCCAGGTCGACGACCTGGAAAGCGAATATCAAAGGCTTTGCAGCCTGGGGGTCACGTTCACTGCACCGCCAACGGATGCCGGCCCGGTGCGCATCGCGGTTTTCGATGACACCTGCGGAAACCTGATCCAGCTTGTGCAGATGAAAGACGCTTAACATACGCACGACTTGCTCAACGTGCAGCAACAGTACAAGTTCAGTTGCTGCCGGGCTTACCGCAAGGCAAGAAAAGCAGCGAAGGCAAGAATCAGACTGGATGTCAGAATAATACCCAGCGCCGTGTAGGCAGGCACACCAAGCATCGCGCTAACGCTGATGGCCAGAGCGGCGCAGCCCATTTGCAGGAAGCCGAGCAAGGCCGAGGCCGCACCGGCCTGCCGCCCGAAGGGCTGTAGTGCAATCGCCGTGCCCAGTGGGTTCGCTACCCCCATCCCCAGCAGGAATATTGCCAACGAAGCCGAAAAGAAAACGAAATCTTCCTTGCCAAGCAATAGCGCACTGCCGCCTGCCAACGCAACGACGATGCCAATGCGTGCCGCTTGTACTTGCCCCCAACGGTGGGCCAAACGGGGTGCCAGAAAGCCGGCGCCGAACACGACAAAAACAGTAGACGCGAAGAAGACGCCCAACCCAAACGGCGAGAAATGGAAGCCAGCCATCAGAATCGCTGGCGCCATCGCAAAAAATGCGTACAGGGCGCCCAAAATAAAACTCACGGCAAGCGCTGGCGCGGTGAACCGCCAGTCGGTCAGTAGTCGCCAGTAGGTTTTAAGTATTGTCGGTATAGAAGTGACTGAACGCTTGTCGGCGTTATGCGTTTCTCCCAGCTTGATGTTGTAGTGAAAGGCCAATACGACGGCAAGCACCCCCACCAGGGCAAACGTGGACTGCCAACCGAGCCAGCTGTTGAACGCACCACCCAACAGCGGCGAGAAGCCAGGCGCAGCCGCCATCGCAATCATAATGAGCGATAACGCCCGCACGAGTGCTTGACCGTCGAACAAGTCTCGTGCAACCGCACGCGCAAGCACCGACGTTGCACAGGCCCCAAGCGCCTGTACAACTCGCCCGCCGATAAGCTGAGGCAAAGTGTGAGAGAACGCACAAATAACGCTACCGATAACGAACACGGCAAGGCCGGACAGCACCAACCATCTTCGACCAAACCGATCCGACAATGGGCCCACGAAAAGCTGCCCTATAGCGAACGCGACAAAGAAGCTGCTAAGCGTCGCGCTCAGGCCGATCACTGACGTGTCGAGATCAACGGCCATATCGGGAAAGGCTGGCAAGATAATGTTGGTGGCGAGCGCGCCAAGCGCGGCCAGGCTGGCAAGCAGAAACAGTAATTCGCCGGTCAATACTTTTTGAGTTCCATGGACTTCATCGTCCATCACCACATGAGTTTGATCTTTTAGCATTGTTCAGTTTTGTCTTCGGTGGTGTGCTCGGTACCGGGTTCAAGGCATTCGATGCAGGCGTCGAGCAACGCATGCAGTGCGACAACGCGCTCTTCCCCAAGCCGCTGATTAAGCGCTGTTTGTGCTTCGTTCCAGCTGAGCTGGCCTTCGGCTTGCTTTGCCTGACCGGCTTCGGTCGCTTCAACAAGACGGCTGCGCGCATCGTTTCCCGCGCCAATGGTCAACCATCCATGTGCTACCAACGGCTGCAGGTTGCGCGTTAACGTCGAAGCATCCATGTGCATGCGTTTAGCCAATTCACCCGGACGAATCGGCCCAAGGCGAACAACGTGCGACAGAAGCGCGTACTGCGTGTTTTTCAACCCCGTCCGGCTGACGTGGCCGTCGTAGTAACGCGTCACCATGCGAGTGAGCTGACGCAGTTTCAGATTTGTACATCCCTTGGGCTTCATGGCGTTCTTCATGCAATTTATTGTACCTACAATCATTGTATATACAATCAAAAGCAAAAAGCAAGCAGTGATAGTTACCGAGGTAATCGCTTCATGCACATAGTTGTTGACGTGAGCCTACGCAACTGCACCAAGTGTCATATTGGCTTCGTTATGCAGAGACGAATTTTTGGCAGAAATAATGTTATATTATATCAATTGTTATGTTATAACTTTTTTGCAAAAGGCACTCCCGGCCTTCACACCACTCTATACGCAGCAAAGGAAGATTCATGCTCAGGCTGAAAAAACGGGTATTGACAACAGGTATGGCCACGCTGGCCCTACTGGCCCTGCCAACGGCAAATGCCCAGGCACTGAAAGTCGTGTCAACGTTTTCCATCATCAGCGATTTTGCCCGCAACGTAGGCGGTGATCGAATCGCACTCACCACCTTGGTGGGCCCCGACGGCGACGCCCATTCTTACGAGCCGCGCCCCACCGATGCCACCGCGATCAAAGACGCCGATGTCGTGCTTGTTAATGGCATGGGATTTGAAGGTTTCCTGGACCGCCTCATTCAGGCCAGTGGGGGCACAGCCACCGTTGTGCAAGTAAGCGAAGGCGCCGAACTGCTGCGCAATAACGCCGGCCACAGCCACCACGAAGAACACAACCACCCAAAAGATCACACCCACCATGACGATCATGGTCATCATCACGACCATGACCATGAACATAGGCATGAAGATAAGGACACGTCGGCGCATCACCATCACGGTGAATACGATCCGCATGCCTGGCAGTCGGTTGATAATGCCCAGGTTTACGTAAACAACATTGCCAATGCGTTCTGCGCCGCCGATCAACAGGGATGCCCCGTTTACAAGGCAAACGCGCGCTCGTACAACGAACGGCTCAAGGCTTTGCAAAAAGACCTCGAAGCCAAAGTAGCGCAAATTCCGCACGACCAACGCACGATCATTACGTCACACGACGCATTTGCCTATCTGGGAAGGGCATACGGACTTCAGTTTTCTTCGCCGCAAGGCGCCAGCACCGGGTCGGAAGCCTCGGCCGGCGACATGGCAGCGCTGATACGGCAAATCCGGGATGAAAAGGCCGCAGCCCTCTTTTTGGAAAACATCAGCAACCCGCGGCTGATTCAACAGATCGCCGGCGAGACAGGCATGAGTATTGGCGGCAAACTGTATTCTGATGCGCTATCGGGCGAAAGCGGACCGGCTTCAACATACATCGACATGATGCGGCACAATATCGAGACAATCAGCGACGCCGCACGCCAAAAGTAACTTCTGTAAATTCAACGCAACTTTGCAGGCAGGCGAGGTCAAAAACCCAGGATATTGCAGGCAAGGGCACTTTATAAGCATGGCGCAACACCGGCTTTTTTCACCTATAAAACACCTTATGGGCAGATTCTCCCTGGGGTTGGCGCTGATGCTTGCCAGCGCCGGCGCGCAGGCTCATCCACATGCCTGGATCGACGTGCGCAGCACAATCGTCATGACTGACAGCGGCATGATTTCAGCCATTGAACAAACATGGCTGTTCGATGAGTTGTATTCATTGGCCGTGTTAAGTGAAATGGGCACAGACACCCCAAACGGAAAATTAGACGTTAGCGATTTTGCCGCGCAAGTGATTAAGAACCTGGGCCCATACAACTACTTCATGCTTGTCACCGCCGATGGCCGCCCGGTGGATATCGGTAACGTGACCCAGTACGAAAGTGAAATGAAGGGGCAACAGCTTATGCTGTCTTTTACCGCCCCGCTGGCTCAGCCGCTTGACCCAAGAAACCACGCCACCCAACTGGCGGTTTACGACCCCACCTATTTCATCCAGATGAAGCACCTGCCTGAAGATCCGCCCAAAATCAAAGGCAAGCAACCGTCCGGCTGCCAGACTCAGGTCGTGCAACCCGATCCCTCCCGCGAAGCCATTGAACGTGCGTTTTCCCTGGATCGCGGCGAGACACCCGAAGACAACCTGGGTGATCTTTTTGCAGAGAAGGTGCATATTCAATGCAAATAAGGGGGTCCCGGTTCTTTCGTCCTGTATTCGGATGCGCGCTGGCTTTCGTTCTGATACTGATGGTCTGGTTTCTTATGAGTCGCTATGCATTGTGGAGCCAGTTCCTGATGTGGGTCATGACGGCGCAAGCCGAATTGCACCGACAGCTTACAACCGCCATTCGCCTGGTTGCGCAGCAAGGGTGGGCGGCAGCCTGGCCGCTCATTGGCATCAGCTTGATCTACGGCATATTTCATGCGGCCGGGCCCGGCCATGGCAAAGCCGTGATTGCCACCTACCTGGGCACCAGCAGGACACGCCTGCGGCGCGGCCTGTTTTTATCGGTTGTGTCGGCCATTGTGCAAGGCATCGTGGCCATCTTTCTGGTTGAAGTGGTCGTTGGCCTGCTCGACTACTCCTTGCACCGTACCCAAGGGGTCGCAACTCAATTGGAAAACATCAGCTTCGCCCTGGTTGCCCTGCTGGGCGCCATCCTGGCCCTGCGCAGCGCAAAAATGCTTTACCGCCGATGGCGCGGGCCAAGCCCGGCATCCGGATCGCTCTTTACCAGCGGCGGGAAAATGCTTGCGTATTGTGCCGACTGCGGCGCAGCCCACGAACTCACCGGGAAACATATCGACCAGCCCCTGACCTGGCGAACCGGCCTGCCCATTGTCCTGGCCATCGGCATGCGGCCTTGCACGGGTGCAATTCTTGTGCTGCTTGTGGCCTATTCGCTGGGGCTGCGCTGGGTCGGGATTGCCGCAGTACTGGCCATGTCGATCGGAACAGCCGCCACCGTGAGCTTGCTGGCAACCGCTGCCGTTTCGCTGCGGCACAACGTACTGAAGTTTTTCAAACCGGAAACTGCAGGCCGGCAACGCACCGCCTTGATTTTCGAAGTGCTGGGTCTGATCGGCGGAACCGCCATCGGTTTGATGGGAGTCGGTTTACTCCAGCAAGGCCTGAAAACAGCCGCCCACCCGCTATTCTAGTACTTCTGGTGGCTTACAGTGCGCACGCCAGCGGGCAACCCGCCCCCTGCTGCGCTACAGCACCCGCCCGCGCAATCGCTTGACCTGACCTCTAACTGTCTTGCCGTCAAGCCTGCGACGCTTCGAGCCCAGCGTGGGCCGTGTCGCTTTGCGTATCCGGCGCGGCATCGAGACGCTGTCGACCAAGGCCTGCAACCGATCAATGGCTTCCAGCCTGTTCTTTTCCTGGCTGCGGCTGCTTTGCGCCTTGATGACCACCACGCCGTCGTCGGTAATGCGATGATCGCGCAAGGCAAGCAGGCGCTCCTTGACCTCATCAGGCAACGATGATTGCCTGATCGGATAGCGCAAATGGATGGCGCTTGAAACCTTGTTAACGTTCTGGCCACCCGTACCCTGCGCACGGATAGCGCTGAAAGTCATTTCGTCTTTTAAAACAGGAAACCGGGTGATCGTCATAGGGTATAAAAATATTGCTTCGCATAAAGATAACGCACTTGACATCATAAAGCACCCGTTGACGCCGTTACCTACCTTGCTGAATACAAGCAACTGGTTAAAACACTGACGCCACCAACACGGCCAGCACCCCAACCCCAAGCACAATATGCCGTGAACCGTAGGTGAGCAAAAGCGCAACAAGCATGGCCGCAATACCCAATTCGCCCAACCAGATCGCCAGGCCAATCGATGCGCCGTCCAGTTGAATTGCTCGTGTTGCAGCCAAAGCCAGGATAGCCCAGCCGGCAAACTTCAACAGTAACGAGTACCTTGACGTAACGGGCCCGCCAAAGACGACTTCAAAATGCCGGTTCATCGATAAGGCCAATAATATGAAACCGAACAGGCACAGGGCCAGGTTAGATATTGGCATAGGACTGCTCCTTGTCAGGCTGAGCCTGCTTGCCCACCGGCTTGAGTTTGGCGTGCCGGGTTCGCACAAACCAAACGGCGCAGCCCAACATGATGGCCGTTGCCCACAACCCAAGATCAAATCCTGCAATTAACCAATTGCCCGTTGCAATACTCTCGATTAAATGCGTATCGAAATACACCAGACCAAATACGGGAAGCAGGAAATACAACACGGCGGTTAACGTTAGTTGCTCGACCCAGGCCTGTTGATGCGACCTGAAGCACGCGTGAAGCAAACACGCTGCCCAGGCAATAAAAAACACGCGTATCTCCCAATCAGCGCGCCCTGCCATACCTACCGGCAACAGCCGATTGGCCCAGAAGTACGCCGCAATCGCCATCAGCAGGCCGGCAATCGTGGCCACGTTCAGGCGTTCCACCAGATAATGCCCCAAATGGCTGCCCTGCTTTCGCCGTTGCGGCGCCCGCTTTACCACCCACAACACCAGGCCTGTGGCCACCATGGCGGTACCCGCCAAACCGGCAATAAAAAACAGCCAGCGTAACCAGGGCCCGGCAAACCGCAGTAAATGCAAGCTGGTCAACACGTTATAGGTGGCCGTCACCGGATCAACATCGGCCTTGGGCGTCACGTTAATCAACGTACCGCTGGCGCCATTGAATTGCATTCGCTCGTTACGACCGCGATCCAGCAGGCTGCTTGCGCCACGTTCACGCAACTCCACGACGGCCTGGTTCGTACCGGGCACCGTCACCGTAATGTGGTCAACGCCATGCGGCCATCTGGCCTGCGCTTGTGCCATCATGGGCATAATCGGTGCCGCCGTGGCCGCTTCCAGAACGCCAGAGGCGGGTGGCTCAACAGCCGCCGACC
>TARA_R100000306_G_scaffold12131_1_pt1 | contig 25340 bp, 23 predicted proteins | sample TARA_R100000306 | Tara Oceans TARA_R100000306 (sample SAMEA2620824) | marine metagenome | biome: marine biome (ENVO:00000447); feature: mesopelagic zone (ENVO:00000213); material: "saline water (ENVO:00002010), including plankton (ENVO:xxxxxxxx)" | depth 1000 m | reverse complement strand
GTTTGTTTAGAAAACACTACCAACAAAGGGGGAGGAGCGTGTTACGATTTTGATGAAATAAAGAAAATTCGAAAAGTCTGTGATAAACACAATTTGGGGCTGCATTTGGACGGCGCCCGGTTAATGAACGCAATCGTAGCGAAAAAAGAAAACCCAAAGGACTACGGGAAGGTGTTTAATACGTTAACCATTTGTTTAAGCAAAGGAATGGGAACACCATTGGGAACCGTTTTGGTTGGAAAAAAAGAATTGATGAAAAATGCCATGCGAGTTCGGAAAGTGTTGGGTGGTGGTATGCGCCAAATAGGCTTTATGGCAGCCGCGGGACTATATGCGTTTGAAAACCATATTCAACGTTTGGCCGAAGACCATAAAAAAGCTTCTGAAATAGCAAATGTGTTATTACAACAATCTTACGTAAAAAAAGTAGAACCAACCGAAACCAATATTGTCATCTTTTACTTAAAAGAAGGTTTTTCGGAAGAAAAATTTATGAATGACTTACAAAAACAAAATATTATTATAAGCAATATGGGGCAAGGGAAACTCCGCATAGTGACCCATCTAGATTATACTGAAGAAATGCACGAAAAATTTATAGATACATTAAGAAAATACGCATAAAAAAAGCTCCTGAAAGGGAGCTTTATAATTTCTTGTTTAAGAAGGTTTTACTCAACCTCTTTCACCTCTGCTCCAGGAGCATTTTTCTTTACCGATTCAATACCGTTGTTCATCCCACTTTCAGCAGAATACATCTGGCTACTGCCGATAATTTGTCCGTTAGTGGACTTTAAATTAAAGTGAAACTTTCCGTTTTTGGCTGTTTTCTTTTCGTAACGCGCATCATCACTGCAATTTTTTTGAATAGATTCAATTCCGTTTTTAGCGGCCGCTTTAGAGTTGTACATTTCACTTGATAAAATTACCTGACCATTGCCTGCTTTTAAGTTGAAGTGATACTGATCTCCTTTTTTCTTTAGTTCGAACATGTTTCTTATTTATAGTTAAACTTGTTTTTGAGTATTTAAATATCCGAAAAAAAAACCATACTCTAAAGTCATAAACTGTTTCATTAGAGAATTTTAATCAATGTTTAACATCAGCAACAAAAAAATAAGGCCGTTGGATTTACACCTATAAGTTTTGTAAAAGTGATTAATACCTAAAAGATATTATAAAATTGACCAACATTAATGTTAAAACAAGTACTTAAAATGATAAATCTGTTTCGTTTATTTTTATTTGGCATTAAATGTGCTTATTTTAACTAAAAAGAACAGAAGACTATGAAACGTGTTATTTTAATCACATTAATTTTTATTACTACAGTTGCAACAGCACAGATGAAGAGTAGTAAATTAAATTGGCATACTAATTTGGAAGAAGCACAGACTCTTTCAAAAGAGCAGGATAAGCCTATATTAATATATTTTACTGGAAGTGATTGGTGTGCACCTTGCAAAAAACTCAAAGAAGACTTTTTTGAAAGCCCCGAGTTTAGACATAAAGCAGAGAAGTTAGTTTTGGTTGTAATAGATTATCCTAGAAGAGTTGATTTACTAAGCCAAGAACAATTAGATTATAATAAAACAGTAATTGCAAAATATAATAAACAACAAACGTTTCCTAAAATAGTAATGCTTAACTCAAAAGGAAAAGAAATGGGTAGGATTTCGGGTTATAGCCCAACTCGTGATACCAGTAAGCATTTTACCTTTATAAGTGAACATATTTAGTAGTTACATAGATGAAGAAAATAAAAAAAGGATAGCTTAATTTAAGCTATCCTTTTTTTATTCAATACTATAAATTATTTAAACATATCCATCCCTGGAATATTAGGCATGCCTTCTTTAGCAACGGCACCAATTTCAGCTTCGTTTATATTGGTTGCTTTTTTAATGGCTTTATTTAAGGTTACTACTAAATAATCCTCTAGTTGCTCTTTGTCTTCAAGAAGCGAATCATCTATTTCAACCTTTTTTATCTCCCGGTTGGCGGTCAACGTTATTTTCAACAGGCCATCGCTGCTATTTTCATCTATAAGAACGGTATCCAAACGTTTTTTTGTGGCTTCTACTTTCTCTTGGGCTTCTTTTAATTTACCCATCATATCTCCAAACATATCTTTTTATTTTTAGTTTGGTGCAAATTTACTAATTTGCTTAGTTCTAACTCAACCTTTTAAAGATGAAAAATCTCATAGTTGTTTCCGTAGTATCCCTTATTTTTGCCGTTTCTTGTAAAACAGATAAAACTTCAGAAGAGAATATGGATATAACCCCACCTAAAGCAAATAAAATTGCTAAAAACCTTGAAATGCATGGCGATACGCGTGTTGATAATTATTATTGGCTTAACGACCGTGAAAATGAAGAAGTGATCGATTACCTGGAGCGGGAAAATGATTACTATGAGAAAATGACGAAGCATACCAAAAATTTTCAAAAGGATCTTTTTGAGGAAATGAAAAGCCGAATTAAAGAAGATGACGAGTCTGTTCCTTATTTTTATAACGGCTATTATTACATCACGCGTTTTGAAACAGGTAACGACTACCCCATATATTCCCGCAAAAAAGGCTCATTGAGTGCAGAAGAAGAAATTTTGTTCAATGTAAATGATATGGCTAAGGACCATCCTTATTATAATTTAAGAGGAATAAATGTGAGTCCGGATAACAAATGGGTCGCTTTTGGGGTGGATACAGTAAGCAGAAGACAATATAAACTTCATATAAAGAATTTAGAAACAGGAGAGATTTCTTCTGAAACAATAGAAAATACAACGGGTGGCTCTACTTGGGCTAACGATAACGAAACGCTATTTTATACCAGAAAGGATCCGCAAACCCTACGCTCGAATGAAATCTATAGGCATACAAGAGGAACTGAAGCCACCAATGATGAATTAGTCTACACCGAGGAGGACGATACTTTTATTACTTATATTTATAAAACAAAGTCTGATAAATATTTGGTAATTGGGAGTAATAGTACCTTAACTTCAGAGTATCAAATTTTAGATGCCGATAACCCTACAGGGAAATTTAAGATGTTTCAACCTAGAGAAAGAGGTTTGGAATATAACATTTCTCACTTCGGAACCGATTTTTACGTATTAACCAACAAAGACAATGCTACCAACTTTAAGTTGATGAAAACACCTGAAACCAATACACTTAAAGAGAATTGGAAAGATGTTATTGAGCATAGGGAAACTGTTTTGTTGGAGGACCTTGATATATTTAAAGACTATTTAGTAGTTAGTGAACGTAATAATGGATTGAACAAAATCAGGATTATGCGATGGGATGAAACTGATGATTATTATTTACCATTTGACAACGAAACTTATACAGCGTACACCATACAAAACCGCGAGTTTGATACCGATACGCTACGTTATGGATATAATTCGCTTATAACACCAGCTTCGGTTATAGATTTCAATATGAAAACCCGAGAAAAAACGGTGATGAAAGAAGTTGAAGTTCTAGGTGGAAAATTCAATAAAGACAATTACGAGTCCAAGCGTGTTTGGGCCACGGCGGAAGACGGTACAAAAATTCCAATCTCTATGGTATATAGAAAAGGAATAAAGAAAGATGGTTCTAATCCGTTTCTTTTATACGCATATGGTTCATATGGTTCAACAATAGACCCGTATTTTTCAACTGTTAGATTGAGTTTGTTGGACCGTGGGTTTATTTTCGCTATTGCGCACGTTCGCGGAGGAGAATACCTAGGTAGACAATGGTATGAAGATGGAAAACTCTTAAAAAAGAAAAACACCTTCACCGATTTTATAGACGCTTCAAAATATGTAATTGAAGAAGGATATACTTCCGCAGACCATTTATATGCTTCAGGTGGATCAGCTGGTGGTTTGTTAATGGGAGCAATAGTTAATATGAACCCAGAGCTTTATAATGGGGTAATTGCTTCAGTACCGTTTGTAGATGTAGTGACTACGATGTTGGATGACAGCATTCCGTTAACAACGGGAGAATATGACGAATGGGGAAATCCAAATAACAAGGAATATTACAATTATATAAAATCCTATTCGCCATACGATAACGTTTCAAAACAGAAATATCCTAATTTATTGGTCACAACTGGGTTGCACGATTCTCAAGTACAGTATTGGGAACCGGCTAAGTGGGTGGCAAAACTTCGTGATATGAAGACAGACAACAATAAACTATTGCTACAAACAAATATGGATGCTGGGCACGGTGGTGCTTCTGGTAGGTTTGAAGCCTTAAAAGAAGTAGCGATGGATTATGCTTTTATACTCGACCTAGAGAATATTAAAGAGTAATTAAAAAAAATAATGTAACTTTGCCCTGTTTTTTAAATGAAGGTATTATACCTGATTTTTGCTAACGAAAACTCCCTTTATGAAAGAAGAAATTCAGGCGCATGATAATGTGTTGCAATTAATAGGAAACACTCCATTAATAAAACTCAACAACATTACTGCGAACATGAAAGGCAACTATTTTGCTAAAGTAGAAGCATTTAACCCCGGTCACTCTTCAAAAGATCGTATTGCCCTTTACATTGTTGAACAAGCTGAAAAAAAAGGTATTCTTAAACCTGGAAGCACAATCGTTGAAACCACTAGTGGAAACACAGGCTTCAGTATTGCGATGGTGAGTATATTAAAAGGATATAAGTGTATATTGGCAGTAAGCTCAAAATCTTCAAAAGATAAAATCGATATGTTGCGTACTATGGGAGCACAGGTCTATGTATGTCCAGCGCACGTGCCAGCAGACGATCCGCGTTCGTATTACGAAGTTGCTAAAAGATTGCATGAAGAGACAGAAGGCTCGGTTTATATTAATCAGTACTTTAATAACTTAAATATTGAAGCACATTACAAAACTACCGGTCCAGAAATTTGGAATCAAACAAAAGGACAGATAACACATTTGGTGGCTTGTAGTGGAACAGGAGGGACCATTTCTGGTACAGCCCGTTTCTTGAAAGAACAAAACCCAGATATCAAAGTAATCGGTATTGATGCTTTTGGATCTGTTTTGAAGAAATACCACGAAACTCGTGAATTTGATAAAAACGAAATTTATCCGTACCGAATTGAAGGATTAGGAAAAAACCTGATTCCAGAAGCTACAGATTTCGACTCCATTGACAAGTTTGTAAAGGTAACTGACGACGAAAGTGCTCATACAGCACGCGAATTAGCTAAAACCGAAGGAATTTTTGCAGGATACACCAGTGGTGCAGCAATGCAAGGCTTAAAACAACTTGAGGAAGAAAACGAATTTGACGAAAATAGCAACATAGTTGTTATTTTTCCAGACCACGGATCTCGATATATGAGCAAGATATACAGTGATGAGTGGATGGAACAACAAGGTTTTATGGATACCGAAGTAGAACAAACTGCTTCTGTTCAGGTGGTGAAATAATATTTGAAGAATACAACCCGTATTTCTTTGCTTTTTAAATTTTGATTGTGATATTCATTACTTGTCAATATCTTCAGAAAAAGAATATTGCCATACTCAGTAATTTACCTATTTTTGCACCCTGTATTGAAATAAAGGAACTTGATGAAAGATTTATTTGATAAGATTTATAAGGACAAAGGCCCGTTAGGGAAATGGGCAGAGCAAGCAGAAGGTTATTTTGTATTCCCGAAGCTTGAAGGTCCCATAAGCAATAGAATGCGCTTTAACGGTAAAGAAGTAATTACCTGGAGCGTTAATGATTATTTAGGGCTTGCCAACCACCCTGAAGTACGTAAAGTAGATGCCGAAGCAGGTGCAAAATACGGTTCGGCATATCCAATGGGAGCTCGAATGATGAGTGGCCATACCGATCTTCACGAGCAACTACAAAAAGAATTAGCTGCATTTGTTAATAAAGAAGCAGCTTACTTATTAAATTTCGGTTATCAAGGAATGGTTTCTACCATTGATGCTTTGGTTTCAAAAGATGACGTTATTGTTTACGATGTAGATGCACATGCCTGCATTATCGATGGGGTTCGTCTGCATTTAGGACAGCGTTTTACCTATAAGCACAACGATATGGAAAGTATCGAGAAAAACTTAAAACGTGCTGAAAAGGTTGCTGAAAAGACTGGAGGAGGAATTCTTCTTATTTCTGAAGGAGTTTTCGGAATGCGTGGAGAGCAGGGAAGACTAAAAGAAATTGCAGCCCTTAAAAAGAAATATACGTTCCGTTTATTTGTTGACGATGCACATGGATTTGGTACTTTAGGAAAAACTGGTGCCGGAGCAGGAGAGGAGCAAGGGGTTCAAGATGATATTGATGTGTATTTTGCAACGTTTGCAAAATCAATGGCAAGCACTGGTGCTTTTATCGCTGCTGACGAAGAAATAATCAACTATTTAAAATACAACTTACGTTCTCAAATGTTTGCCAAGTCCCTGCAAATGCAGTTAGTGGAAGGTGCTTTAAAACGTTTGGATATGTTGCGTACTATGCCAGAGCTTAAAGAGAAGCTTTGGGAAAACGTAGATGCATTACAAGGCGGACTTAAAAAGCGTGGGTTTGATATTGGTACCACTCAAAGTTGTGTAACACCAGTATATTTAAAAGGAAGCATTCCCGAGGCAATGGCTTTAGTAAAAGATCTTCGTGAAAACCACGGAATATTCTGTTCCATAGTTGTTTACCCTGTGATACCTAAAGGGTTAATTTTACTTAGAATGATCCCAACTGCATCCCATACAATGGATGATATCAACGAAACATTAGAAGCTTTTTCAGCTATACGTGACCGTTTGGAAGATGGGACTTACAAACGTCTTTCTGCTGCTGTTGCACAGGCAATGGGTGAATAATGGAATTTCTGTGAAGACAGGAATCTTATCAAACAAAAAGACTATACTTTAAAATTTTCAAAACCACTTCAGATATTATGAAGTGGTTTTTTTTTAGCGATCGCTATAAAACTAGATGTCTTTTCTAAATGTACTTCGTTCCTTATGTTGAACAGGATCGTAATCTTTCCAAAGTAATTGTACGGCGGTGTTTTCCTTTAGTTCAGGGTTGGTTTCTACTTGCTCAATCCCTTTTGAATTAAATAAGTGTTGCATTTCTTCAAAAATAATAGCTGTGACTCCTTTTCCTTGAAGTTCAGGGTCAATTCCTATTAAATAAAAAGCAGCAATATCATTCTTTCTCTGTGCTTGTAAAATATGGTACCAGCCAGTAGGAAAGAGGCGGCCGTTCGCTTTTTTTAGTGCTTTGCTAAAAGAGGGCATAACTATGGAAAAAGCAATCAGTTTGCCAGTTTCGTCTTTTATGCACGTAATGTAGTCAGGGTGGACAAAACTGAAGTATTTTTCTTTGTAATAATCTATTTGATATTGCTGAATAGGAACAAACGTTTGTAGATTGTTATAGGTTTTATTGAGCAAATCGAACATTTTGTCAACATACGGTAGTATTTCTTTTTTGTTCTTAAACCGAATAACAGAAAGGTTATACCGCTGTTTTACAATTTTTGAAAACTTGGCTACTTTTTCCTTGATGGATTCTGGAATACTTAATTTATATTCTACCCAAGTGGCTTGTTTTTCAAAGCCCAGTTCTTCAAAGTGTTTAGCATAGTAAGGGTAGTGGTACCAAGTTATCATGGTATTTAACTCTTCAAACCCCATGGTAAGGATTCCAGCTTTTTCCATATTGGAAAAACCAACGGGTCCTTCGGTATATTCTAAATTATGCTTAGCGCCAATTTCATATACTTTTTCAAGCAGTGCTTTGGTTATTTCAACATCATCTATAACATCAAACCAACCAAATCGGACTTTCTTCTTGCCTTGTTCGTCAACTTCAAGATTATTTATGATTACTGCTATCCTCCCGGCGATTTTCCCATCCTTATAAGCTAAAAAATACCATGCATCGGCATTTTTAAAAACAGGGTTCTTTGCTTTATCAAGGGTTTCCATCTCGTCTTTTATAAGCGGTGGAACCCAATATTTACAGTCTTTGTACAATTTGAACGGAAAGGTTACAAATTGTTTTAGTTCTTTTTTGTTGGTTACTTTTTTAACTTCAATCATGCGCTTCGTTACAATTGGCTACCGTCTCCGTCATCTTCTAAGAGATCTTTTCGTTTGTTTCGTTTGTTTTTTTCTTTCGTTTGTTCCTTGTATTTCCTTCTTTTATCGCGGCCGCTTTTCCCTTTTTCTTCTATGAACTCTTCACTATTATGCATATCAAAACGATAGGCAATACCAGCTCTGGCATTCCAAAGGGAAGGGGTGTCTTTAAAGTTTAAGGTACCAGAAAGGTCAACTTGTAAGTTTTCATTTATAAGAACAGCTACACCACCCCGCAACAATTGATCTGCATAAAAATCGCTTTTTATCCCTTGATTTTCCAAAAAGATAGAAAAATATCGGTTAGTGGCGTGTGTTAGGGTGAGAATATATCCATACTCGGGGTTGTCCGTAGTAACTCGGTTTACAATGATGTTGGTTACAAACACAAAACCTCCAATAAAGTTATTTTGAGTAGAGAGTACAAATTTTGGACTAATTGATTTTTCTTCTTCGGGGGTAAATGGATTGTCTTCTGTTATGTCGAAATTTGCGCCAGCATACACTGAAATTGCTGGAATTAAATCGGACCACTGAATACGGTTATTTGCTTTCCAGCTATACAGATTTGGCCCTTTAGCTTCACGGTTTCGGTACGGATCATATAATAAGTATTTTGCTCCTAGGGTGTTGCTTTTAAAATTAGAGAACTTACGCTCAAAATCGTTTGCTCCACGTGTATCTGTAACATTATTGGATTGAAAACTACCCATTAAGCTCACTTCAAGCTCTTCTTTTAAAACCCCATACCGAACTGCATAATCTACTGCAAAAATATTAGCATCGGTAAATAGCAATCGATGCTCTTCTTTGCCGAAACTGAGCCCGGATTCAAATTGAAGTACATTGGTTCCTACAGAAAATGCGCCTTGTGAGCTTCCTGGTCTGTTTGCGTTGAGCATCTCGGTATATTGTGCCGAAAGAGTTGTGGTTGTTGCAAAAACAATTAGAAATAAGTAAACAATTCGGTTGCTCATCGTTGTTTTGGGTTTGATTCAAAGATATAAGAATTTATCATTTATTTAATAAATTGCTTTCGTCTTTTTACGGGGCTTTATGTATTTTTGAACTCTATGATTACGTTTTTAAAAACGATATTAATTATCCTTCTGGTATATTTCGGGTTGAAATTCCTAATCCGTTGGGCTACACCGTACTTAATGAGGTATATAGCCAAAAAAGCTGGGCAACGTTTTGAACAGGCTTTTAATGGAACTCAAGGGAGCCCAAATTCAAAAAAAGAAAAAGAAGGAAAAGTAACTATCGATAAAGTACCACATAGAAAAAAATCGCAAAAAACTACTGTTGGTGATTATGTGGATTATGAAGAAATAGACTAATTTCTCCTTACTTGTTTCTTTAGAAAAGAAAATTTATATCCGAACATGTGTAGGCAATTGTAGCATATTTTTGTTAATTTTCAAACTTCAAAAAAATTGACAGTTGCTATGAAGCATTCGCTTAAAAGATTTCTACCGCATCTTATTGTTTTAATCCTTTTTATTGTTGCTTCGCTGGCGTATTTTAGCCCGGTTTTGCAAGGAAAGACTATTTTCCAAAGTGATATTGCCCAATATCAAGGAATGGCCAAACAATTAAAGGATTATCGTGCTGAAACTGGAAAAGAAACTTACTGGACCGATGCTGCTTTTGGCGGTATGCCTACCTATCAACTGGGAGCAAAATATCCGCATAATTATATTAAAGATTTAGATCTTGCTATTCGGTTTTTACCGCGCCCAGCAGACTATTTGTTTCTGTATTTTATAGGTCTCTACATTTTATTGTTAGTATTAAAAGTTGATTATAAACTTGCTTTTCTTGGAGCATTGGCCTTTGGCTTTTCAACCTATCTTATTATTATTCTCGGTGTAGGCCATAATGCAAAAGCACACGCTATTGCGTACATGCCGTTGGTATTGAGTGGAATTCTACTGACCTTTCGAGGTAAATTTCTTTATGGTTTTTTATTGACTACTGTTGCCATGGGGCTCGAACTGGTTGCCAATCATTACCAAATGACGTATTACTTGCTGTTTTTGGTTATTTGTATTGGTATTGCTTATTTGGTCGATGCCTATAAGAAAAAAATGCTTCCTCATTATTTTAAGGCATTGGGCGTTATGGTTGTTGCTGTTTTAATTGCAGTTGGTCTTAATGCTACTAATATAATGGCTACGAAAGAGTATGCCGATACTTCCACCCGCGGAAATAGTGAATTAACAATCAACCCAGATGGTTCGCCAAAAGATAACTTAGAAGGTCTTGATTTTGACTACATTACTGAATATAGCTACGGAAAACTGGAAACATTAAACTTATTTATCCCAAATTTTATGGGAGGTGGCTCTGGCGATCCCTTGCCTCAAGACGGTGCAACCAAAGAAGCTTTAATGAAAATGGGTGCTCCACCTCAACAAGCCAACGAAATTTTGAGCCAATTACCCTCTTATTGGGGTGATCAGCCCATTGTGGCAGCACCCGCTTATATTGGTGCGGTGGTTATCTTTTTGGCAATTTTGGCTTTGTTTCTAGTGAAAGGCCGTTTAAAGTGGTGGGTGACGGCTGCATTTTTATTGAGCTTGTTCCTTTCTTGGGGAAAAAACTTTAGCTTCTTGACAGAGTTGTTCATAGAGTATGTTCCCCTATATAATAAGTTCAGGGCGGTTTCTTCTATACAAGTGATTATTGAATTGATTTTGCCCGTTTTAGCAGTAATTGGTTTGCACCAGTTTTTTAACGGATTTGAACGAGAAGAAGAAAAAAAGAAAGCTTTGCTATATAGTGCTGGAATAACAGGTGGCGTAGCCTTACTATTTATTTTATTTAAATCGACATTGCTGGATTTTTCCAATTCATTTTACGATGCAAACATTCGTGAAAACTTGAGTCTGCCAGTTCTCGATGCGGTAAGGGAAGATCGTGCAGCGATGTTGACTTCAGATGCTATCCGTTCGTTGATTTTTGTAGTACTGTCTGGTGGAACACTGTGGCTCTTTTTAAAAGGAAAACTGAAAGAAATAGCAGTAATTTCAGTGCTTGCCGTTTTAATTGTAGTCGATCTTGTAGGAGTGGACAGGCGGTATGTAAACAATGACGATTTTGTACAAGCACGAGTTATGGAGCAACCGTTTCAGAAAAATGGTGCTGATTTACAAATAGAGAAGGATGAAGGTTTTTATCGAGTTTACGATGCAACCACCAATGCTTTTAACAGCGGGCGCGCCAGTTACTATCACAATGCATTAGGTGGTTATCACGCTGCTAAACCAGGTAGAATACAAGACCTTAACGAATTTTACATTAGCAGAGGAAACATAGGCATGCTCAATATGCTCAATGTAAAATATATTATCACACAAGGCAAAAATGGTGGAGCGGTCGCACAACGCAATCCCTACGCTAATGGAAATGCTTGGTTTGTTGAAAATGTGATTTTGGCAGATAATGCAAATGATGAATTATTGCTGTTAGATAGTTTAGATACCAAGAAAACAGCTATAATTCATTCAAAATTTAAAGAAGAATTACCAGTTGAAAAGATAAGTCGTGATAGCACTGCTACGATTGATTTGGTAAAGCACGAGCCACAACATTTAGTGTATGAAACGGCTACAAAATCTCCACAACTGGCAATATTTTCTGAAGTTTATTATCCACACGGCTGGAATGCATATATTGACGGGAGACCGGCTGATTATTATAGGGCTAATTATGCGTTACGAGCGATGACAATTCCAGAAGGCATTCATAAAATCGAATTTAAATTCAAGCCCGATGTTGTAGAATTTGGTAGCACGCTAAGCTTATTTAGTAGTATTGTGTTTGTAATATTATTGTTAGGTGGGGGCTATCTCGCCTTTAAATACAACAAAACTGAAAAAGAAAAGGCTTAGATATGAAAAAGGCCTTAATTATAACCTATTATTGGCCTCCGGCAGGTGGACCAGGCGTGCAACGTTGGCTTAATTTCGTAAAATATTTTAAGGAATTTGGAATAAAACCAGTTGTCTATGTTCCGGAAAACCCTCATTACCCTTTAATTGATCCAAGTTTTAAAGCCGATGTGCCCACTGATATAGAAATTCTGAAACATCCCGTAAACGAACCGTATAAGTTTGCCAAACTACTTTCCAAAAAGAAAACATCGCAAATAAGCAGCGGCATCATTTCTGAAAAAAAACAAGCTAGCTTAGAAAAACTTTTACTTTTTATTCGTGGGAACTTTTTTATTCCAGATGCCCGGATAGGGTGGGTGAAACCATCCGTAAGTTTTCTAAAAAAATATATTTCAGAAAATTCAATCGATACTATAATTACCACTGGGCCACCACACAGCCTTCATTTAATTGGGCTTCAGTTACAAAAGGAAACAAATATTCCTTGGGTAGCTGATTTTAGGGATCCGTGGACCACAATACATTACCATAAATCGTTACGGTTGACAAAAGCTTCAGAAAAAAAACATAAACAATTGGAAGCTGAAGTTTTAAAGAGTGCTGATTTAATTACCGTAACCAGTCCAACTACCAAAAAAGAATTTCAGGAAATCACTCAAAAACCGATTGAAGTCATTACCAACGGCTATGAAATTAGAGAGAAAATAATACCTAATCTTGATACTGAGTTTTCTATAGCTCACATTGGTTCTTTATTAAGCGAACGCAATCCTACTGTGTTGTGGAATGTACTTTCAGAATTGGTTTTAGATAATAAAGAATTTGCCAACGATTTTCAATTAACACTCGCAGGAACAATTAGTGAAAGTGTGGTTGATAGTATTAAACAAAACGGTTTGGAAGATAATCTGAAACTATTAGGTTATGTTTCGCACTCAGAGGCTTTGCAGATGCAGCACGACGCTCAAGTTCTTCTATTATTGGAAATTGACCGACCAGAAACAAAAGCTATCATCCCAGGTAAGCTGTTTGAATATTTTGCTGCCGAACGCCCTATCATTGCTTTGGGACCAAAAGGTAGTGATATTGAACAGTTAATAAGGGAAACGGAAAGCGGTCAGTTTTTTGCCTATTCAGAAAAGGAAAATCTGAAATCTAATATCTTAAAGCTGTATTCAGAATATAAAAAAGGAGAACTAAAGGTTTCATCTAAAAATATTTCAAAATACAGTCGAAAGAACTTAACGAAACATATGGCTGAAACTATAAAAAAGGTTGCCGGATAATAAAAGCGAAACCCCCGCTTAGCTTTCGCTTTACGAGGGTTTCTAACTAACCAACCAAAAACTTTTATTATCCGCGGCCTCTTTGTCTACTATTTTTAGAAGACGATCGGCTGCTTCTACTGTTTCCACTGCTTTTAGATCTTGATACTGAGCTACGTTTTGCAGTAGTCCTTTTTGATGAACCAGAACGGTACGTTTTACTTCTCGTATTGGTTCTTTTATTCTGTGAAACAGCTTTTCTTTTAGTTGCGCTGCTTACGCGATTACTACTTCGCGTGTTAGTGCTTCTAACTTTTCGCGGATTATTATTTCTTGAAATACTACTTGTGTTACGTGCATTACTACTTTTTATTGATGACCTAGGCTCTGAACTACGCTTTGTAATTACGTTTCGCTTAGGGGAACTTTTTCTAACATCCCTAGTGGTCTTACTTTTAACAGCATTTGATCGATTTGAGCTGCTTCTAGAAATAGCGTTTGCATCATTTCTTCTAGAAGAAGTTCTTGCCGCTTTACTATTTGTACGGGTATTTGCTCTTTTTGATACAGATGAACGACTATTGTTATTTGTCACATTGCTTCTACGTGGGTTATTAGTCGCATAGGTATTACGCCTGTTTGGGTTGTAATCCCTACGTTTTGCAACACGGCCGTCTTTATAATGTGTGCGACTTCCTGGACGGTAAAAGTTTCTTCTACCATTATTGTAGGCTACACGGTGTCTATTGTTATAATATCTTCTATGCTTTACCCAACTATAACGGTGCGGGTTGTAATATCTTCTATAAGGGTAGTCATAAACTACACAGCTAGAATAATATGGTCTAGCATAATATACGTGCCATGGACGGTATACATATCTTGGGGTCCATAAGTTTATATATCCAGTAACGTGTGAAAAATGACCATAATGGTTATATATTACATGTAAGCCTCCTACACGAACAATACGTCTGTCGTTGTAGCGTATTATGGTATTACCCACTTCAACAACACGTCCGTATTCATCATAATAAATAGGGATTTCTTCTACCTGAATTACGGCTCCGTAATCATCATACTGAACATAAGCATCATAATTATACCCACTATTAAATGATATATTTACGTTACGTGTATTTACGTTTACATTAACGTTACTTCGGTTTGGACCTAAGTAAACAAAATCAAACTGACCATCTGGAAATACTGAAAATTCAACGTCTCCTTCAATAAAAACATACGATTTTCCGTCGTAGCTATAATTTGAAATTTCTTCAGGTGCGCTACTTTTTGCTGTTGCAGCAAAACTTACTAGAAAAATACTGAATAAGAATAAGGTTACTTTTTTCATAATAGAGATTTTAGGTTGTACTTGCTTTTATTTTTTGGTCAGCTCGGTACGCTTATTATGAAACAATCATCGTGCCAAAGTTCATAAACAACTGATTATCAGTGGTTATTAAATTGATAAACCTGATTTTTTTAAGTTTGTTTTTAGCGAAGTAAATTTTTTAACTAAAAAACCCGGCTTCTTTTTATGATAAGAAGCCAGGTTTTAACTAAAAACAAATCGATTAAAAAACTAACTGTTTCTTATTTCATTGCTTTCAATCTTTGTGCCAAAATAGTTTTTAAAAGGCCTTAAATCTTTTCTTTTAAATAGGTAGCTGTAAACGATTTTTTGCTTTTAGCCACTTCTTCAGGAGTGCCTTCTGCTATTATTTCACCCCCTTTTTCACCACCTTCTAGACCGAGGTCGATAATATGATCAGCGCATTTTACCAATTCCATATTATGCTCTACTACAATAACCGTATGTCCTTTTTCCAATAAGGCGTAAAAGGAGGCCAATAATTTTTTAATATCATGAAAATGAAGTCCCGTAGTAGGTTCATCAAAAATAAAGAGGGCTTTGTCTTTCGTCGTTCCTTTAATTAAAAATGACGCTAGTTTAATACGTTGTGCCTCACCACCAGAAAGGGTAGACGAGCTTTGCCCTAGCTGTACATAGCCTAAACCTACATCTTGTAGCGGTTTTAATTTTTTAGTAATTTTTTTCTCTTCGTATTTTTTAAAGAATGAAATGGCATCATCAACCGTCATGGTTAAAACGTCATCGATATTTTTGTCGTTAAATGTAACTTCCAGAATTTCTTTCTTGAAACGTTTTCCATTACAGGTTTCACATTCCAAATGCACATCGGCCATAAACTGCATTTCTATAGTAACTTCGCCATCACCTTTACAGGTTTCACAGCGACCGCCATCTACATTAAAACTAAAATGCTTGGCTTTATAGTTCCGTATTTTTGAAAGTTTCTGCGAAGCGAATAAATTCCTAATGTCGTCATACGCCTTAATATATGTTACCGGATTACTTCGGCTGGAACGACCAATCGGGTTTTGATCGACAAATTCAATGTTTTTTATGTTATTGAAACTTCCTTTTAATTCTGAAAATTGACCAGGTTTTTCACCGTAACCACCAATTTTCCGAAGCATGGCAGGATACAGTATTTTCTTTACCAAGGTACTTTTACCACTTCCTGAAACACCAGTAACAGCCGTAAATACCCCAAGAGGGAATTCAGCTGAAATGTTTTTTAAATTATTTTGCCGGGCACCAATCACCTGAATACTCTCTTTCCAAGAACGTCTCTTTTCAGGCACTTCAATTTCCATAGTACCATTTAAATACTGCGCCGTTAAGGAATCACTTTTTAAAATATCTTGAAATGTCCCGGTTGAAACCACTTCGCCTCCAAAAGTTCCTGCTTCGGGGCCTATGTCAATAATTTCGTCGGCAGCTTTCATGATATCTTCATCGTGTTCCACTACAATAACGGTATTACCTAAATCCCGTAAAGATTTTAAAACTTGTATCAACCGTTCGGTATCTTTTGGATGTAGACCAATACTGGGCTCGTCGAGAATATACATGGAGCCGACCAAGCTACTACCCAACGAAGTGGCTAAATTAATTCGTTGCGATTCCCCTCCTGAAAGCGTATTGCTTTTTCGGTTTAGGGTTAGATAGCTCAGCCCGACATCCATTAAAAATTGAAGGCGGTTGTTTATTTCAAGCAACAGCCTTTTGGACACGTTCGTGTCGTATTCATTAAGTTTTAATTCTTTAAAAAAGGTGGCTACTTTTTCAAGTGGCAATTCTACTAATTCTTGAATGGCTTTTCCGCCTACCTTTACATAGCCTGCTTCGGGACGTAGTCGTTTTCCACCGCAAACATTACATTTAGTTTTACCACGGTAGCGCGAAAGCATGACCCGGTTCTGTATTTTATAGCTTTTCGATTCTAGAAAAGAGAAGAAATCGTTTAAACCTTCAAAATATTTATTTCCGTCCCACACCAATTGTTTTTGTTCTTCCGAGAGTTCAAACCAAGGTTTATGAATGGGGAAATCAAACTTATAAGCATTATTGACCAGTTGATCACGGTACCAGCTCATGCTATCACCGCGCCAAGGGAAAATTGCATTTTCATATATTGACAAGGCTGTATTTGGAATAACCAAATCTTCATCAATGCCAATTACATCGCCGTAGCCTTCACAATTAGGGCAAGCACCGTATGGATTGTTAAAACTAAACAAATGCACATTCGGTTCTAAAAATGTCATTCCATCGGCTTCAAAACGATTGTTAAACTCTCTAGATGAATTATCACTTAGCTTTTCAATAAATAATTCACCTTTTCCTTCGTAGAAAGCCATTTCAATAGCATCGGCAAGGCGGTTGTAAAAATCTTCGTCGTCTTTTGTTATAATCCTATCAACAACCAATTGTATATCTTTCGAAAAACTACTTTCTTTTAGTTCATCAATACGAATTACTTTTTCCTTGTTTTTAACCCGTGCATATCCTTGTTGTGCTAAAGCCTGTATTTTATTTTTCATTGTCCGTCCTTCTTCTAAATGAATAGGAGCGAGGAGGAGCATTTTTTCACCTTCGGAAAAAGATTTAATGTAATTAATAACATCTGTTACGGTGTCTTTTTTAACTTCATTGCCAGAAATAGGGGAAAAGGTATGGCCAATACGGGTATATAAAAGTTTTAGGTAATCATAGATTTCAGTCGAAGTACCAACAGTAGAACGTGGATTGGTAGAATTCACTTTTTGTTCAATGGCAATAGCCGGGGCAATTCCTTTTATGGAATCTACCTTAGGTTTATCCAACCGTCCTAAAAATTGGCGGGCATAAGATGACAAACTTTCCACATACCTTCGTTGGCCTTCTGCATAAAGCGTATCAAATGCAAGGCTGGATTTTCCACTACCGGAAAGCCCAGTAATTACAACGAGTTTATTTCTGGGGATGGCAACATCAATATTTTTTAAATTATGAAGTTTTGCCCCTTTTATAAGTATGTTTTTTTTAGTGTCTAGCGTGTCAATATTCAAAATATCAGTCTCTTTTTCAGGTAAGATTTTGCAAAGATACTACATAGAAATGGGGATTGCACGTATGCCAATATTATAATTTTTTTAGGAAATTTTTAAGTTTTATTTGCATTTCACGTTTCTTTGTTGTTATATTTACGGCACATAACGATATTAATAAAATTTATTGCCTATAGCATATTATTACTTTTTACACTAAAAACATAACGGCTAAACAACCAAAACACGGATAGTTGTTAACTTAAAAAGTATTGATATGAAACAAAACACCCATACGGATGCAGTATTGGTTAGTGCTTACATAAACGGTGATGAATCTGCACTCTCTCATTTAATTACCCGCCACAAGCAACGAATTTACAGTTTTATCTATTCTAAAGTATATAATAGGGATATCACTGAAGATATTTTTCAGGATACTTTTATAAAAGTTATACGCTCTTTAAAAAGAGGCAAGTATAATGAAGAAGGCAAGTTTCTCCCTTGGGTGATGCGTATTGCTCATAACTTGGTTATTGATCATTTCAGAAAAAATAATCGCATGCCTAAATTTGAAAATAAAGATGATTTCAATATATTTTCTGTCCTTTCTGATGGATCATTAAATGCTGAAAAGCAAATCATAAAAGGTCAGGTGGAAAATGATGTTCGAAGATTGATTGAGGAGTTGCCCGAAGACCAGAAAGAAGTACTAATTATGCGCATTTATAAAGAAATGAGCTTTAAAGAAATTAGTTTACAAACCGATGTAAGTATAAACACCGCATTGGGTAGAATGCGATATGCATTGATAAATTTACGGAAAGTAATAGACAAGTATAATATTGTATTGACAAATTGATACAATAAACTGTTTTTTTGGGCGTTAATAAATAACATTAACCTCAAAATAACTCTCTATGCAAAAAATGTACTCTAAAACCTCACACCAGGAGCGGGTGGATAAATTGGCTCCTAAGGATGAAACTGTAAAGTTTCTTCTGGATTATTCGAAGGCTTTAAGTGTTATAGATTATAATAAATTGAAGTTTGAAGCACTTCTAAACTAAACTTTGTTAAGAGCCCTGGATGAAATTCCAGGGTTTTTTATTTCTTCTTTTTCTTTTTGTAATATTCGTTCAATACTGTTTTTCTGCCTATTGTTTTTGTAATGATATCCTTTTCGAGATCCCAACCACGAGCGGGAGAATAATGCCTGCCATACCATATTATCTGTAAATGAAGTTCATTCCAAAGATCTCTAGGAAATAAACGTTTTGCATCTTTTTCAGTTTGGGTTACATTTTTTCCCGTAGTAAACCCCCAACGGTATAGTAACCTATGAATATGTGTGTCAACAGGAAATGCAGGAACATTAAATGCTTGTGACATGACAACACTAGCTGTTTTATGGCCAACGGCAGGAAGCGATTCCAGCGCTTCAAAATCTGCAGGGACTTCCCCATTGTATTTATCGATTAAAATTTCAGAAAGACCATGGATTCCTTTGGATTTCATAGGGGATAAACCTACTGGCTTTATTATCTCACGGATTTCATCTATAGAAAGTTTTACCATATCATATGGGTTGTCCGCAACTTCAAATAGCAAGGGTGTGATTTTATTGACTCGAACATCGGTACTTTGAGCGGAAAGCAAAACAGCAATCAACAATGTATAAGGGTCTTTATGAACTAGAGGAATTGGAATTTGTGGGTACAATTCCTTTAACGTTTTTATTACAAAGTCAACCTTTTCCTGTTTCGTCATTTTTGTGTAGTTTTAAGCAAAAATAGCAAATGAAAACTTTAAAAGAAGGGGACAAAGTCCCAAATTTCACCGTTAACGATCAAGAAGGAAACCCAGTATCACTTACCGATTACAAAGGCCACAAACTGGTAGTTTTTTTCTACCCTAAAGCAAATACACCAGGTTGCACTAAAGAAGCCTGTAATCTTCGGGATAATTATGAAGAACTTAAAAACAAAGGCTATAAACTGTTAGGTGTGAGCGCCGATAGTGAACGAAAACAGAAAAATTTTAAAGAAAAATACGATTTCCCATTTCCGTTATTGGCAGATGAAAACAAAGAAGTAATCAATGCATTTGGTGTTTGGGGGCCTAAAAAATTTATGGGTCGGGAGTATGATGGCATTCATAGAATGACTTTTATAGTTGATGAAGAAGGAAAAGTAGAACGGGTAATTGCCAAGGTAAAAACCAAGGATCACGCAGCACAGATTTTGGGATAAATAATAATCATTGAAAAAGGGCAGAATTTTTAAATTCTGCCCTTTTTTAATTTCAACACTTTTTTAATTTGTTGTTTTTGTTTTTTCAGTATAACTGAAAAGTTCTTTTTCGTGGATAATTTCAGAAACACCGGGAGGTAGCATTTCTTCCCAGTTTTCTTCGCCATTTTCTATCATTTCCAGTACTTCGCGAGAGAAGATATTTAAAATATTCGGGTTGTAATCCTTTATGTCTACTACTTTACCATTGTACTTAAAGAATTTGTACAATTCTTTCATACGTGGGTGTACTTTAAGGTTTTCGCTTGTAGTATATTCACCAGTTTCTGGATTGCGCATAGGATAGAGGTATACTTTAAGATCTTTAAAGAATAACTTTCCAAAAGCCTCTAGAATACCACCACTTAAATGACGGTAGTATTTTTCATCAAAAATATCGACTAGATTGTTAACTCCCATTGCCAATCCTAAGCGCATTTTTGTGTATCGGGAAAAATATTCCACTAACTTATAATACTCCTGGAAATTGGATATCATTACCGTATGCCCTAACGAACAGAGTAACTTAGCCCGATCCATAAAGTCTTCCTCGTCAATTTCACCTTCTGCACGAAGGTTTGAGAGTGTAATTTCAAAAATTACTTCGGTGCGCTCTTTTTCAACCTTTCTTTCTTGTAAAAACATCTCATATGAATTTTCATACATATCGATGTTTACTTTTGTTACCGGTCTAAAACTTCCACGAAGCGCTAAAATGTTCTTTTTATAGAGTATTCTAGCTGGTAAAATGTTATTTCCGTCAGGACCGAACATAATAGCTTCGGTCATTCCATTTTTAATAAGTTGTAAACTCATTAAACGGTTATCTACTTTTTCAAACTTAGGGCCTGAAAAATTTATAGTATCAATTTCAATCTTGTCCTTATCAATATGATCGTACAAATAGCGTAAAAGTTTTTTAGGCTCATCATACTTATAATATGCACCGTATATCAGGTTTACTCCTAGTATTCCCAACGTGATTTGCTGCAACAAAGCTTCATTTTCATGAAACCGAACGTGCAACATAATTTCGCTGTAATCTTCATTAGGATCTACTTGGTATTTAATACCAACCCATCCGTGGCCTTTATATTTTTTAGCAAAATCTATGGTTGCCACCGTATTGGCATATGCGAAAAATAGTTTGTTGGGATGTTTTTTTCGAGCTATTCGCTGTTCAATAAGGTCAATTTCGTGCGAAAGCATTTTCTTAAGTCGGGATTCTGTAACATAGCGTCCATCTTCTTCTTCACCATAAATGGCATCGCTAAAATCTTTATCGTAAGCCGACATGGTTTTTGCAATAGTGCCCGATGCGCCACCTGCTCTAAAAAAGTTGCGGACGGTTTCTTGTCCGGCGCCTATTTCGGCAAAAGTCCCGTAAATATTTTCATTTAAGTTTATTCGAAAAGCTTTACTTCGAATGGAAGGAATATTCTCAAATTCTTTATCCCCTAGAATAGTTTCTGGCATAGCGACCCTTTATTATGTATGGTACTAACAAAGGTAAGAAATACCGTAGCTATTCAAAAAAAATACTGTTATTTTTGTGTGAATGAATTCAGAACTTACCGTAACATTTTTAGGCACCGGAACTTCACAAGGAGTTCCTGTAATTGGAAGTGACCACCCTGTTTGTAAAAGTAAAGATCCCAAGGATAAACGTCTTCGCGTTTCTGTTCTTTTACAATGGAACAATTATAACTATGTAATTGACTGCGGACCCGATTTTCGATACCAAATGCTCAGGGAGGGTGTAACACACCTTAACGGAATATTATTGACCCACGAACATAGTGACCATACCGCTGGTATTGACGATATTCGACCATTTTATTTTAAGCAGGGCAATATTCCTTTTTATGCTCACAAACGGGTTTTTAAATCACTTCATGAACGTTTTGGCTATATTTTTGAAATTGAAAATAAATATCCGGGAGCGCCAACTTTAGATGAAATTGAAATAGATAAAGACACACGGTTTATAATTAGTGAAAAGAAAGTAACTCCAATTGAAGCGATGCACCATACACTTCCTGTTTTAGGGTTTCATATTGATGGATTTACGTATTTAACCGATGTTAAAACAATTTCTGAAGAAGAAGTTGAAAAAGTAAAGGGCACAAAAGTTCTCGTGGTGAACGCACTTCGGGAAAAAGAGCACTATTCACATTTTAATTTGGAAGAAGCTCTTGATTTTATAAAAAAAATAAAACCAGAACGCGCTTATTTAACCCATATAAGCCATTTAATGGGGTTTCATGAAGAAGCATCAAAGAATCTTCCCGAAAACGTTTTTATGGCGTATGATGGTCTGAAAATTAAGATATAAAATAGAAAATAACTTAAAAAGATACCCGCCTACGCGGGCATGATTATGAGGAAAAAAATATATATGTACCTGTTCTTTTTCGCTTTACTGTTTATCATATTTCAATATATGAATGAAAAACAGATTTATGAATCGCAAGAAAATGACATTGCTTTGCTGAAAAAGAAGGTTGCAATGTACGAAAAGGACAACGACTCTCTAGCTAGGCAATTAATGGACGTAAATTATTTTACCCTCCAAGGCAATGATAACGCCATGACCTATTTTGAAGATGTTGGTTTTGAAGCTTCCGATGTAGAAAACAGAGTAAAGGAATATATTTATGATTTAAACGGAAGAAAAGGTAAAAACCCTATTGTTCCTTACGATGGAATAGAAGGGAAGATGAAAATTAATAAAGTGAAGTTTTTAAACCATCGCTGGATCGTAGCCGATTTTACCGACGGCACCTATTGGGGCGAAATGGTGCTGGAGTATTACATTAACGAAGATGATAGCATCGACTTAGATGTTATTGGCTCGTTGTTGTATGGAAGGTAACTTATGCGGTTTATATTCCCAATGTGGGCAAATGTTTTACTTTATGGTAGGTCAATGCCGCTTTAATACAGTATTTGAGCTCTTCAGTTGGTATTTCACTCTCTAACCCGAACAGTATTGCTCTTTTTCCTTCAAAATCAAACTTATTTTTGAATAGGATTTTAAACGTTTCCACCAATCTACTCGTACATTTAAAATACATTGCATATTGATTGGGAGATTTTTGTTTCCAGTCTATCCTTATTGTACTGCCAATCTTGGTAAGAAAACTTGGTTCTCCCCACTTTAGTGTTTCGTCTAATTTTGATATTTCTTCAGTCTCTTTTGCGGTTTCAATAATCAATTCTCGAAGATGTAACAGTTGTTTTCTAACTGAATTGGGATAATTCTTGAAAACCAATTCAACCTTTGGATCTGTATTTATTTCTAACGTGTTCACTGGTTCTCGAGGTGTTGCAAAGTGGTTGTGCAAAACTAATTTAGTAAATAAAAACCGAAACGATAAGCTGTTCTAATTTTTCTGAAGAATTTAATCATTGCTATTTACTTAAAAGTTCTTCTTTTCTAAAAATCACCATTCGTTTGATGAGCTCTTTCGGCAGTGGTTTGTTAAATGGAAACTTGACAGTTCCCTTACCAAGTTCAAAACTTTTTAACTCTTCTGAAAAATGGTTTATGGCATCTTGATACGGGTAGAAACTGACGTATTTAGCATAAGCTACCATCATTATTTGTTTTTCGGGTTTTGTTCTTGGTATGAGTGTAAAAGCAGGGACTTTATAATTCGATATCTCAACAGCTTCTGGAGCAGCTTCTTTAATTAAACTTCTTAGTTCTTGTAAGATTAATTGTGCTTCGTTCGATTGACTATCGATATAGTCGTCTATAGTCTTAAAGTTTGGCATTGATCCTCTCTTTCCCATTTCCTTTTATATTACTTATACTCGTTATTGGAACTTATTTCTAATTTGTTTTTTACTATTAAAAACCCGGTAAATAGTAACATTCCGATGCTGGACAATAAATGTACTTTTTTGAAATCCATATTTAATTCAGGGAAAAACAGCAATGCGATTCCTGCATTAATTGACAAGTGAAACAAAACTGCAATTAGAACACTTCCTTTTGAATTGACAACTAACCAAGTGATTATTATGGATAAACAATTTAATATAATAAAATAGGTAAAAACAGGAATTAAAGATAATGGTTCTCCGCTTACTAATGTTCCAAATGGGGCTCACCACAATGGAATGTGCCAGATAAACCATATTACACCAATTATGATGGCACTTTTCAAGTTTGAATATTTTTTTTGAAATTCAGGCAATAAAAAACCTCTCCACCCTAGTTCTTCCCCCAAAGGCCCAGCATATAACCCCGCGAACACTATTGTTGGTATGGATAGGTATGCCATTTTATCAAAAGCTCCAATTTCTCCAATAAACTGACTGTAAAGTGCAATTCCTATCCCTACAAATAATAGAGGCAGAAAAACTATATATAGATAATTTTTAAGAGGTACTTTCCATATAAAGAGCTTTTTGACAAATTTAAATACGCCAGTTAACCCTTCAAAGATGAAGGTTGTGATTATTCCAGAAGCAGTTGGTCCATATAAACCAACAAAAAAGAAAACTAAAAATTCACCAATCGACTCTTGATTAACTCCGTTTGATAGATAGCCTAGTCCAACAATCCATAGTATCCAAGACCATAAAAAGGTTAGTAATAAAAACACAAATATTTTTTTCATATTCATCACTTTTCAAGTACTAGGATTGCTGTTTTGTGTATATATCGTAGCCCAATGTACTTATTCTTTCCAATTTTGAAGCCGGTCGAGATATAGATAGCTTTCTACAAATTTTCTATGTTCGGGACTGGTCATTTTTTCCAATAAATTCAATGCAGAAATATAACTCGCTAAATTTCCATTTGAGGAAAGAAATTTTCCATCCTCAACAAAAGTTACCAAACTGTCATTTTGCACTTTCAAATTTGGGTAATCTTTTTGTAATTGTTCTTCTCCGCCAATCCAAGTAACAATTTTATGCCCGTCGGCAATACCTGATCTCCCTATTAATTGCGCTCCTGCACAGTTGCTCACGGTATACTTGGTCTCCTTATTTTTCTCTTTTATAAAATTCACAATTTTTTCATTATGAACTTGAGCATACATATCATAAGCACTTGGTACAAAAAGAGCAGTCAGTTTCGGGCAATTTTCAAACGTATAATCGGGGACGAAATGCATTCCTTCTTCCGTTGTAATTGAATTTTCCGTTTCTGCTATTGAAATCACATTAAAAAGTTGTTTCCCGTTTTCGGTTGGTTTTGCAAAAACATCAGAGGTTGCAATTACTTCGCTTTGTAAAACTCCGTTATACATCAAAAGTCCGATAGTGGGCAATTCAGGATTAAACGGTTTCCTGTGTTTTGTTAGCGAGTCCGTTTTCTTTTCGGCTTTTGTGAATTCTGGGTTTTCTA
>TARA_R100000306_G_scaffold62460_2_pt1 | contig 26059 bp, 24 predicted proteins | sample TARA_R100000306 | Tara Oceans TARA_R100000306 (sample SAMEA2620824) | marine metagenome | biome: marine biome (ENVO:00000447); feature: mesopelagic zone (ENVO:00000213); material: "saline water (ENVO:00002010), including plankton (ENVO:xxxxxxxx)" | depth 1000 m | reverse complement strand
TCATCGGCTGGCCGTTTATCAAGAACAAACCCGCCCCCTGGTGGATTATTACTCTGAATGGGCAAAATCGAACGACTCGGCTGCCCCCCAGTTTCACCAGATTCAGGGCGTAGGCAGCGTAGAAGATATACGCAATCGTATTTTTGCAATCCTGAAGAAATAAAGGAGCGACATGGACATCAAAGACAAAGTATTTATCGTCACGGGCGGCGCCTCCGGACTGGGTGCCGGAACTGCCCGCATGCTGGTTGAACAAGGCGCCAAAGTCGTCTTGGCAGACGTTCAGGACGAACCCGGGCAGGCACTGGCCAAGGAACTGGGCCAAACCTACGTGCACTGCGACGTTACCCAGGAAGCCGATGCGCAAGCCGTTATTGAAGCGGCCCGCCAGCAAGGCCGCCTGTTCGGGCTGGTGAACTGCGCCGGTATCGCCCCCGCTTCGCGTACGGTAGGGAAGAATGGACCGCATGCCCTTGAAACATTCCAGAAAGTGGTCATGGTGAACCTGGTTGGAACGTTCAACATGTCGCGCCTGGCGGCCGCCGCCATGAGCGAAAACGAGCCCGAGGCAACCGGTGAACGCGGTGTCCTTATCAACACCGCCTCTGTGGCCGCCTTCGACGGCCAAATCGGGCAGGCAGCCTATGCAGCATCAAAAGCCGGCGTGGCCGGCATGACACTGCCCATTGCACGCGATCTGTCAAAACTGGGGATTCGTTGCATGACCATTGCGCCGGGCATTTTCGCCACCCCAATGGTATATGGCATGCCCCAGGAAGTTCAGGATTCACTGGCTGCCAGCATTCCTTTTCCATCTCGTCTGGGCACGCCGGAAGATTACGCCAAACTGGTTCACAGCATCATGACCAATGAAATGTTGAACGGCGAAACCATTCGCCTGGACGGTGCCATTCGCATGGCGCCAAAATAAACCGGCATTAATATGGGCTTGTTCCGTTCAGCGGCAACAGTCAGCAGCTTTACCCTGCTATCGCGAATTACAGGTTTGATTCGCGATATTTTTATTGCCAGTTCTTTTGGCGCAGGGCCGCTGACTGACGCCTTCTGGGTTGCATTTCGCATTCCCAACCTGTTGCGCCGTTTATTTGCCGAAGGTGCCTTTGCCCAGGCTTTTGTGCCCATACTGGGGCAAACACGCGAACAGGAAAGCCCCGAGCGGGTACGCGAACTGCTGGATCGCGTCGCACTGTTGTTAACGGTTGCCCTCATGGCCGTTACATTAATCGGCATGCTGGCCGCCCCTTGGGTGGTAAGTGCCATGGCCAGTGGCATGCTGAATGCCGAACGCCAAACCGAGTTCGAGGCGGCGGTCTGGATGACCCGCGCCATGTTCCCCTATATTCTGTGCATGTCGCTGGTGGCGTTTGCCTCGGGCGTATTGAACACATGGCGCCGCTTCGCGGTTCCGGCTTTTACACCGGTATTGCTTAACCTGTGCATGATTCTGGCCTGCCTGTTTCTGCTGCCCTACTTCAGCACGCCCGTCTATGCGTTGGCCATCGGCGTCCTGGCCGGTGGCGTGGCGCAACTGACGGTTCAATGGGCTGCCCTGGCGCGCCTGGGTTTACTGCCGCGTTACTCATTTCGTGTGCGCCAGGCAATGAAAGACGCCACCGTGAGACACATCATGCGCCAGATGCTGCCCGCCATTCTGGGGGTGTCGGTGGCGCAAATCTCCTTGCTCATCAACACCAACATCGCTACCTGGCTGGCGGCCGGCAGCGTAACGTGGCTGTCATTCGCCGACCGGCTGATGGAATTTCCTACGGCCCTGTTGGGCGTGGCACTGGGCACAGTACTGCTGCCCAGTTTGTCGGCCGCACATGCCCAGAACGACCATAATCGCTACAACTATCTGATTGACTGGGGGCTGCGCCTGGTTATATTGCTGGGGTTGCCTGCCGCCCTGGGCTTGGCCATGCTCAGTGAAGGCATGGTAGCCACCTTGTTCAACTATGGTGCCTTTACCGCGTACGACGTCGCCCAGACCCAGGTAGCCGTCATGGCCTACTCCGTGGGATTGCTTGGCCTGCTGGCCATCAAGATTCTGGCACCGGGGTTCTATGCTAAGCAAGATATACGCACCCCAGTGAAAATTGCGCTGTTGGTCCTGGTGCTAACCCAAATGTTCAATCTGGTTTTCGTCCCCCTGTTCGACCATGCAGGACTGGCCCTTTCAATCGGGCTGGGCGCCAGCGTGAACGCCCTCTTGCTGCTTACCTTGCTTGTTCGTCGCGGCACCTACAAACCCGGCCCGGGCTGGATCCCATTCCTGCTTCGTGCCCTGCCCGCCTTGCTGGCATTGGGTGCCCTGCTTTATGGCGCCAATCACACGGTGAACTGGGTCGACCCGACCTTATCATCCGGCCTGCGCATTACCTTGTTGCTGGGTACCATCGCCGCGGCGGGCAGCGCCTATTTCGCAGTGCTGTTTCTGTTCGGTTTTCGCCTTCGACACTTTACAAAAAGAGCAGTCTAAGTTAGAATCTTTGTCTTTGCTAATTAAACACACTTAAACCGTACTAAAAAACTATGGCTAATACCGCACAAGCACGTAAACGCGCCCGCCAGGCGATTAAACTGAACAAACACAACTCCAGCCTTCGTTCCATGCTGCGCACGTCTATCAAACGCGTTCGCCAGGCAGTCGACGCCGGAGACCAGGAAGCTGCGAACACTGTTCTGCGCTCCACCGCAAGCATCATCGACCGCGTTGCCGATAAAAAAATCATTCACAAGAATAAAGCCGCACGTCACAAAAGCCGCCTGTCTGCTGCTGTGAAAGCTATGGCTTCCTGAAAAGCCAGCACGGTTTAATTGGCAAAAAGCTGTCAGTAAAAACAAAGTAGCGGCAAAAACACGCCGCCACAAAACAGGGTGCTCGAACAGCACCCTGTTTTTTTGCCCGCAACGAACATGATCCGCTTTTGCAGGCATAAAAAAACCCGGTTAATCCGGGCTTTCTGGCGACGCTTTAATTTCTTCGGTTTTCAACTGGTTACTGCGGGCAAAATCCACTACAAAATTCCAGGCTAGCGGCTCAAGGTCGCGCAAGCGTGGATCCACCGCCACACAGCGCACACCCTCGATATAGGTCGGCAGCACATAAGGGGAATACGTAAGACGGTTGGCGGGCATACCAGGTGGCCGAAACTGTGACATGACCCCTGCAAGGCGTTCGGCCCAATCGCTTGGCCGAAAACGCTGGCCGGACTCCGTTACGCCGTAAATAATGAACTGCTGCACGATACTTTCACGGGAATTTTGCGTGGCTGCATTGTACTGCTTTAGGCGCCGAATCGCAGGGCCACCCCAAAATTGTTTATCATACTCAATTAAACTTCTTTGCAAGCGAATCAAGGTTGATCATGTCTCACACCCAGTCTCCCGCAGCGCCCTTGCGCCACTTCCTGCAATTCAACGACTTCACCCACGACGAAATCCTGTATGTGCTCGAGCGTGCGCGCCTTATTAAAGACAAATTCAAGCGTTATCAACCGCACCATACCCTGCACGATCGCACCCTGGCCATGGTGTTTGAAAAAGCCAGCACCCGCACCCGTGTCTCGTTTGAAGCGGGTATGTATCAAATGGGCGGTTCGGTCATTCACTTAACAACAGGCGACTCCCAACTTGGGCGTTCTGAACCCATTGAAGACACAGCCCGCGTCGTGTCGCGCATGGTCGATCTGGTCATGATCCGCACCTTCGAGCAAACGCGTATTGAACGCTTTGCCGCCCATTCACGCGTCCCGGTTATCAACGGCCTAACCAACGAATTCCACCCCTGCCAGATCCTGGCCGACATTTTCACGTTTATAGAACACCTGGGCCCGATTGAAGGCAAAACCGTTGCCTGGATCGGCGATGGCAACAATATGTCGTACACCTGGCTACAAGCCGCCGAGATGTTGGGCTTTACCCTGCATATTTCTACGCCTGCGGGCTATGAACTGGAACAAGAGCGCATTGGCACCCCACCTGAAAACGTGTTGCGCGTGTTTGCCGACCCCATGCAGGCCTGCAAGGGTGCGCATCTGGTCACCACCGATGTCTGGACCAGCATGGGCTACGAAGAAGAGAACGAAGCCCGCCGCAAAGCCTTTGCCGACTGGTGTGTCGATGAGGAAATGATGGCCATGGCCGACCCCAAAGCCCTATTCATGCATTGCCTGCCGGCCCACCGCGGCGAAGAAGTAACGGGCGACGTGATAGACGGCCCGCAAAGCGTGGTCTGGGATGAAGCGGAAAACCGCATGCACGTACAAAAAGCGCTGATGGAGTTTTTATTGCTGGGCAAACGCAGCGGTTAAAGCAATCTAAACGGTCAGCACAATTACCGCCACATAAAACACCCCGGTTACCGGGCGGTAGCCCAACAACCGGGGTACAGGCCTGAGTCGGCTTCTTAACTATTTACGACTTCTCTTTACTAGCGTCTTTTAACGTAGGTAACGGCGAACCTTTCTTCGACGTTAGCAAACCCACGTCCAGATAAGTACGCAGTTTGTCGCGGGTATCCACAATGTCCAGGTTCCGCATGGTGAGTTGGCCAATGCGATCACGCGGCGAGAAAGCCGAATCGCCTTTTTCCATCGTAAGCCGCTCGGCCTGATAAGTCAGATTCGGCGAGACGGTGTCCAGGATGGAATAGTCGTTTCCGCGCCGCAACTCTACCGTTACCTCGCCGGTAACTGCACCGGCCACCCAACGCTGCGACGCTTCGCGCAGCATAATGGCTTGCGGGTCGAACCAGCGCCCCTGGTACAGCAAACGACCCAGCTTCAAGCCGTTCATGCGGTATTGCTCAATGGTGTCTTCGTTGTGAATACCGGTAACCAGCCGCTCGTAAGCGATGAACAAGAGCGCCATACCCGGCGCTTCGTAAATACCGCGGCTCTTGGCCTCGATAATACGGTTTTCAATTTGGTCGCTCATGCCCAAACCGTGACGCCCACCAATACGATTGGCCTCCATGACCAATTCAACGGCATCGCCGAATGTTTTACCATTGAGCGCAACGGGCTGGCCTTCCTCGAAACGAATCGAGACGGTTTCGGGTTTGATTTCAACGTCGTCACGCCAAAACGGCACACCCATGATCGGTTGAACGATTTTAATACCCGTGTTCAGGTATTCCAGATCCTTCGCTTCGTGCGTGGCGCCCAGCATGTTCGAATCGGTGGAATAGGCTTTCTCGGCCGACATTTTGTAGCCGAAACCATGCTTTTGCATGTATTCCGACATTTCGGCGCGCCCGCCCAACTCGTCGATAAAGACCTGATCAAGCCAGGGCTTGTAAATTTGAAGGTGGGGGTTGGTTAACAAACCATAGCGATAGAAACGCTCGATATCGTTACCCTTGAACGTACTGCCGTCGCCCCAAATGTGAACGTCGTCTTCCTTCATGGCAGCCACCAGCATGGTACCGGTTACCGCGCGGCCAATAGGAGTGGTATTGAAATAAGTGATGCCAGCCGTGGTCACGTGAAACGCGCCGCACTGCAACGCGGCGATGCCTTCTGCCACCAACTGTGGCCGACAATCAATTAAACGGGCGTTTTCTGCGCCGTACTCGCGCGCGCGCTTGGGAATAATATCGTAGTCGGGCTCATCGGGCTGGCCCAGGTTGGCGGTGTATGCGTATGGAATTGCGCCTTTTTCCCGCATCCAAAGCAACGCGGCACTGGTGTCCAGGCCGCCGGAAAAGGCAATGCCGACCTTCTGGCCAACAGGAACGTTTTGAAGAATTGTGGTCATTATTTGCGCCGAAATAGTTCAATTGGGTAAAGGCTAGATTCTACTACGAGGCCAAGGCCCCGTCTTTCGAGCGCGGCAGCGCCATACCCATTGCCTGCAGATCATTGGGCTGATCCACATCGTGCAATACGCCGTCGGTTTCAACATCAACCCAGCAAACATAAGCGTCGTGCGCCTGCAAAATGCCACGTGCACCTTCATCGCCCTGCAGGCGGCTTAATGCAGGCAGGAACGACGGCCCCCACAACACAGGGTTGCCTGCCTGACCCTTGTAGCGCGGCCGGCAAATTTCGTTGCGCTCATCAGCTTGAAACGCATCTATAAGCATGTTCAATACCTGGGCATTTACGCGCGGCATATCACCTAAACAAATAATGGCACCTTCGTCCGCCGGTACCCGGCTGACACCCGCTGCAACCGAGTTCCCCATGCCTTGGGCGTATTCGGCATTATGCACAAATTGAACCGACAAACCGGACAAAGCCTGCTGTACTTCAGGTGCATGATGCCCCAACACCACCACAACGCGGCTGCAATATGAGGCCAGGGCCTGCAACACCACCTGCCGTACCATGGGCATGCCCCGGTATGGCAACAACAGTTTATTGTGCGCGCCCATACGACGACTAGACCCCGCTGCCAACACAACACAGGCAGCCTCGCGGGAGGAAGTGCTGGAAAAAACCATAACCGGCTGTTTGCCTCGACTCTTAATACGAATAATATTTCAAAATAGTAACAGAATCTAACTTAAGGCGAATAGGCAGGGTGACGGTAGACATTTGACGTAATTTCCAATAGTTTCAAGAGGCTAGACAATATCAAACGACTTTGAATTCATTCAGGTAAGGAAACGACTCATCATGTTGCAACTTGGATTCAGCGATCCCTTATTCGAAGTTTGGGCCCAACGCACCTTAATGAATATTGCCGAAGGCGGCTGCGAGCTGGGCGAAGTGTTATCGCTGGCGCCCCGTATTCCCGCCGGCGACACAAGCGCCTGGCACAGTGAGTGGTGCGCACTGGCCAGCCACCTGTTTGAACAGGCCCGGGAATGCCAGCAAAGTGGCCACCTTATTAGCGCACGGCAACTGTACCAACGAGCCGCCACGTATTACAGGACGTCTTACCCGTTATTATTCGGCGCCCCCACCGATCCGCGCGTAACAGAAGCTTACCGCAACGAAGCCCGCGCCTTTCACTGTGCGGCGCAACTATTCAACCCGCCCATTGAGCCGCAAGCCATTCCTTTTGAAAACACCACACTGCCCGGTTACTTCTATAGCGGTGGCGAAGGCACACGCCCGTTACTGATTTGCACCAATGGCTACGACGATACCCTGCACACCATGCATTACGCCCATGCCGTGGCCGCACAGCGGCGCGGCTACCACGTGCTCACTTTCGATGGCCCCGGCCAGGGCGCGCCCTTAATAGAACACGGCCTAACCCTGCGGCCCGACTGGGAAAACGTGGTGGGCGCAGTGCTTGATTACATTCTGGCCCGCCCCGATATCAACCATAAGAAAGTCGCCCTGGTCGGCTGGAGCTTCGGCGGCTTTCTGGCGCCCAGGGCCGCAGCCGGCGAGCCCCGCATTAAAGCCTTAATTGCCGACCCCGGGCAATGGGATATGCTCGATGCCATCGCCGGCATGCTAAAGCGCATGGGCGCACAAGACTTAATCGCCGCCCTGCCCAACCTGCCCGAAGAGGCCAACGCGCCCATTATGCAAGCGGTAGACCACAACCCCGCGCTGAAATGGACACTGGTGCAACGCGGCTTTTGGGTACACGGCGTGACCTCATTCACCGAATACGTAAAAGCCCTGGCCCAATTTACCGTGTCGGATCGCGTTCAGCAGATTCAATGCCCGGTACTCATTACCAAGGCGGAAAACGACCCCATTGCCGGTGCGGCCCAGACTCTGTTCGACGCCATTCAAGCCCCCAGAACCTTCAAACATTTCACCGCCGAAGAAGGTGCCGGCGACCATTGCGAAACCATGACCCGTTCGGTGTACCACCAGCATGCTTACGATTGGCTGGATACGGTGTTTAAAGATTAGGTCTTGACTTGGTTTTCGATGCGCCTTTTGCTCGTGACCCCCGCCGGGGTTCATTGGGCAGGGCCTCGTAAACCCTGCGCACCACTTGCGCCCCGTACTGGCGTTCCAGCTTGCGCACCGTAAAGTGGCCCTGGGCCATTTCCTGGAAATGGTCCATAAACAAGGTATTAATGGCCGCCCCGCCGGCGGCGCCAATGGCCGGGATGGCCTGGGCCGCCATTTTTTCGGTTACCTGTACACCGAAACGCTTGGCCACCTTGGCAATCAGCCGCACCATAATTGGTGCCCCTTGCTCTGCCAGGCCTTTTTCCGCCACGTAGCGCCCTGCTTCGGTAATGGATTGCGCCAGCACCGTGCGCACCGCGAAATAGCCGCTTTCGGCTGCATCATCGTCTTGCGTTTTGCCGCCCAGGGCAAATACCTCGATACAGGCACGCCGCGTATCCTCTGAAGAAATGGACTCACCGTGACTGCGCGCCACGTCGGCCACCGAGCGCAGCATAATCGTGGTGGAAACAGGCAGCTCCACGGCCAGTGCGCCTAAGCCAAAAAAGCCACCCACACCACCGGATACGGCCACACTGAACTGGTGCCAGCGATTTGAGGCAGCCTTTCCCGGCACATCCGTTAGGGTATACAGCGCCGCGTTCGAGGCCTGGCGCAATGCCTTTTCCGTGACAACGCCAATTTTATTCGACCACGACGCCGGCAAACGCGCCAGGCCCTTTTCAATGGGCGTGCCAATGACGCTGGTAATGCGCGTGGCCAGGCCGGGATGCTCCAGCAAACTTTTGGCATAACGCAACTGCGCAAGATCGTCGGGCGCCAACTGCCCGAATATCGCGTGCGGGTCGGCATTGAACGACACAGATTCGCTCATGAAAACTCCAAAAAATCAGCGGGCCACATGAAACCGGCGGGCCAACTTCACATGAACATCATGCCTTGATCATACTGCGGGACACATATGACCTGAAAAAAATTTCGGTCAGCTTCCCTAAAGTTTATTTCCCCCCCGTCGTTAATGCCACTGAACAGGAAGCGTACTAACCTTTCTGGCAACCGGGCGAAGACCCTTCGCCAATTTTTTCTTACAGGAGTTACTCATGTCAGTAATTAACACCAACTACCTTTCTCTGGTTGCCCAAAACAACCTGCAGAAATCGCAGTCGTCTTTAGGCACTGCAATTGAGCGACTGTCGTCCGGTCTGCGTATCAACAGCGCCAAAGACGACGCCGCCGGCCAAGCCATTGCCAACCGCATGGGTTCGCAAATCAACGGTTTGAACCAGGCTGCCCGTAACGCCAACGACGGCATCTCGGCCGCACAAACCACGGAAGGCGCGTTGAACCAAATCAACGACAACCTCCAGCGCATCCGCGTCCTGACCGTTCAAGCTGAAACCGGTACCAACAGCAGTGAAGACTTGACTTCCATCCAGAACGAAATTGGCCAGCGCCTGGACGAAATCAACCGCATCTCCACCGAAACCGAGTTCAACGGCGTAAAAGTGCTGTCCGAAGATCAAACGATTAAAATTCAAGTTGGCGCCAACGATGGTCAATCCATCGAAATCAACTTGAGTCAAATCAATGCCCAAACGCTTGGCCTGGATGGGTTCAACATTGACGGTAGCGGTACCACGCAAAATCGGGCCGCCTCGGTAAATGACGTTACGGGTGCCGGCGGCACTGAAACAGCGGTTGGCAGTGGATTGTATGAAATTACAACCACACACAACGCCGCTACCTTTGACGATATTCTGGGTCAAATGTCCGACGGCAACACGGTCTCTGTTGACGGTGGCGCCACCGAATATACGTACAAGGCAGGTAGCAATTCCTTCACCTATGACGAAACAATCGCAGCAGGAACTGCAGCCGATGTTACTGCACTGGCCGGCGAACTCAAACCCTCAACCGGAACAGCTACAGCAACCTACGAGATTGCAGGCGGCGACGTTGCTTCTTTCGAAGTGAACTCAGCAGGCGACATTACAATCGACGGGCAATCGGCTTATATTTCCGCCACCGGTGAGCTGACAACGAACGACGCGGGCGGCACTGCCGCTACGTTGGATGCGCTCCTTACTGAAATGAACGATGCGGGCACTGCTACTGCAACCTTGAAAATGGGCGGCACAACCTACACGTCAACGGCAGGCGCTATCGCCTATGAAGCAGATGCATCAATCGATGACGTCGCAACCGCACTGGGCGGAGCTGCAGCAGCCTCCAGCGTCACCATCGGTTCGGGAATCACGTCGGCTACTATTGCAATCGGCGCGGGCTCCACCGAGTCAACCGACACCTATGTCGACAGTGAAGGCAGTTTGACCGACGTGGCTACCTATGACACGACTTATGCCGTTAACCAAAACACCGGTGAAATTACCGTTGACAGCGGTACAGGCACGGGTGCGTACGAAGCAGACGTTGGCGCGACAGTCTATGTCAACAGTGATGGCGAGTTGACCACTGAAACCACCAGCGAGGGCGACCGCACAGAATCGCCTCTGGCGGCACTGGATACCGCCTTGGCTCAAGTTGACGCCCTTCGTTCCGATCTGGGTGCCATCCAGAACCGTTTCGAATCGGCCATCACCAACTTGCAAACCACATCCAACAACCTGTCATCGGCTCAATCACGTATTCAAGATGCCGACTACTCGGTTGAAGTGGCCAACATGACCCGTGCCCAGATCCTGCAACAGGCAGGTACCTCGGTACTGGCCCAGGCCAACCAGATTCCTCAGGGCGTACTCTCGCTGCTGGGTTAATCTTCCAACGTTGTCTCCCAACGTTCAAGCGGGGCTTCGGCCCCGCTTTTTTTATTACACTTGGGTTGATAACCACACTGAAAAGGCCCGCCGATGCAAGATCATGAATACCGCCGGCTTATTGCCCAATTGCAGGAAGTCATTAATGACACGGTGAAAACCATTGACGACTTCGAGGCCAAGGGCATGAATAACGACCTGCCAGCAGAATACGAACAACTACATGCCATTTTGCAGAAGGCCACCACCGATCAGCGCCGCTATCAGCACGCACTACTGGAATCGATTCGCAACCAGAGCACTGAAAACGAACCAGGCCGCACCGACTCGGAAATTTAAGGTAGATTACGCCAACGCTTTTTCAACTTCGGAAACATGACCGACATTATTTTTCCTTTCATCGGCGGCATTGGCCTGTTCCTGATCGGCATGATGCTGCTGTCGGAAGGCCTGATTGCCTTTGCGGGGCCCGCATTGCGCCAGGGTTTGATCCGGTTTACCGGCACGCCGCTCAAAGCCTTTACATCCGGAGCATTGGCCACCGCGTTGGTGCAGTCATCCAGCGCCACAACCGTTACGATTATCGGGTTTGTCAGCGCAGGGTTGATTACGTTCGCCCAGGCTATTGGATTCATGATTGGGGCCAGTTTAGGCAACACGGCAACCGGGTGGATTGTCGCGGTGCTGGGCCTGAAGATCAACTTCGGTTTTTACACCCTGCCGTTAATTGGCCTGGGTGCCCTCTTGAGGCTGCTGGCCCATGGTAGATGGCGTGACATGGGCGTGGCCATGGCCGGGTTCGGCATGATTTTCCTGGGGTTAAGCACGTTGCAGGAAGGCATGCGCGACCTTTCCGGCATGGTCGACCTGTCGTCGCTGCCAATGGGCGGTTTGGGCGCTCATACCGTCATCATGCTAATTGGCCTGGTCATGACGATTATCCTGCAATCGTCATCGGCAGCAATCGCCACCACGCTAACGGCGCTTTACACGCAAACCATCAACTTTGATCAGGCTGCCGCCTTGGTGGTGGGTGCCGCAATTGGCACGACGGTAACCGGGGCGCTGGTGGCCATTGGTGCCACCATTGCCGCCAAGCGCACGGCCTATGCCAATATTCTGTTCAACCTGGTCACCGGCATTATTGCCATTTTATTGTTGCCGGGCTTTCTGGCCCTTACCCATTTTCTAAGTCAGGCAATCGAAGTCTCGCCCGGCACCATCAGCCTGGTGCTGTTTCATACCTTGTTTATCAGCTTGGGCGCCGCCCTGTTCCTACCGTTTGTAAACCACTTTGCGCGACTCGTTGAACGTATCGTTCCGGCGCCGGCCGACGAGATCGCCGACAACCTGGATAACAGCTTGCTGCAGGTGCCTGAGGTGGCCTTAGAGGCATCGCAACGTGCATTGGAACGCATTGCCAACATACTGTTCAACCGCTACCATCAGGCGCTGGAAGAGACACCGAACTCGGTTCCCGAAAAACTGCTGCAGCAATCACAGGTAGCCCTGGATCGTGCCTATGCATTCATCAGCCGCATTCCGCTGGAAAGCGATAATGACAATCTGGCCCAACAACGTATCGCCCAATTACATGCAACCGACCATCTAATTCGCCTGCGCCAGCGCTTGCTGGAATTGAACCAACTTGGGCTGGAACTGAAAAACTCACAGTACGCCACGGCCATTGCTCACCACAAACACTTGCTGGCACTGGCCAGCCCGCTGTTACTCTTTGCCGCCCCTGAAAACCGAAACGCCAACAGCCCCGATCCCGACGAGATCATGCTTGAGATTCATGCCGCGGCTAACGCCTTGCAGGCCCAATCGAAACAGATGCGCCAAACCTTGCTGCAAGGGTCCAGCCATAATCACACTGCGGTGGCCCAGGTTTTGGAAACGACCGACACGGTACGCTGGCTGGATCGCACCGGCCACCATATTGCGCGTATTTGCTATTACCTGCACCAGGCGCGCAACGAAATACCACTTAGCGACGGGGTGACGGCAAAGACGCGTGCCCGTACCACACCGTAACGCTGGCGCGAAGATAGACATTGGGGTCAAGCGGCCCGTCACCCGGCACAGTATGCACAAGATAAACAGGCCTGTTCGCCGGCACGCCGTAAAAACGCGACGTGGTGACCGACGCGCCATTCACAGCCATACATTGTTGAGCCTGAAGATCAACGCAAACGCGGGTTTGCACTGGCACACGTGTTTGACCTTCGCGCTGAACATGAACACGCAATATTGCATCGCCAGGCGGCAAAGGTTCAGGTGGCTCATACGCCACCATCACCGGTACACCGCGCGTATGAAGGGGCGGGCTCGCCTGCTCGACTGACCAGGCCTGCTGGGCAACCGCCGGCAGCGCACTTAATGCGGCAAGGCATCCCCACAGCCAGGGCCGGCGCCCATTCAACCCTTATACCTCGTACATGGGCTTGTTATCATTCAAGCGCAGCCATCCCTTGGCTACACGGTAAATCATCCAAATTACGTTAGCGAACAGAATGACATAGCCAATAAGAATAAACGTCGTAATAAAACCCACAATAAACCACAGCAGCGAAAACCAGAACGTGCGCATTTGCCAGCGAAAGTGCGACGCCAGCCATGTACCCTGTGCATCAGAAAGCTTGAGGTAATTAATGACAATACCCACGATACTGGTTATACCCACAAAAAACGCGATGGCCTGCAAGGCATAAACCACCGTCACAATGGTGCGAAGCGAGCGGATTTTTTCAGGGTCGGAACCATTGGTATTTTGTGAAACGGGATTGGTGTAATCGACAGTCATGGATCATTCCTTTTGGATTTTTACTTCGTACTTTGGGTTAAGGTTGACGGCACCATACGACAGGCCTATGCTAAATGCACGCTCGCCGTGAAAATGAATACAGACGGCCAGCCAAGGCATATTGTAAACAGCAATAGCGGCCTTTTTTCAGTATCGGCATAAGCCGGCCCTGTACAAGGAGTCGTACATGAAAAATAAATCGTCCTCAACACTGCCGCCGGGTAGTACTGCGCAGCATGAAGCACTGCAGGCAAAAGAAGAAACCTTTCTTGCTCAGGAACGCCAGAACCCCGAATCCCCTTATTACCAAGGAAACGCCGACCCTGCCAAACAGCGTCGGCGTTTTTTATTGGGCAGCGTCGCGGCGCTGGGGGCCGGCGCACTGGCACGGCCCGCCTTTGCCCAAGACACGCCCGGCGCCATTGAACGCGAAGTCTTCGCCGACCCCAGCAAGCACCAGGGTGTGGGCGTAGACGTCGACGACGGTGGTTATGGGCGCCGATCTCAATTCGAAACGGAAGTACGCTGGCGCTACCCCACCAAAACCACCGAATCTTCGTGGAGCATGACACCGCTGGCCAGCGGCATGGGCATCATTACGCCGTCGGCCCTGCACTACGAGCGCCACCATGCCGGCATTGCCACCATCGACCCGGCCAAGCACGTTTTGTATGTCCACGGCATGGTGAAAGAACCCAAGAAATATCACATGGAAGCCATCAAGCGGTTTCCCATGATGTCGCGCATCTGCTTTCTTGAGTGTTCGGGCAACGGTTTAACGGAATGGATCAAGCCCACTTTGAAATCGGTACAAGGCACACATGGACTCACTTCAACGTCTGAATGGACAGGCGTACCCTTGTCTACCATTCTGGATGAGTCCGTGTTGAAATCCGGCGCCAAATGGCTGCTGGCCGAAGGCGGAGACGGAGCAGTCATGACACGCAGTATCCCCATCGAAAAAGCCATGGCCGACTGTTTCCTGGCGTACGGGCAGAATGGCGAAGCCATTCGCCCTGAACAAGGTTACCCGCTTCGTTTGGTGGTGCCGGGTTATGAAGGCAACATGTGCATTAAGTGGCTTCGTCGGCTGGAAGTATCCGACATGCCGTTCATGACACGAGAAGAAACCTCCAAATACACCGACTTGCTGCCCGATGGCACGGCCTTGCAGTTTTCATTCACCATGGAAGCCAAATCGGTTATTACCTATCCATCAGGCGAAATGCTGTTGCAAAAGCCCGGCTTTTACGAAATTACCGGGCTGGCCTGGTCGGGTCGGGGCGCCATCAAGAAAGTGGAAGTATCAGTGGATGGCGGAAAAAACTGGCGCGAAGCCAAACTGCACGGCCCGATTCTGCCTATGTGCCACACGCGCTTTACCATTCCCTGGGAGTGGGATGGCAAGCAAGCCATATTGCAAAGCCGTTGCACTGATGAAACCGGCTATGTTCAGCCCACCATTGGCAAGCTCATCGAAGAGCGTGGCACCAATGGGCCACTTGCCTCGGTATACCACCTGAATGGCATTCAAAGCTGGCAAGTTGCTTCTACGGGGGAGGTTACCAATGTCCACCACTACTAAATTTTCGCGCAAGGGCCGCACGGCCGCTGCTGTGCTCGCCCTGGGCCTGGGGCTAAGCCTGAACGCCTGGGCCGATAACCACGGCGCCGACAAAACCTACAACTTTGGTGAGCCGGCCACCACCGAGGATTTAAAACCTTTCTTTTCACCTTTGCCCGACGGGCGCGGCCTGCCTGAAGGCTCCGGCACGGTGATGCAGGGAGAAAAAATCTACCAGCAACAATGCCTGGCATGCCACGGCGTTAATCTTGAAGGCGGCATTGGCGATCGCCTGGCCGGGGGGCGCGGAACGCTGGTGAACGACAACCCCGAGAAAGCGCCGGTTAAAACCGTGGAAAGTTATTGGCCTTACGCCACCACTTTGTTCGACTACATCAAACGGGCCATGCCGTTCGACCGCCCGGGCAGCATGACCGACGACGAAGTGTATGCCGTATCAGCCTATATACTTTGGAAGGGCAATATCATTGAAAAAGACGCAACCTTGAACCAGGATAATCTTGCGAAAATTGAAATGCCCAACCGAAACGGCTTCAAACCCGCCGACCGCTGATCGCAGCCATTACGCGGTACGCTGCAATAGCGCCTGCCTACGGGTGGGCGCTATTGTGTTTGCTGGTGCTTTACTATTGTTCAACCAGAAAATAGCCCTGGCACAACCGGCAGCGGCAAACCCATACGTCGAAGCCGGCGCTGTTGAACAATCAACAACAATGGCACCGACGCCTGAATGGCTGGATGAAACAGGCAAGCCGGTTGATCAGGTTTTAGACGCGTTGGAGACCCTTACCAGTGCACGCAATCAGGGCCTGGACCCGGCCGATTACAACGCCGCCGCCCTCTGGGCTCAATTTACCCGCTTATCCGATGGCGAAACGCCAACAGTTGCTGAACAGCGTGCGCTTAACGAACAACTCACGGCGAGCCTGGAAAAATACCTGACCGATTTGCGTGACGGCCGGGTCGATCCCCACGCAGTACACCAGAAGTTCAAGCCTCGCCCCCAACCGGCCTTTAACGCCCGCACCTACATTGCCGATGCCCTGCAGCAGAACCGTCTGCGCGATGCCTTGCAAGAAGCACAACCGCAGGTGCCCATGTACGATGCACTGGTTAATGCAATGGCCCATTACCGGTTACTGGCACAACATCCAGCCTGGTCTGCGCCGCTACCCATGCCCGCAGGAAAAAAGTTGGAGCGCGGCCAGACGTATCCTGCCCTGGATACGTTAACAAGCCGTCTGATCGCCTTGGGTGACCTATCCATCGATACTCAGGTGCCCCTGGAATACAACGACACCCTCCAGGCGGGCATTCGCGCGTTTCAGGTGCGACACGGCCTCGAAACAGACGGCATCATCGGCCCTGCCACATTACGCCAGTTGAACGTGTCACCCGAACAACGCCTTGAACAAATGGCGCTGACGCTGGAGCGCTTGCGCTGGACACCGCTGCAGTCCCACCCGCGCATGATCGTGGTAAACGTACCGGAGTTCGTCCTGCGCGCCTATGAAACCGATCAGCAAGGCAATATCGACATGAAACTGCGCATGAAGGTCATTGTAGGCAGGGCACTGGATACCTCGACACCCGTGTTTGATGAAGACATGCGCTTTATCGAGTTCAGCCCGTATTGGAATGTGCCGCCGTCGATCGCACGCGGTGAAACCATTCCGCGCCTCAAACGTGACCCGGCCTACTTCAGCCGCCAGGGCTTCGAGTTTGTAAAAAGCGATGGTTCAGTATCCACTCAATTGTCCGACGCCAACCTGCAGGCCGTCGTGAATGGTCAGGCACGCATACGCCAGCGCCCCGGGCCGGTAAATGCGCTGGGCGACATCAAGTTTATTTTTCCGAACAATACCCATATTTTTCTTCACCACACCCCGGCGCCGCAGTTGTTCGAACGCTCGCGACGCGACTTCAGCCACGGTTGTATTCGAGTGGAGGAACCGGTGGCACTGGCCCGGTTTGTGCTGGAAAACGACCCCGCCTGGCCACGCGAACGCATAGAACAGGCAATGCAAGCCGGCAAATCGCAAACCATTCGCCTGAACGAGCCGATTCCGGTCGTGCTGGCTTACGGCACTGTCATCGTTCGCGACGGGCAAGTCTACTTCTATGACGACATCTACGGGCACGACGCCACTTTAAGTAAAGCGTTGAAAAACCGGCGATAATATCCAGGCACCTGTCTTTCGGAGGCCTCCCTATGCCACCCCGTCACTTTCTGAAATCACCCGCGCGCGCCTTGTCCCGCCGTACTTTTCTGCGTCGTGCGGGTGCGCTATCACTATTGGGCGCCGCGCCTGCCATTGCAAGCCCTGCTTTAGCCGGCATTCGTGTTTACGAGCGCGAGATTGCCCTTGACCACACCCACACGCTTGAGAAGGTTCAACTGGTTTATGCCTTGAACGATGACTATATCCCCCCTGCGCTGCGGCAACTGAACGTGTTCTTGCGAGACCACTATTCAGGCGCGATCGGCAGCATGGACCCGGCACTGTACGACCAGCTCAACCAGATCCGCACACTGCTCAACACCAAGGATTCATTCGAGGTTATTTCCGGCTATCGCGACCCGAAAACCAATGAACACCTGCGCAAAACCCGCGGGGGCGGCGTGGCCAAGAACAGTTTGCATATGTATGGCAAAGCCATCGACGTGCGACTGCCCGGCGTGCCGCTGGCCGAATTGCGCGACGCGGCTATCTCTTTGAATGCAGGCGGCGTAGGCTACTACCCCACTGAGCAATTCCTACATGTGGATACCGGAAAGGTACGCACCTGGTAGCGACAAAAAAATCGATTTTCAAAAAACATAAAACCGACATTAAATGTCGGTTTTTTTTCGCCATTACGCACGAAATGGCTATAAAAGTATCGTATTATTGGGAGGCCAAAATCCACTAAATTATCACTCTGCCCGAGGCTCGATGACCTTACTGCTGATCCTGGCTTTACCTTTTCTGGGAAGTATTATTGCGGCGTTTCTACCCAGTAACGCGCGCACTATCGAAGCATGGCTGGCCGGTTTTATCGCCTTGTGTTGTGCCGGGTTAATTGCCGGCTTCTACCCGCAAGTGGCTGCGGGTGAAATTATCGAACTTAAACTGGCCTGGATTCCCTCGGCACTGGAAATTGATTTTGTCTTGCGCCTCGACGGCTACGCCTGGCTGTTTGCCATGCTGGTGTGTGTGATGGCCGCACTCATCGTGCTGTATGCCCGCTATTACATGTCACCTGAAGACCCGGTGCCACGTTTCTTCTCATTCTTTCTGTTGTTCATGGGCTCAATGCTGGGCGTAGTGATGTCCGGCAATCTTATTCAACTGGTGGTGTTCTGGGAACTGACCAGTTTGTCGTCTTTCATGCTGATTGCCTACTGGAATCACCGGCTTGACGCCCGCCGGGGCGCCCGCATGGCCCTTACCATTACCGGCATGGGCGGGTTGTGCCTGCTGGCGGGCATGCTCATGCTGGGTCATGTGGCCGGCAGTTACGACCTGGACAAGGTATTGGCCGCCGGCGAACAAATTCGCGCGCACGCCTGGTACCCGACCATTATTGTTCTCGTGGCTGTGGGGGCGCTCACCAAAAGTGCCCAATTCCCGTTTCATATCTGGCTGCCTAATGCCATGGCCGCGCCCACACCGGTTTCAGCCTATCTGCACTCAGCCACCATGGTCAAGGCCGGGGTGTTTTTGCTGGCCCGGTTCTGGCCGGTTCTGGCGGGTACCGACGAGTGGTTCTGGATTATCGGCGGCGCAGGGCTCATTACGCTGGTCCTGGGTTCCTACGCCGCTATTTTCCAGAATGACATGAAAGGGGTCCTGGCTTACTCAACCATCGGCCATCTGGGGCTCATTACCCTGCTGCTGGGCATGAACAGCACCCTGGGCCTGATTGCCGCCGTATTCCACATGATGAACCACGCGACATTCAAAGCATCCTTATTCATGGCCGCCGGTATTGTCGACCACGAAACAGGTACGCGTGATATGTCGAAGCTATCGGGTTTGCGACACGCCATGCCGGTAACCACCACCCTGGCCATCGTGGCTGCGGCATCCATGGCAGGCGTGCCGTTGCTCAACGGTTTTTTGTCGAAAGAAATGTTTTTTGCCGAAACCGTCTTTGTGGGCAAAGGCTCCATTATTGAGCAGATTTTGCCGCTGTGCGCGGTTGTGGCCGGCGCTTTTGCCGTAACGTATTCCTTGCGCTTCATCCACACCGTTTTCTTCGGTCCGCTGTCCACCGACCTGCCCAAAGCGCCGCATGAACCGCCATTCTGGATGCTGGTGCCCAGTGCACTATTGGTTCTTACCTGCCTGGTTGTGGGTATTTTCCCGCGCTATACATTGGGTCCGCTACTGCTGTCGGCCTCGACCTCCATCCTGGGGCCGGACACACCGCCCTACAGCCTCAAGGTCTGGCACGGTTTCAACCTGCCGCTGGTCATGAGCCTGGTTGCCCTGGCCGGTGGCATTATCCTGTGGCTCATCATGCGCCGGCTCGACAAAATGCATACGGGTCGCTCGCCGCTGATTTATCGATTGAACGGGCGCCAGACTTTTGAATCGCTGCTTGAATTTATTGATCGCGGTGCGTCATACCTGCTCGACTGGGTATCTTCAATACGCCTGCAAACACAGCTGATGCTGGTTATTGCCGTTACCGTTGTGGTGGCCGCCCTGCCCCTGCTGGAAAACGGCTGGTGGCAACCCAAACTGGCAACCCCGGTGAATCTGTTTTTTCTTTTGCTCTGGGTTGCCGGTGGCGCGTGTGCGGTCGGTGCCGCCATCCAGGCCAAGTACCATCGCCCTGCTGCGTTGGCCATGGCCGGCGGTGCCGGGCTCACAACAGCCATGACGTTCGCCTGGTTCTCGGCTCCCGATCTTGCACTGACCCAGTTGGTTGTTGAAGTGGTTACCGTCGTGCTCATTTTGTTGGGGTTGCGATGGCTGCCTCCACGCGTGCGGGCGGAAGAAACCTACGTACTGGATCGCATCAAAACACTTACCCGGCGATCTCGCGACATTATCCTTGCCGTTGCAAGCGGGTCGGGCATTGCGCTGGTTTCCTACGTCATCATGACGCGCCCATTCGACAACGAGATTTCACGTTTCTTTGTCAGCAACTCGGTTCCCGAAGGCCACGGATCGAACGTGGTGAATGTCATACTGGTCGATTTTCGAAGCTTCGACACCCTTGGAGAAATCTGCGTCCTGGGTATTGTGGCGCTAACAGTGTTTGCGCTGCTGCGGCGCTTTCGTCCGCCACCCGAAACCATTAAAGACGGCCCTTTGCGCCGACAAAAAGGGGCGGGGTCAAATATTGCGGCTGAAGTGGAAAAACCGGATTCGAAAGAAGTGCTCGCCCCCAGCGGCCCACTTAAGATTCCGGCCATACTGTCGCGCCTTTTATTGCCCATGGCGGCACTGGTTTCATTATTTTTCCTGCTGCGCGGGCATAATTTGCCGGGCGGCGGATTTATCGCGGGCCTTATTTTTGCCACTGCCATTATCCTGCAGTATGTCGTGGGCGGCGTACTGTGGGTTGAAGCCAGGCAGAACCTGAAGCCCCAATACTGGATGGGAATAGGCCTGCTGGTGGCCGCAGGAGCGGCGCTGTCTGCCTGGTGGAGCATGCGTCCTTTCCTTTCGGCCTTCAAACTCGAGGTCAGCATTCCGTGGGTTGGCGTCATGCCTATTTCAACTGTGCTTGTTTTCGACATTGGCGTGTATATGCTGGTTATTGGTTCAACCGTCCTTATTCTGGTCGCACTGGCTCACCAGTCTTTACGCTTCCGGCGTAAACCGGCCCCGGCACGAAGCAACCCGCATCCAGAGGAGGCCGCCTGATGGAAATCGTTCTAGCACTGGCAATCGGCGTCCTGACCGGTTCAGGCGTTTGGTTGATTCTGCGCCCCCGTACTTTTCAGGTCATCATGGGGCTAACGTTACTTTCGTACGCCGTTAATTTGTTCATTTTTTCCATGGGGCGCCTTACCATCGGCGCACCACCGGTGATTGATGAAGCAAAAGGGTTAGACCCGGCGCTTTACGCCGACCCGGTCCCACAGGCATTGGTGCTCACCGCTATTGTCATCAGTTTCGCAACGACCGCATTGTTCCTGGTGGTCTTGCTGGCATCACGCGGCCTGGCCGGCAATGACCATGTCGACGGGCGGGAGGCGGATCTGTGAACGTCTTGCTGGCCCACTTCCCTATTCTGCCGGTTGTCATCCCCCTGATTGCAGGGGGCATGCTTATTGTCATCAAAGACACGCATCGGCATTTCCGGCTGGCGCTGTCATTTGCGTCGATCGTGCTGCAACTGATTGTCGCCATTCAACTTTTATTCATCACATCGGGTTACGAGCCCGAGTTGTGGCCCTACCAGGTCGCCGTCTACTTGCTGGGAGACTGGCCTGCGCCATTTGGTATTGTCGCGGTGGCAGACCGCCTGGCGGCCGTCATGCTAACGTTAACGGCCTTTTTGGGGTTAACCGTTCTCACGTACTCCACCGCACGCTGGGATCGCGCCGGGGTGCATTTTCTGCCGCTCTTTCAATTTTTGCTGATGGGCCTGAACGGCGCGTTTCTAACCGGCGACCTGTTCAACCTGTTTGTTTTCTTCGAAGTCATGCTGGCCGCCTCGTATGGCCTGATGCTGCACGGTTCCGGGGAAATGCGGGTCACGTCGGGCCTGCATTACATTGCCGTAAACCTGGTTGCTTCTCTGTTGTTGCTGGTGGCCATCGCCTTGATTTACGGTGTCACCGGCACCCTGAACATGGCTGACCTGGCCATCCGGGCCGGCGAACTCCAGGCAGGAGATCGGCGCCTGTTTGAAACGGCCGCCGCCATACTGGGTGTTGCCTTTCTTATCAAGGCGGCTGCCTGGCCCCTGAATTTCTGGCTGGCTTCAGCCTACGCAAATGCCTGCCCACCCGTTGCAGCGGTTTTCTGCATCATGACCAAAGTCGGCATTTATGCCTTATTGCGCCTGGGTTCTTTGTTGCAACCCACCGGCGCCCCGGCCGCGTTTGGTGGTGAATGGATGTACCCGGTGGGCCTGGCTACGCTGATATTCGGCACCATCGGCATTCTTGCGGCCTACCATGCCGAACGGGTTGCATCCTATTGCGTCATCATTTCCGCAGGTACCTTGCTATCGGCACTGGGGATGCCGGGCGTGGCCATGACCGGGCCGGCTTTGTTCTACCTGCTCAGTTCCGTCGTTGCAACGGCGGCATTCTTCCTGCTGCTTGAAATGGTCGAGCGCACCCGCAGCGTGGGTGCCGATATTCTTGCGGTGAGTATGGAGGCATTCGACCTCGACGACCCCGACTCCAGCCTGTCTGAACGTACCGACACGGTTGTCGGTGTCGCCATCCCCGCAGCCATGGCATTTCTGGGCCTGAGTTTTATCGCCAGCGCCATTCTAATCGCAGGCCTGCCTCCCCTATCGGGCTTTGTCGCCAAGTTTTCTTTGCTGTCAGCCGCCTTCCAAACATCGGAAACCATGCCTTCAATGGCAGCCTGGTTCCTGGTCGGGACAGTCCTGTTTGCCAGCCTGGCATCCATTCTGGCTTTGGCGCGCACAGGGATCCGGCTTTTCTGGGCCAATGAAACGGTCACGCCCCGTTTGCGTGTGAGCGAGGCTGCACCGGTAGCCGCCCTGGTTTTCGCCGGTATTGCGCTGGCCATCTGGGCAGGACCCGTGCTCGATTTCATGAATGAAACGGCAATCTCACTAGACAACCCGGAAACCTATATCGATGCTGTGCTGTCGCATGACCCGGTAAGAAAACTGGGTAATGGAGGCGGATCATGAGAAGAATCATTAACTGGCTGATGCTGCCCGCCTTGCTGACGATGCTTTGGTTGCTACTGAACCAAACCCTGGCGTGGTCCCAGGTTGTATTGGGCGCGGTGCTGTCGCTGTTGCTTGCCTGGGCGGCCATGGCCTTGCGCCCCTTGCGCTCTCAACCCAAAAAGCCGCTTGTCATGATCAGCCTGTTCTTGAAAGTCCTGGTCGACATCACAAAGTCGAACGTTGCCGTCTTCAAGACAATCTGGTTCAAGCCGCATAATCACACCGCCGGCTTTATCCGTATTCCGCTCGAACTCAAAGACCCGCATGGCCTGGCGGCGCTCGCCTGCATCCTAACGTATACACCCGGTACGGTCTGGTCCGGATACTCAGAAAAAAGCGGCGTCATGACGCTGCATGTACTCGACCTGGAGGACGCCCAGGGCTGGATTGAACTTGTTAAAAACCGCTATGAACGTCCGCTGATGGAGATTTTCGAATGATGGATACCGTTCTCATTTGGGCAGGCACTTTCGCCCTGTTTTGTTTCGCCCTGGCCTTCACCTGCGCAACCATCCGGCTCTTGTTAGGCCCGACACCCCAGGATCGCGTCCTGGCCGTTGACACCATGTATATCAACGGTATATGCATCGTATTGGTGCTGGGGGTGAATTTCGCCACCAGCGTCTATTTCGATATTGCCCTTCTCATGGCTTTGTTCGGTTTTATCAGCTCATCGGTGATGGCCAAATTCCTGTTTAAAGGCGAGGTCATCCAACCATGAACAGTTTGCCACTCTGGGCCTCAATTCCGGCCACGCTCATGTTAATTATCAGTGGCATCCTGACACTGACCGGCTCGCTGGGTCTGTTGCGTTTCAAGCGATTTTATTCGCGCATGCACGCCCCTACGCTGGGAAATACACTGGGTGTGACCCTGGTATTACTGTCGTCGGCGCTTGTTTCCAGCGCCCTGCTTGAACGAGTGGTAATCCATGAACTGCTCATCACTTTCTTTCTGTTTGTGACATCACCCATTACCGCAATTTTGCTTATGCAGGCCGGGCTACGCCGCGATCCACGCCAGCCTTTATCGAACGACAGCCACGATGTGGTCGACACCGATTGAAACTTTTCCTTACTTTTGGGGTGGTGTAGAACTAGGGTTTGTGCCAATATAAAAGCGTGTAATTCATCCTTAACGGAGGGAACAATGACAAGCACAAAACGAATTGGTATCTTAACTTTGGCATTAAGCGGCGTTTTTTCACTGGCTGGCGCCAACGCGCAAACCCAAACGCCAGAGCAACGCTACCAGCAGGAATTGCGCCAGTGCGAACAACTTAGCCCAACCGTCGATATGCAAGCTTGCAAACGTGAAGCTGGCGCCGCATTACAGGCTACGCGACAAGGCAATCTGAAAAACAACAATGGCATGAATTACGACAGCAACAAAACCGGTCGGTGCGCATCACTGCCTGCAAACCAGCGTGATGAGTGCATGATGCAAATGTCTGGCCAGAACACGCGCACAATGGGCAGTGTTGAAGAAGGCGGCATCTTGCGGGAAACAACCATTACGGTTCCAGCCACACAATAATTACAGGTATTTTCGCGATTCCGGCGCCCCGCCGGAATCGCGTATTCGACTCAAGTTATGAGGCAAATCGTGCTAGAGCTCGAGTTGCATCCCCATCTCCACCACCTTATTGGGCGGAATTTTATAGAATCGAGTACTTCTGGAAGCGTTGCGTGCCATGAATGCAAAAAGCAGGCGACGCCATCGCTGATGCCATGCAATTTTACGCACCACAATAATGCTCTGGCGCGACAAGAAATAAGACGTTTGCATTGCCTCAAGCTGGATTTCAGGATGCTCCTGCGCAACCTGCTCTAACAACTGCGGCACGTTCGGTTCCTGTTTGAATCCCCAGTTCGCCATGATTTGCCAAGACGAACGACTGGTTCGGTCAAGCTGGTAACGTTCGGTATACGAAACATAAGGTACATCGGCCACGTCAACCGTGACGAACAACACGTGCTCATGCAGTACTTTGTTGTGCTTCAGATTATGCAGCAGCGCGGGAGGCACTGTATTTGCAATCATACTCATGAATACAGCCGTGCCTGAAACGCGATTGGGCGGATATTCCTCAAGCCCCTGCATGAACTGCTTCAGCGGTTGCTGCCCGTCGGCCAAAGTGTGATGAATCTGATCGCGCCCTGTTTTCCAGGTCAACATTAAAACAAGCAACACAATCGCAATGGAAAAAGGCAGCCAGCCCCCATCGGCAATTTTTTGCGTGTTCGACGTAAACAACAGAATATCGATCAATAAAAAGAGCGTAATCAACACAAACCAGCCCACCCGACGCAAACCGGTACTGCCGCGTGGAAGAACAACAAATGCCAGCATGGTTGTCATGAGCATGGTGGCCGTTACGGCAAAACCATAGGCGCTGGCCAGATTGGCTGACGACTGGAATCCCCAAACCAGAATCATGACCCCCACAAACAAGGCCTGATTCACCCGCGGGAGAAAAATTTGTCCTTCTTCCTTGGCGGAAGTATGAAGAATATCCATACGCGGCCAGAACCCAAGCTGCACCGCCTGACGCGTAACCGAAAAGGCACCGGAAATAACGGCTTGCGAAGCAATAACAGTGGCAATAGTGGCCAAAATAACCAGGGGGATCAGCCCCCATGACGGCGCCATGAGAAAGAACGGATTACGCAAGGTCGTGGGGTCGGCGATAAGGAGCGCGCCCTGCCCGAAATAGCACAACAATAAGCCCGGCAATACAATGCCGAACCACGCCCGTCGGATGGCTCTGCGCCCATAATGGCCCATGTCAGCGTACAGGGTTTCCGAACCGGTGAGCGCCAGCACGACCGCGCCCAGTAGAAGATATGTGCTCACTGGGGCATCGTCGATAAGGTGAAACGCCCATATTGGATTCAGCGCCTGCAGGATCTCCGGGGTCTGGAAAATGCGCCATGCCCCCAATCCGCCAATGACGGTAAACCAAACCAGCATAATCGGCCCGAAAAACTTGCCAATGGCGCCTGTTCCATGGCGCTGTAACAGGAACAAAGCAATAATAAGTCCGGCGGCAATAGGGACAACCCATTCATCGAGGGTATGGGAAACGACACTGACGCCTTCAACCGCAGACAAGACCGAAATAGCCGGTGTAATCACGCTATCGCCATAGAACAAA
>TARA_R100000306_G_scaffold62565_2_pt1 | contig 26115 bp, 20 predicted proteins | sample TARA_R100000306 | Tara Oceans TARA_R100000306 (sample SAMEA2620824) | marine metagenome | biome: marine biome (ENVO:00000447); feature: mesopelagic zone (ENVO:00000213); material: "saline water (ENVO:00002010), including plankton (ENVO:xxxxxxxx)" | depth 1000 m | reverse complement strand
AGCGCTGGCGACTCTGGTTGTCAACAACATGCGCGGCATCGTCAAAGTTGCTGCTGTAAAGGCCCCAGGCTTCGGCGACCGTCGCAAGGAAATGCTGCAGGACATCGCCATCCTCACCGGCGGTACTGTCATCTCTGAAGAAGTTGGTCTGTCGCTCGAGAACGCCACCCTTGACGACCTCGGTCGTGCCAAGCGTGCCGTGATCACCAAGGAAAACACCACCATCATCGATGGTGCAGGCGCGAAGAACGATATCGATGCGCGCGTTGGCCAGATCCGCAAGCAAATCGAAGACACCACTTCAGACTACGACCGTGAGAAGTTGCAGGAGCGCGTTGCCAAGCTGGCAGGCGGTGTTGCAGTCATCAAGGTTGGCGCTGTAACTGAAACTGAAATGAAAGAGAAGAAGGCTCGCGTAGAAGACGCGCTGCACTCTACTCGTGCTGCAGTTGAAGAAGGCGTAGTACCTGGCGGCGGCGTTGCACTGTTGCGCGCATTGCAGGGTCTCGAAGGCCTGAAGGGCGACAACGATGATCAGACCGTCGGCATTAACCTGCTGCGCAAGGCCATGGAAGCGCCACTGCGTCAGATCGTTACTAACGCTGGTGGCGAAGCCTCAGTCGTTATCGACAAGATCAAGCAGAACAAGGGTGCCTACGGCTACAATGCTGCCTCTGAAGAATACGGCGACATGCTGGAAATGGGTATCCTGGATCCAGCCAAAGTCACCCGTACTGCACTGCAGTCTGCGGCTTCCATCGCCAGCCTCATGATCACTACCGAGTGTATGATCGCTGATGAGCCAGCTGACGAGAAGGGCGGCGGCATGCCAGATATGGGCGGCATGGGTGGAATGGGCGGCATGGGCGGCATGATGTAGTGCGACGAGAGTCGCTCAGGTAGCTAGCCTGTCCGGGTCTACATGACATTAGCGGGAAGAAAGCACTTGCTTTTTTCCCGCTAACCGGAATAGCATAGCGATAGCTGGATATACACAGCGAAAAAACGAGGCCCATTTGGCAAAACGATTGCCAGCGGTCTCATCCAAAAGATGACTAACCACTAGCACCGTAGGGTTGGATCATCAGTCTAAACCAGCAAATCTTTAGTTACGGTTTGAGATTTGTTTGCCAGAAACTCTGTCGAATGTCCTGTTCGATGGTCTTAAATCATGTGCCGCTATCGGTACATAGATCTCAACGCCTCACTACCTGAGTGGTGTGAAGCTGCAATTGTCATTGTCTCTCTATCTTCCTCGGAAGGTGGCACGAGACCTGTTGTTCAGCCAACAGTAGCCTAGGGATAGTGCGTCGTCAGTAATGATGGGGTGCGAAGCTTCCTGAAACGGGTAATCCTCTTTTGAGTGTGTGTTCTCCGCGAGGTGTACACATAGATTCTGCGAGCAACACGTGGATGAGATGCCGGGCTTAGAGGTATGGTCAACAAAAGTGAACTGTCAAATCGTCGTCAACCGCAAAAAGCCAAAGTTGCTGTCAGGCTTTGACCAAAATGGTGCGTGGCCGGTCGTCCCTCTTACATCTAGGGGCGCGCTGACATCGGGCCACCGGCGAATAGGCAGGACCTAACCCTCCGTGTGACAACTGTGGAACTCGGAAACCCCATTATCCCGCCCATCGGGCAGGTAACCCGTGAGGGTTGCTGTTGGGGTACTGGGATCAGGATGTCGGAAAAAGCGAACGCTGTTCTGTAATCGAACGGATACGGGGTTAAACGTTCCTCGAGCCGAGAGGCTGCCCACTTCCGACTGGTCTTTGTTCGTGTGAAAGCGTGCAAAGCTTCCAGCAGAAACAATCAAAGCGGGTGCAACTGCTTTGATAATTCAATTGACCCTCTGGGGCGAGGTTTCCACTCCCCCACGGGGGTCGTGTGCCTCGCTCCTCAGAGTCTTTCAAACGAACTGAGGAGAGTAGCAAGATGAGTGCTTCTATTGAAGTGCCTGCATTCTCCCACCCGGCCACTACGTGGCACTCTATCGATTGGGCGACCAATCATAGAAGGGTGAGGGAGCTGCAAGTCAGAATCGCGAAGGCGACAAGGGAAGGTAGATGGCGGAGAGCGAGAGCTCTACAACGTATGCTGACCCGCTCGTTTTCAGCCAGAGTGTTGGCTGTAAAACGAGTCACAGAAAACCGAGGCCGGCGAACTGCTGGTGTCGATGGTGAAACTTGGGAAACACCCACGAGTAAGTGGTTGGCTGTCATCCGGTTGAGGTGCAAAGGGTACAAGCCCAGAGCGTTACGACGGATGTATATACCTAAAGCGAACGGAGAAATGCGTCCGCTAGGGATACCTACGATGTTGGATCGAGCGATGCAGGCACTTCACCTGCTCGCGCTCGAACCGGTGTCGGAGACTACGGCTGACAATCACTCGTACGGTTTCCGTCCTCTACGTTCTACCGCTGATGCTATCGAACAGGTGTTTGTCTGTTTGGGACGCAGGTCGTCGGCTGAATGGATTTTGGAAGGGGATATCAAAGGGTGTTTCGACAACATTAGTCACGACTGGCTATTGAACCACGTCCTTATGGACAAGGGGATATTGAGGAAGTGGCTGAAAGCGGGATTCATGGAGTCCGGAAACTGGCAGGCAACGGAGAGTGGTACACCGCAAGGTGGCATTATCTCCCCGGTGCTTGCCAACCTTGCCTTGGATGGTTTGGAGCGCGTGCTGTATGACCGATTTGGTCAAAAGAGTTCCAAGGCCAGCTACAAGACGAAGGTCAACTATGTGCGTTACGCGGACGACTTCGTCGTTACAGGAATCTCGAAAGAGATTCTTGAGGAGCAGGTCGTGCCAGTCGTTCAGTCGTTCATGGCTGAACGTGGTCTGACGCTGTCGGCGTCAAAGACGAAAGTTACGCATATAGAGCAGGGGTTCGACTTTCTTGGTCAGAATGTTCGCAAGTATGACGGCAAGGCTTTGATAAAGCCGAGCAGTACGAACGTGAAGCAGTTCTTGGCTTCGGTACGTCGTTTCCTGAACGCTCACAAAACAGTGCCGTCATGGTGCGTGGTGAATAAACTCAACCCCATGATTCGAGGTTGGTCGAATTTCCACCGCCATGTGGTATCTAAAGAAGCGTTCAGCTACGTGGACTACCGCATCTGGAAGATGCTCTGGCAATGGTGCAAACGCCGCCATGCTAATCGTCGCAAGCGCTGGGTGAAAATGAAGTACTTTCGCTCAATGGCTGCACGTAACTGGGTCTTCCATGGTGTCAAACCAAACGGGAAGATCGTCGATCTGCTGTACGCATCAGATACTTCGATCAAGCGACATCGAAAAATTGTCGCCACAGCGAATATGTTCGACCCGAAGGGCGAACTGTACTTTGAGCAACGTATGTCGATGCTTTGGAGTCAGCGTCTTGAAGGACGGCAAAAAGTTGTTTCACTGTGGAGAAGGCAAAACCGCAAGTGCCTTTGGTGTGACCAGGGTTTCAACCCCGAAACGGGCTGGAACATTCACCACATTGTCGAAAGACACAAAGGTGGTTCGGATAAGCTCGACAATTTGGTGCTGATGCACCCAAATTGCCATCGGCAGCTACACGCCGACACACCATATGTGGTGCATTAGGTCTATCCTATAGCCCACATATTGACATATGAGGTCTAAAGCTGTATGTTTGAACAGTGCGGCGCTGTCTGTGCTGTTTGCTCGACTCTGGAGACTGACTATGAACTGTGAAATGCGACCGGAATATGTTTGGAGTTTTAACCAAGATCTGCGGGGTGAATGGCGTTGGAACTGTAAAGCTCCTAACGGCAGGATCCTTGGCGCATCTTCGGAGGGGTACCACAATAAAAGTGATTGTCTCTGCAATGCTCAGATATTCGGCTATGTTCCGGAGTCAGGCAATGGCAGCGGTATACTTGGTGGTCTGCTTCAACTCTAATACATATCGTTGCTGTCACCGGCTTCTGCATTTGCAGGAGCTTTCAAAGGCTTGAGCCGTATGCGGGGAAACTCGCACGTACGGTTCTTAGGGGAGGGGTGGCCAGCAATGGCTTCTCCTTACCCGACAAGCCCTCGCTTCCCAGCGAAATATCGACAGGCTTACGCATATGTAAGCCTCAAGATGAGAAGAGCCTCGCATCCCTATGGTTGCGAGGCTTTTTTATGAGCAGTTAAATGTGAATTCACTGCTATGCTTTTGCTATGATGCGTCGCTTTCGTGGCTGCGAAACAGAGTAGCGCCAATGTCGTTCAATGGATTAATGCCTTTTTCATGAGAATCTTTCTCGCTATCGCATCGGTGCTGCTGGTATCGCTCATTTTCATCACGAGCGCGCTCGTTCATATGCCGGCAGCCGTGATGTGGGATATGGTCAGCAAGACTGCGGATTTGCGATCGATGCCCGTTCAGCCGCAGCAGCTCTCGGGTACTATCTGGGATGGTGCTGCGCTGGCTGTTGTGCAGCAGACCGGCGAGCGGGTACTTATAGATTGGAAGCTCTCCGTCAGTAGTCTGCTGTTAGGTGAAGAATTTGTGCAGACCCAGGTCAGAACCCGCGGTATCGACCTCACTGTCGGGGCGACTACGACTGCCTCTGTGGCAGACCTGAATGTTAGCGGAAGTATCGATCTTGACCTGTTCAAGCCAATTTTGTCGCAGAACCGTCTACAGGTCGGTGGTTTGGTTGATGTAAGAAATGTTCAGGCACGTTACGATTTCAATAACGAACAACTATTAAGCGCCGATGGAAATTTATACTGGCCCGGCGGCCGTGTAAGCTATCCAGTGGGTGCGAATGACCAGACTGCAGATATTCCTGCCCTGCGCGGTGATCTCGGTCAGACCAGCGGGCAGCCATCGCTCGATCTCGTGCTGAATGATACGGGCGCCAAGCTCCTGTCGGCAGTGCTCGAGCCGGGGATGACGCTGGCCTTGCAGGTTCGCAAGCGTATGCTGGACGTGGCCGGTGCGCCGTACAGTGATCGAGCTGATGCGGATGCGATTGTGTTCCGGCTGAAACAGCCGCTGGTGAGGCCTTAGTTATGGCGACAAGTCGCTTGTTGGCTCTCGGCGCAGGGGCACGGAATTGGTTGACGAATATTCTACTGTGGACCGCCATCGTGCTCTTCGTATGGCTGCTCGGAAAGTGGATTTGGCCGGTGCTTTATCCAGACGCATTCAGACCTTTGGTCGCGAACTTTGAGCAGGGTCGCGGTGGCACTGAAACAATTAAGGCAAACTATGCCGCCTGGAATCTGTTCGGCCGCAAGCCCGCTGGCGAAGTCCGCCAGGAAATGGCGCAGGTCGAGGTGCCGGAGACCAGCATGCAGCTCGATCTGCATGGCGTCGTAGTAGGGCTCGATAGCCGAAGCAGCGGCGCGATAATTTCGGAACGGAATGCTGAGGCGAATTACTATAGGATGGATGAGGAATTGCCAGGGGGCGTAGTACTGGCTGCTGTTTATGATGATCGAGTATTGCTCGATCGAAACGGCGTCATGGAAACCCTCTCCTTCGATAAGGGTGCGACGATCAAGACCATGGCACGCCCTCAGGTTGCGGCCAAACCTGCGTCGAGCAATTCGGGCGCACCGCTGCCGCAGTCGCCGGAAGAGTTTCTCAGCATGGCTGAGCAGCAGCTGGCAGAAGATGCGCCAGCCGCGCTTGCCTCTGTCGGGCTTGAGCCTGCAGCCGCTGGCGGCGCCGCAGAGGGTTATCGTTTTACTGGCGGCAATCCGATGTTGCGATCGCTGAACCTGCGGGCTGGCGATGTGATCCGCTCAATAAATGGTCATGTGCTGGGTAATGTTCAGGAAGACAGGCGCATGATGAAGGAGTTCCATCAGAGCGGAATGCTCGAGGTGGAAGTGGAACGCGATGGAGCTGTGTTCTCAATAAGCTATCCTATACCGTAAGCTAGGCGGTTTGGTGCGGGCAGCACTCAGCTGATGAATTTGAATCGACCACTTTTATAAGCAGAACTATATGTCCAGGATGATAAGATCACCTCTGCAGCCGGTTTCGACAGGCCTGACCGGCGAAACCGGTCAAGACCGCTGCTTGAATGCAGACCGTTTTCTTGCAAGCAGACATGCTTCGAGCGGTGTGAAGCGGCTCGTGAGTGCCGTGGCCATGGGCGCCTTGCTTGGCGTAGGTGCCCAGGTAGTCGCTGCCCCACCGGCTGGCGATCAGAACGCTGCAGCCAACGAAAGCCAGGAGCAGACCTGGAAGATCAATCTGAAGGACGCTGACATCCGCGCCTTCATCACCCAGATCGCAGACATCACTGGCTACAGTTTTGTCATCAATCCCAGGGTCAAGGCCAAAGTCACTGTCATCTCAAATACGCCGATGAACAGGGAGGAAGTCTACGAGATGTTCCTCTCGGTACTGAACGTACATGGCTTCAGTGCTATTCCTGGCGAAGATGTCATCAAGATCGTGCTGGAGAACGAAGCCAAGCAGGGCGCAGCCAACCTGGATCGTTTCAAGAAGGTCCCGGCCGATCAGCTCGTGACGCAGGTCATTGAAGTCAAGAATGCCAACGCGCTGGAGCTGGTGCCCATTCTGCGCCCGATGGTGGCTAAGTACGGTCACCTCGCGGGTGTCGCGGCCTCCAATGCCCTCATCATTAGTGACCACGTTAACAACATCAATCGCATCCGCTCTCTGGTTCGCGAGCTCGATAGTCCGGCTGATTACAAGCTCGAGGTTATCCAGCTCCAGGAAGCCTGGGTCGGTGATCTCGTCAAGCTGCTCGAGCAATTGGCGCCTACTGAGCTCGGCAAGGCTGGTGCTGGTAAAGGCGGGCCTGGTGGCAAGTTCAGTGTCGTCGCCGACGAGCGCAGTAACCGCCTGATCGTCAAGGGCGATGATGTCTTCAGAGACAAGGTCCGTGATCTCGTCGCCAAGCTGGATCAGCCGGCCGCTGTTTCCGGTGCGACCAAGGTCATCAATCTCCGTAATGCCGACGCCGAGAAGCTTGCAGAGCTGCTCAAGGGCATCATGGGTGATATCGAGAAGAACGTCAGTAAAGGTGGCGAGGGTGGCGCACCGGGTGGCGGCGGTGGTAGCCAGTCAACCAAGGTCAGCATCTATGCTGATGAAGGTCTGAACGCGCTCGTGGTTCGTGCAGAACCATCGATGATGACTGAAATTGAAGCCATCGTGGAGCAGCTCGATGTTCGTCGTGCTCAGGTACTCATTGAAGCGGCTATCGTGGAAATAAGTGACGGTCTGAGTCGTGCGCTTGGCGTACAGCTTGCCGCAGGTGCCAATAACGTTCCTGCCGCCATCACCAACTTCTCAAATGGCGGTGTTTCTGCAGCCACGGTGATCGGCGCGATTATTTCCGACACGGGCACAATTCCCGGTGTCCCGGATGGCGCTGCCATTGCCTTCGGTGAGAAGAAAGACGACGGCAAGGTATGGGGTGCGCTCATACAGGCGCTTGCTACCAGTGGACAGGCCAAGCTGCTCAGTACACCGAGCATCATCACCATGGACAACCAGGAGTCCGAGATCGTTGTGGGTCAGAACGTACCATTCCGAACCGGCTCGACTTCAACCGGTACCGATGGCCTTTCGAATCCCTTCACCACGATCGAGCGGCAGGATGTCGGTCTGACCCTGCGAGTCACGCCGAGCATCAGTGATGGTGAGCTTGTCCGACTGGAAATCGAGCAGGAGTCTTCGTCTATCGCGCCTTCGAATGAAGCGGCGAGCGACATTATCACCAACAAGCGCGAAATCAAGACCTCGGTTCTGGCAGACAATCTTGAAACCATCGTACTCGGTGGTCTCATCAGCGAGAACTATCGCTTCAGCGAAGCCAAGGTGCCACTGCTGGGTGATATACCCTTGATCGGGGCGCTGTTCCGTACCACGACGAGAAACAAGGAAAAGGCCAACCTTATGGTCTTCCTTCGGCCTACCATCCTGCGCAATAAGGGTGAGGCCAAGACTATCGTAGAAGATCGCTACAACAGGCTGTGGAAGCTGAATCTGGACCTCAAGGCACAGACTGAGGGTGAAGAGGCAGTTGGAGAGCTTGTGCGGCCAGAGGTTGAGTCACTCTTCCTTGGCAATCCGCTTGAAGATCGTTCGAAGTCGAAAAAGGACCCGGTGCTCATCAAGCCAGATCAGGAACCGAAAGTACTGTAAATGAAAAGCCGGCATTGCCGGCTTTTTTCATGTCAGGGTAGTGATATCAGGCTTGAGGAGAAGGCCGGATGATCCGGCACGTGTGGCAGGCAGAGCTTCAGTTTCTTCATCAGCTCAGCATAGTCACTGGCTACGATATTGATATGACCAACCTTGCGACCGGGCCGCTCGGATTTACCATAGAGATGCAGGTGCGTGTCGGTGAGCGTCAGGACGGCGGCTGTATCGGCCTCCTGGCCGATGAGGTTCACCATGCAGCTTACACCTATCGCGCCGGTATCGCCGAGTGGCAGGCCTGATACTGCTCGCAGGTGGTTCTCGAACTGGCTCGTGTGGGCACCATTCTGTGTCCAGTGACCTGAGTTGTGCACTCTCGGTGCCATTTCGTTCGCCATCAACGAGCCGTTTACCTCGAACAGCTCGAGCGCCAGCACGCCAACATAATCCAGGTGGTTCAGCAGGCGCTCAGCATAATCGCTCGCCCTGACAAAGGTTTCGCTACTACAGTCGGGGGCAGGGGCTATGGTGTACCTGAGGATGCCCTCGCAATGAATATTCTCCATGAGAGGGTAGGTGGCAGTCGTGCCATCCTCCGCTCGCACTGCAATGATGGAAAGTTCGCGCTGGAAGGGGATGAAGGCTTCGGCAATCAACTGTCGCTCCCCCAAGGTCCGCCAGACATCCGAAATGTCGGCAGCGTCACGTAATACCGCCTGACCCTTGCCATCATAGCCCTCTGTCGTGGACTTGAGCACGCAGGGCAGGCCAAGCGCCTCGACTGCCTGCTCGAGATCCGTCTGCGAGTCGATGACCCTGAACGGCGCTGTCGGAATGTTCAGTGACTCGAAGGTCTGTTTCTCAAGCACCCGATTCTGGCAAATGCGTAGCGCCTTCACGCCAGGATAGAGCGGTTTGGTAGCCGCGACCTGGTTCGCAAGGTCAAGCGGTAGATGTTCAAACTCGTAGGTCACCACATCAACATCGTTGATGAAGTCACTCAGGGGCGCCAGGCTGTTGTCAGGATCGCTATAAATTTTGCCCAGTCCGGCCGATGGTGCGCCTGAGGTGTCGTAAAACGCGAATTGCATGCCAAGCGGTATGCCTTCCAGCGCCATCATTCGTCCAAGCTGGCCTGCGCCCAGTACGCCGACCTTCAGTCCGGTAGTGCGATTGCGGCTGCGCGCGGCCTTTTTCATGAGGATTGGCCTGGCTGAGCATCGAGATCAAGCCGAGGGTCACTGCCCCTCGACACGGTTTCGGTCTGCTGCTGACGGAACTCATCGATGTGCCTGCGCACACTGTCGTCGTGCAGGCTGATGATCTGGGCTGCCAACAGCCCGGCATTGCTCGCACCGGCCTGACCAATGGCGAGCGTGCCTACGGCGATGCCCGCAGGCATCTGCACGATTGATAGGAGTGAATCGAGTCCATTAAGGGTCTTTGACTTCACCGGCACGCCGAGTACTGGCAGGGGCGTGTGCGCAGCAACCATGCCTGGCAGGTGGGCTGCACCGCCGGCGCCGGCGATAATCACCATCAGGCCGCGCTCGCGGGCCTGTGTAGCATACTCGGTGAGTCTATGAGGGGTGCGATGCGCAGAGACCACCTCGACTTCGTGAGCGACCCCGAGTCTGGTCAGCATTTCTGAGGCATGGATCATAGTGGGCCAGTCTGATCTGGAGCCCATGATAATTCCGACCCGCGCCTGTTTGGATTCGCTCATGAATGATGTCTACCGGCAAATTGAAAACCGTGCAGTCTATCTACGGCGGCCATCGAGTGCAATAAGCATGGATTTCGACCGCTACCTTAGCGACAATGAAATCAGACTCGAAACCACGCTTCCTCAAGCCGCTTGATGGAGCAGCCTCATGAATTCTGGAGACCCATGGAACCACTCAAACCCGACTTCGATGAACTCGACAGGCCCGGCACTGGCAGAGGCAAGGCGACTGTGCAGCGCGGCACCGGTGAGCACCACCGTACTGACGACAACGCTGCTGACGATAGCAGCATGAGAGCAGGTCGCGACAGCTATGCGGCATCGGGTGGGCATGGAGCGGGCTATGGAGGGCGAGCGCAGCCTGCGCAGGCAGCCAAAGGGTCTGGTAGCACCTGGCTGCTCTGGCTGCTCCTGTTGGCGCTGGCAGCCGGTGGTGGCTATGTTCTCTACCTGCAGCAGCAGATCGTAGACAACCTGCAGGATGAGCTGACTACTGCACAGACGCTGGCGGATGAAAGTCAGAAGCTCGCCGGTGAACTCGAAGGCCAGCTCAGCCAGACTGATGCAACCTTGGCACAAAGCGGCAACGAAATGGCCCGGGCGCTGAAGAAGATGGACGCCCAGTTGCGCAAGCTTGAAAAATCCACAGCGGCGGAGACTGCCGAAGCTGCGAAGAAGCTGGCTGCCCTGGAAAAAAGCAATGCCGTTCTGGTGCAGAAGCAGCTTGCCCTGGATGCGCAACTCGGGACAGCCAACAAGGCCATCGAACAGCACACTCGGAGTCTCTCGACCCTCAGCCAGCTTTCGGAGGACATCCTCGCCGAGCAGAATGCCCTGAGTGCCACTACAACGGCACTCGAGACGCGCCTTGGCAAAGTTGATGAGGCAGTGGCGCAGATGGCCGAGCAGGCGGGAGCGGCGACTCAGGAGCGTCTGGCTGCCATCACGGGCAAGATTGAACAAGTGGACAAGGGGCTGTCGCAGTTGCAGTCCTCGGTAGCACAGCAGGGCGATCAGCTCGTGGAGGCACGTAAGCTCGCGCAGAGTGCCTCCAGAGCGGCCTCGCGTGAAGTGGTCACGCCAGAAACCATGAAGTCCCTGCAGCAGCAGGTGGACTCAATCGACGCTGCGAGACAGCAGCTGGTGCAGCGTTTTGTGGCAGTAGACAGGCGTTTGAATGAGCTGGCGCTGCAGCTCAATCTCATGTCTTCACAATAATTTAAATTAAGTGCAGATTAGGTGTTGACAGAGGTGGGTCCTCTCTTTAATATTCGCGGCCTCAAACGTGCAAGCAGAAACAACGCAAGCACGCACTGATACCGAATATCGACGCAGTCCTCAGGACGAAATCTAAAGCGTTGAGCTCGGGTGGTTAGCTCAGCTGGGAGAGCGGCGCCCTTACAAGGCGTAGGTCACAGGTTCGATCCCTGTACCACCCACCAAAATGGAGCGGTAGTTCAGTTGGTTAGAATACCGGCCTGTCACGCCGGGGGTCGCGGGTTCGAGTCCCGTCCGCTCCGCCAACTTTTTCTGAATTCTCTTGCCGTTTATGGCACGGAAAATAAAACCGACTTGCGCAAAGCATGCCGGTTCTTTCTTGCGTCCGGATTTTTTCGGGCACGGAAATAAGTGGAGCAGCAGGACCTGATGTTCATAAAGCTCCATCAGGTCCACCGTCCGCGTCCTACTGCGCGTTCACGACAGCCTCAATCTGCGCAGCCACGTCTTTTCCAACCAACTCATGCATCCGACCGCTTGGATGAATCTTGTCGAAGAAGGCATAGTTTGGCAGCAGGGCCTCATTACACGGCGGCTTGAATGCGAAATCTGCAATGATGTAGCAAGCGTCGGTGGTGTTCGTCAAACCCAGTTCAGCAGCTCGTGCTAGCTTGTCATTGAAGATTGCAAAGGTGTCAACCACGGTGATCTCCACGCCGGTGAGATTCATGGTCAGCAGCTGGTTCTTCACAGAGTCCATGGTAAGGCGTAATGAATCGTTGTAGTACTGCGTCAACATGCTGGCCTTGGCGGCTCTTCCGGGCGTTCCTGCATCTGCTTCCAGGAGATCTGGCGTCTTGCCGATATCCGGCACAGTCAGCACGAAGAATTCGCGGCCACCCCGGGTTGCGATATCCATGACAGCATCGCCAACTTCGGCCACCGCTGCATCGAGTGCAGCCGTCGCTGCAGCACCCTCCTGTCCAACAGCGCCAGTAATGTCATTACCGCCTATAAATATGATGAACAAATCCTTCGGATCCACGACATCATTGTTGTTGCGCAGGAAGAAATCGATCTGGTTGCTCAGTGTCAGGTTCGGGTCTGGGTCGTTCGCCTTCGATCCGGACACAGCATAATTGGTGCCGTCTTCCCCTGGTTCGACGTATTCCGCCGGTTCAACCGCTTCGCCCAGCGCCTGGGCCACGTAATCGACAATGACGGGACCGTTGGTAATTCGATTTTCATAGAATGGGTCAGGCAGATCGTCGTTGAATGTCAGAAATTCTCCGATGTTCCCGGTGTCAGAGAGACTGTCCCCGAAAACGTAAAGATCCCGTCCTTCGTCACGTTCTTCCTTATCGTCATCATCGCTACAGGCGATGAGCGAGCAGCTGATCAATACACTGGCGAGCAGTCGCCGCACGGGCACGGCATTCATGGATTCGAGCACGTTTATAACTCCTTCTGGGCTTGTTGCGTCCTTCGGACTCTCCTGCCGCTAAATTTGCAGCACAGGCTGGATACGCTCGAATCATGGCAACCGGAGCAGAGACCTTCACGATACTGTCATCAAGTCTGGGAATACTGTGTGGAAGACGGGCGAAGCGCCCATTGGAGGCCGGACAGGAGAACGTGACATGCAGGATTACTATGAAGAACTTATGGAGGAGAGTGTTTCACGCAGTAGTGACATTTTCTTCGATGATGACAGCGACCAGGACGATGGCGAGGAACTCTAGACGACGCGCTGAGGCGAGTAAGTCTGGCTGCTCATTCGTCTGCCTGCCATCGTCTGCGGGCACGGTGAAACGAAGCGGGGTTGGCAAAGCCAAGCTCGAAGCTGATCTGGGTGAGTGAGCGGTTTGTGGTTTTCGCCAGGAGTTCCGCGCGGTTGCGACGCACCTCATCCAGAAGTCTATTGAAGCTGGTGTTCTCTCTCGCGAGCTGTCGACGCAGCGACCACGGGGTCGTCACCAGTTGATCGGCTGTTTCAAGAAGGCTGATACCGCCACTTTCCAGACGAGAACGGATGACCTCCGACACTCGCTCTGCCATCGTCATATCCACCTGAACTCTGGTAAGCGCTTCATCGCAGATGCCTAGCATCTGCAGGTGCGTCAAGGGGTGCTTGTACAGTGATGGCAGGTCAAGGGCGGATTCTGAAAACAGCACTGCATTCCGCGCCTGGCCGAAATACACAGGGCAGCCAAAGAAGGCTCTGTAGGCCTGAGCATAGTCAGGTTGCGGATACTCCACTTCCACATAGTCGACGATATCGCTTCGACCGGTGAGCCAGCGGGCAATCGCGAACCAGCCGGCAAGGGTGGCGTCGACGACGAAGTGGTTATATTCGTTATAGGGTTCGAGCGAGTAGAGTTGAGCTACGCCGTGCAGCCGACGGTTCGATTTCGTGGCGCGTGATCGATCTTTGATCTGCTCGCGATAATAGCGACTGCTGCCTTGCTGGTTCCTGCTGGCCAGTCGCTCATACATGATGGCCAGCCTGATGGCGTGTTCAAGCGAGTTTGCAGTCATCGCGGCGTAACCCGGTAGCCCGAGGGTGGTAACCTGCATCCGCGCGCCCATTTCAAGCCCCAGATCGGCCCGGCCGCTCAGATCGATCAGCTCCTTACCGATCCGCATGTAACGCTGAATGCTCACTCTCGTCTGGGGCTGCTGGAGCGCCTCCTCGCCGAGCTTGTATTTACGCAAAACGGGATCGGGGGTCGCGCCTAGAATCTGTGCAGTATCGATCAGCAAACGCAGAAAATTTACTGATACATCGCCAAGTGGGCGAGCGCTACTTTTGGGACGTGTCATGGGCCTGCGCTTCAGAGATACGATTCTGTAAGTTTAGGACATTGTCCTGTTGTCTGTCAGGGTCTACATTACAGCGCTACAGAATGACCAGTTGCCCGATGTTGGGCAGCCAGCTCACCAGCGGAGATCAGTATGCACGCGACTCTCGAGTCAGATCAGAAATATCCACACATGCTCAGCCCACTGGATCTCGGGTTCACCACCCTGAAGAACCGCATGTTGATGGGCAGCATGCATACTGGCCTCGAAGAGTCTCCGAACGGCTTCAACCGCATGGCAGCCTATTTCGCAGAGCGAGCCAAGGGCGGTGTTGGCCTGATTGTCACCGGTGGCATCGGTCCGAACGAAGAAGGCTGTGTGGCGCAGGGTGCCTCCAAGCTGACGACGCCGGAAGAGGTGGCCAAGCACAGGATCGTCACGGACGCTGTGCATGCTTACGACGGCAAGATCTGCATGCAGATTCTCCATGCTGGCCGTTACGCCTACCATCCCAAGCTTGTGGCGCCATCGGCGATCAAGGCGCCAATCAACATGTTCAACCCCAAGGAGCTGTCGACCGAAGAAGTCGATGAGCAGATCGAAGCCTATGCCCGCTGCGCCGCATTGGCTCAGGAAGCCGGCTACGATGGCGTCGAGATCATGGGGAGTGAAGGCTACTTCATCAACCAGTTCATCGTTTCGCACACCAACAAGCGCACCGACAAGTGGGGCGGCTCCTATGAGAACAGAACACGACTGCCTATCGAGGTCGTTCGTCGGGTACGCGAGCGAGTCGGACCGAATTTCATCATCATCTACCGCCTCTCCATGCTCGATCTCATCGACGATGGCAGCACCTGGGATGAGGTTGTACAGCTTGGTCAGGCCATAGAAAAGGCCGGCGCCACTATCCTGAACACTGGAATCGGCTGGCACGAAGCACGAGTGCCGACAATTGCGACCATGGTGCCGCGCGCGGCCTTTACGAAAGTAACAGCGAAGCTCAAGCCGCATGTCAACATTCCGGTCATCACCACCAACCGGATCAACATGCCTGCAGTAGCTGAAAAGGTATTGGCCGACGGTGATGCCGACATGATCTCCATGGCGCGTCCCTTCCTGGCGGACCCCGACTTCGTCAACAAGGCGGCAGCCGGCAAGGCACATGAAATCAACACCTGTATCGCCTGTAATCAGGCCTGCCTTGACCACACCTTCCAGCTCAAGCTGACGAGCTGCCTGGTGAATCCACGCGCGTGTCATGAGACCGAACTTGTTTATATAAAGACTGCGCAACCACGCAAGATCGCCGTGGTGGGTGCCGGGCCTGCTGGACTGGCGGCGTCGACGATTGCCGCAGAGCGTGGCCATGATGTGACCCTGTTCGACTCGGCTGACAAGATCGGTGGTCAGTTCAATATGGCGAAGCTGATCCCAGGCAAGGAAGAGTTCTACGAAACCCTGCGTTACTACGACGTCATGCTGAAGAAGCACAATGTTGATGTGCGACTGGGCGTGCGCGTGACTGCGCAGGACCTGATTGATCAGGGCTTTGATGAAGTCTTGCTCGCAACAGGTGTGAAGCCGCGGACCCCTGAAATCGAAGGTATCGATCATCCGAAGGCTGTGAGCTATATCGACGCCCTGTATCAGCGAGTGGAAATAGGTCAGAAGGTCGCGGTTGTCGGTGCCGGTGGTATCGGTTTCGACGTTTCTGAATTTCTCACGCACACTGGTGAATCACCGGCACTCAATACCGAAAAGTTTATGGAGGAGTGGGGCGTCGATTTGGGCGTAGACCATCGTGGTGGTGTTGCTGGTGTGGAAGCAGAGATCGAGAAGCCCGCGCGCGAGGTCATCCTCATGCAGCGCAAGACCAGCAAGCTTGGCAAGAATCTTGGCAAGACCACCGGCTGGATCCACAGGACCTCGCTGAAGCATCGAGACGTCAAGATGCTGTCAGGCTGTGAATATCTGAAGATCGACGATGAAGGTTTCCACATCACTGTCAACGGCCAGCCGCAAGTGCTCGATGTCGACCACGTCATCATCTGCGCAGGACAGGAGCCGTTGAGAGAGCTGTTCGAACCGCTGGAAGCAGCAGGTATTCCAGTGCAGCTTATAGGCGGATCAGACGTCGCTGCCGAGCTGGATGCCAAGCGCGCGATCAATCAGGGCTGCCGTGTAGCCGCAGCACTCTAGGCCGTTCGCGGAAGCCAACCCCGTCACAAGTCCGACCCTTCACAGTGCCAGCTACAAAGCTGGCACTGACACCCCAGCCTTTTAGTGCTATTTTTTTCCTGTTGGACCGGCTCGACAGCATGTCGTCCGGAGTGCTTTTGAAGTCGGGGATCGAATGCCCAAAACAGAAATGGTTAATGGTTTCGAAGCGGTACTGTTTCTGGAAGACCAGTACGTGGTCCGGCAGATGCGGTTTGCCGAATTCGAAGCTGTGCTCGATGGCGTCGTGTCGATGCCTGATCTTGCGGATGCCGAGTCATTCGCTGTCTATGCCGTGATGGATGAGCAGCTCCAGGTTCGCGCCACGGTCTTCTTCAAGATCTATTTTGATGAAGACGGTCGCGCCGATCCCGAATGGAACCTGCCGTTGAGAAGGCTCGCGCGAATAGCCGGACCGGGCCCCGACCTTGGTGCCGGCCCAATTCGTCTGGCCTGTCGAAGCCAGTGTCCGATTTCGTGGCATCTGGCTGACCTGTGGGATCCGGACATGCGTCCTGGCGGCAACGACTTCCAGGTTATTCGCAAGGCCATCAAGGATAACAGGCTAGGATTCGACCGCGTTGCAGAGGGCGCAAGTGGCGGTGCGTCAGGTCTTAAGAGTGGCGGCTATCGTGAGTTGCCTGTTCACGATCAGTTCAGTGACGCTGATAGTCAGGAGCTCAGCGACGAAGATGCGCTCAGTCTAAGTGATGAGTTGCAGGCAACACCCGAGCGTGATGGCACGGGGGTAGATCACCGGACCCGTCTGGCGCGACTCCTGCGCGATCAGCGGCTGCGGATAAAGGCGCTGTCGAGCCAGCATGAATCCGAAATTGGCGATCTTGTTCGTGCACAGCGGCTGGAGCAGCAGGCACACAAGAACCGGACGCAAGTACTCGAACAGAAGCTTCAGCAGGTTGGCGTACTCAGCGACCAGCTGAAAGCGCGACTGAAGGAACGTGGCGAACAGGTCCTCAAGCTGCAAGCTACGGTCGATGAGCTCAAGCAACAGATGCGTTTGCTACAGAAGCAGGTGGCGGCAGGTGCAGTGAGCGGAAAAGCAGGTGGGGCCGATGAGGACCGCAATGCCAGCCGCCTGCGGGCTGAGCTTTCCATCGTGAAGGAGCAGTTACAACGGCGTGAAGCGGAGTTGCAGATGCGCTCTGAACGAGAAGATCAGTTGATAGCGGAACTCCAGTCTGCCCAGGCCCAGGTCGAGGATCATGATGAGATGGAGATCGTAACCAGGCTGTCTGAGCTCGATGTTGTCTTCGTGGTATACCATCCGGGTGCGGGACATTTGACGTTGCCAGCGGCGGATCTCAAGATCTACTCGGAGAAGCCGCTGGCCTATGCCGCCAGCCGTTGCTTTGTGACCGAGCAGAACTACAAGCACTGGCTGGAGCACTACGAAACCCCATTATGTGAAGTCTGTGGCAAGACCGTCGAAAGGATCACTGTGCCTGCTGACTATGAACATGGCGAAGACAACCGCTGTGAGGCTCATAAAGTCGAGCTCTGATATCACGCCTCTGATCCAGCTGATTCCTGCGAGCACCAGCTTTCCACAGCCCGGACAGGGGCAGTTTCTCGTGGTCCGTGGGGACTGTATTGGGGCAGCAGGCGAGGGCAACAAGTACTTCAAGCTGCTCTACAACCTTCCCTCCCTTGAAGCAGAAGCGCCGCCTGTTGTCTCTGTCGGCGGGCCCTGGTCAAACCACCTGCACGCCCTGGCGCATGCCTGCGCCGCTCGGCAGCTGACAGTTCACGGCTTTATTCGCGGCCTTGATTATTCGAACACGCCCACCATCGATACCCTGCGCAGCCTGGGGATGCAGCTGCACCATCTTGATCGTGTTACCTATCGAGCAGAGCGCGATCAGCAGTGGCAGGGGCTGCCAGAGCGCCTAGGTCTTGCGTCTGATCAGGTCTGCTTGCTGCCGGAAGGCGGCAGCAATGCTGCTGCGGTGCGAGGCGTCCGGGTGTGGGCGCGATCCATTTTCGATGCGCTGCAGCCAAGTGCGGTCGACCCTGTCACGCTGTATGTTGGCGCCGGCACCGGCGCTACTATGGCGGGGTTTATCTGCGAGGCTTCAGAGCACTGCCGAATCGTCGGCGTGCCCGCAGGCCGCTTTGGCAACTGGCTAGGCGATGCCGTAACCCGGGCGATCGCCGCACAGGCCGTGCCGGTTGAATGTGAATGGGTCCTTGAGGATGGCGGCGACGCTGGCAACTTCGGGCGCATGACAGATTGGTTAAGAGACTTTATTTCAGGCTTCGATAGAGAGTATGGTATCCGGCTCGATCCTGTGTACACCGGCAAGGTTGCACGGGTGGCACTCGAAGGCGTCGCGCATGACCAGCGCCGACACGTCATGATTCACACTGGCGGCCTTCAGAGAGCAGCCTTTCCCGTCCTCCAGGAGTAGACAGACACATGGATCAATTCAGAAATATTGGCTTGATTGGCAGACTGGGGTCGGTACAGGTCATCGACACCGTCAGGCGCATCAACAAGTTTCTGAACCTTCAAGGCTATTCGGTAATTCTCGATGACGGGATTGCGAATGTGATGCCCGGCCACTCAGCCCAGGTATCGACGGCCAAAATGATGCGGCAGAGCTGTGATCTCGTCATTGTCGTAGGCGGTGACGGAAGTCTCCTTGGTGCTGCCCGCGCGCTTGCTGGCTCCGATGTGCCTGTTCTGGGGGTCAACCGGGGCCGTCTGGGCTTCCTTACGGATATCTCGCCCAACACGGTCGAAGCTGAAATCCTCGAGGTGCTCAAGGGCAAGTATGTCTCGGAATACCGCTTCCTCATTGGTGCGCTGGTGCGACGGAATGGTGAGCCTATCGGTACCGGTCTGGCGCTGAACGACATCGTGCTGCATCCGGGTAAAAGCACCCGCATGATCAGCTTCGAACTGAATATCGAAGGTCAATTCGTCAATAGCCAGCGCTCGGACGGCCTGATCGTCGCTACCCCGACCGGTTCTACGGCGTACGCGCTCTCTGCTGGTGGACCAATAATGCACCCCAAGCTTGACGCCGTCGTATTAGTCCCCATGTATCCACATACACTGAGTTCACGACCCATCGTGGTCGACGGCAACAGCGAGATCAAGATTCTGATCGGTGAAGACAACCAAACCTATCCGCATATCAGCTGTGACGGTCAGACCCATATCAACTGCGCCCCTGGCGATACAGTCACTATTAGCAAGAAGCCCCAGAAACTGCGCCTCATTCATCCAGAATCGCATGATTTCTATCAGATCTGTCGTGAGAAACTTGGCTGGTCCGGGCATCTGGGAGGTTTTTAGACTTGCCTGCGCCCTTGGGAGCAGCTGTGCCTGAAACCAGCATTTGCGAAGGCTATGACCTCATTGGCGACGTTCATGGCTGTGGCCTCACACTCATTCGTTTGCTCGAGAAGCTCGGTTATAGCCGCCAGGGTGGCTGTTATCGTCATCCAAGCCGGAAGGCGATTTTCGTCGGCGACATCATCGACAGGGGGCCGCGCATACGCGAGGCACTCAGTACAGTTCGGGCAATGGTCGACGCCGGCCAGGCCTACGCGATCATGGGTAATCACGAGTATAACGCCCTGAGTTACTGCACCACGGACGGTGAGGCTTCGGAAAAGCGCTATTTACGAAAACGTACCCCGCGTAATGACCGACTCATCAAGGAGACGCTGGACCAGTTCGCATTGCATCCGCATGAGTGGGCCGCCTATCTGGAATGGTTCATGACCCTGCCGCTGTTGCTGGATTTCGGCCACTTCCGTGTAGTCCACGCCTGCTGGGACAACGATCTGATTGCGCAGTTTCTCCAGCGTTACCCCGATGCGCGCATCGACCTGGATTTTCTCAAGGCTTCAGCAAATCCGGAGTCTTTTGAACATAAGGTGATGGACCGTCTCACCCGTGGTACCGATCTTCGATTGCCGGCTGGTGTGCGCATAGCCGGCGGCGATGGTTTCGTCCGTGACTTCTTCAGAACGAAATACTGGGCGACCAACCCTAAAACCTATGGTGACGTTGTATTTCAGCCTGATGCGCTGCCTGAGAGCGTCGAAGATCGCCTGCTGACGCCTGAAGAACAGGCCATGCTGGCTTACTATGGCCCTCACGAGCCGAAGCTGTTCATGGGGCATTACTGGCTGACCGGCAAGCCACGCCGTATCCGACCGAACATTTGCTGTCTGGATTACAGTGCCGTGAAATACGGCAAACTGGTGGCCTACCGGCTCGATAATGAGCAGGAGATCAGTGAAGACAAGTTTGTCTGGGTAGACGTTGGCAAGGAATCCCAATGGTAGGCTCCGCATGTTCAAAGCTCTAGAGCTCGATGTCGAAACGGATATCAGCGCGCTGTACGAAGCACTGAGGCTCAACGGCGTGCCGGTGAGAGTGATCGAGCAGAATGGCCTGCAAAGCATCTGGGTCGAAGACGAGGCCCTGGTCGACAAGGTGAGGGAAGCATTCAGCCGTTATACCCGAAGCCCCGAGATCAGACAGCAGGTCGAGGCCGAGGTCAGCCATCTGCGTGCGAAGAGAAGTCAGCGCAGCTCCGAGGAGTCGTCGTTCTCGAATACGATATTGGAGAGCACGGCCCGCTTCCCGCTGGTCTGGCTCACGTTGGCCTTGCTTCTGCTTGTAGGTGCCTGGACCGGTTTCGGCCGGTTTCCGTCGCAGGATGATTTCTACATGGTTCCGCCCTCGCTGTATGGCGTCGATGGGCTGGCTCAGCGTTGGGAGGTGCTCTGGCGAGTTCTGCTGGAGGGGCAACTCTGGCGGCCGATTTCCCCCGCTCTGACGCATCTGGGGGTACTGCATCTGGTCGGCAACGCGCTCGGTCTCTTCGTTTTTGGGCGAGCCATCGAGTTGATGCACGGCAGGTTGTGGATGCTTGGGCTGATGCTAACGTCTGCGCTGGCCAGCAACCTGGCGCAGTACCTTTTTCACGGGGCGGCCTTCGCTGGTTTCTCAGGTGTCGTATACGCACTGGTGGGCGTGCATGCGGTGGCCCTCATGCTGGACAAGAGTAATCCGGTTTGGGGACCTTCTGGCTTTGTTATCCTGGCCATCATTGGCATGGCCTTCGGGCTTAGTAATCTCAGTGAGCTGTTTGACGTCTACATGGCCGATACGGCTCACTTCATCGGCTTCCTCAGCGGCGTATTGTGGCAAGCCTGTTCGTCACTTGTCAGACAGCCGCCCAAGCGGCACGCTCCGCTGCATTGACCGATCGATTTGGCGTTAGCATAGGAAAAGTTCATGGACCTGCAGACTCTTCTCAAACAGATTACACCGGACGTCTACGACGCATTGAGGCACTCTTTGCAGCTCGGGCGCTGGCCTGACGGTAAACCGCTCACACAGGAGCAGAAAGCGCTCTGCATGGAGGCGATCATCCGCTATGAGCACATCAACAACTTTCCGGAAGACAAACGTACTGGGTATGTGGGGCCGAAAAAGACATCGGCCTGCGGAACACAAGCCGAACAGATCCTGACCATCAGAGAGACGGGAGAACGACATTGAGCACCAGCCCAGAGCCTACAGCGACAGCACCAAAACTTACCCAGCCCGACATTCCTGATGCTGCTCCCGGGCCAGAGGCCCAGGCCGCGAGCGCATCGCAGAATCAGGCTGTCTACCTGCGCGATTACACACCGCCAGCGTACCGGATCGACACGGTCGATCTTTATGTCGATCTCCATGAGGACCATGCGCTGATCACCGGCAAGCTGACTATTCAGCCAGCAGACGCCAGTTCCAGGGCCGATCTGTGGTTACACGGCGAAGCGCTCGAACTCGTCAGCGCCAGTCTCAATGGCGAGCGACTCTCGGAGGATGACTTCCGTATCGACGAAAATGGCATGCTCGTCAGCTACCGGGACGACATGGCGCAAGCCTTCGAGTTCGAAACCGTGAGTCGAATCAGGCCACAGGACAATACCCGTCTGGAAGGCCTGTACCGTTCGAAGAACCTGTTTTGTACCCAGTGCGAAGCTGAAGGCTTCAGGCGCATCACCTGGTTCCTTGATCGACCAGATGTGATGGCTACCTACCGCTGCACGATCGAAGCTGATCGGGATAAATATCCGGTCTTGCTCAGCAACGGCAATCTCGTCAGCGAGGAGAACGTAGATGGGAACCGCCACCGGGCTGTCTGGGAGGATCCCTTCCGCAAGCCGAGCTATCTGTTTGCGCTGGTAGCAGGCACCCTCGACAGGGTGGAGGACAGCTTCACCACCATGTCTGGTCGCAACATCGACCTGCACATTTACGTCGATCCCGGCAACGCCGGCAAGTGCCGCCATGCGCTGGATAGTCTCAAGAAGGCGATGAAGTGGGACGAAGAGCGCTATGGCCGTGAATACGATCTTGACCTGTTCAATATTGTTGCGGTCGACGATTTCAACATGGGGGCGATGGAAAACAAGAGTCTCAATATCTTCAATTCCAGCTGTGTGCTGGCAGACCCGGCTTCAGCCAGTGACGCCACATTTGATCGTGTCGAGTCCATCGTAGCCCATGAATATTTTCATAACTGGTCAGGCAACCGTGTCACCTGCCGTGACTGGTTTCAGCTGAGTCTCAAGGAGGGGTTTACAGTCTATCGTGACGCCTGCTTCAGTGCCGACATGCACTCGCCCGTGGTCAACAGAATCGAACATGTCCGCTTCCTTCGAACCGCGCAGTTTGCGGAAGACGCAGGTCCCATGGCCCATGCCGTGCGTCCTGAAAGTTACATGGAAATATCGAATTTCTATACGCTCACCATTTATGAGAAGGGCGCGGAAGTCGTCCGTATGATTCACCTCCTGCTCGGCGACGAACTGTTCAGGCGCGGTAGTGATCTGTACTTCGAACGCTTCGATGGCCAGGCTGTCACGACAGAAGATTTCGTCGCGTGCATGGAAGAAGTCAGCGAGCGCGATCTCACCCAATTCAAGCTGTGGTACAGTCAGGCTGGCACGCCCTGCGTCAAGATCAAGGACCGCTATGATGCGAAAACTGGCGAGTACCAGCTCAGTATTCGTCAGCACATACCGGATACGCCTGGCCAGACCAACAAGAAGCCAATGCACTTCCCGTTCTGTATTGGTCTTGTATCTGAGGATGGCAAGGATTTCGATACCAACGTGGACTCGGCGTCCACGGCTGCTGCCAGTTTCCGTGAAGGTCATGGCCTCATGATCGAGCTGCGTCAGAAGGAAGAGACCGTCATTCTCAAGGGTATCCCCCACAAGCCGGTTATTTCTCTGAACCGGGGCTTCTCTGCGCCGGTTCGGGTGGAGTATGAGTACGATACCACTGAGCTGCTGCATCTGATGCAGTACGACAGTGACGGCTTCAATCGCTGGAACGCTGGGCAGATTCTCGCCCTCGGTCTGTTCGACAGGGTATTGGGACGCGCATCTGCCGGAGATAGCGAAGGGGGTGGCGTGGTCGAGATCGATGAGGCTGACAAAGGATTCCTGCAGGAATATTCGAGCGCGCTGAAGCAGTACCTGAAGCCGGGGTCAATCAGCAGCCAGGACCCAGCCTTCTGCGCGCTCCTGTTGCAGTTGCCGGACTTCTCTGCCTGGATTGAGCGCCTGCCACAGGTGGATATTCAGCTTGCGCTGAGTTGTTACGAACAGGCGACGCTGGAAATCTGCAAGCAACTGGAGCAGGCCGCCAGCCAATGCTATGACGAGCTGGCCTCACACACGAACATTGCGGATCGTGAGGCAGGGGCGGAACTGCGCGCGCTGCGCAATACCTGTCTGGCCATTCTTTCACGCCTGCCGGAGCACGCCGAACGGGCGTGGCAGCAGTTCGAAACCGCTCAATTGATGACAGATCAACTGGCCGGCTTCAGAGCCCTGTTACGCTATCCTCGTTCACAGTCGAACCGTCCGGAGCAGGCCATTGCTGCCTTTGAAAAGCAATGGCAAAACGATGGCCTCGTCATGGATAACTGGTTCGCACTTCAGGCAGCCTCCAGAGAGTATGGGACCCTGGCGGATATCAAGCGCTTGTCGGAACATCGTCTGTTCAGCCGCTTCAATCCGAACAAGTTGCGCTCGCTTTTCACGACCTTCGCCGCTCAGAACTGGGCCTGCTTCCACGACCCCAAGGGCGACAGCTATCGCTTCATACGTGAAACCATCGCTGAGCTGGATCAGACCAACCCGCAGATCGCTTCCCGAATGACCACGCCGTTGACCCGGTGGCGGAAGTATTCGGAGCCATACAGCAGCCTGCTCAGGGCAGAGCTGGAGGCCTTGGCGAATCCGGAGGGTGAGACCGAAATATCAAAAGATCTGTACGAGATCGTGTATAAATCACTTCAGGAAGCCAATAAAACAGATTGATTTGCCTGACAGCCACAGGTGGAGCAGCCGTCTCCACCGTGGACAAACTGCGGTGCTGGTCTACGCTAATGAAGTTGGGTACCGTCTGGACTTCGTGATTCGTCTCCTCCGGTGCCAGGTCCCTCACAATCGTCAGGATTACACAGCAGCATGACTTTTATGAACCGGTCGCTACCCTCTAGAACGCTCCTTAGTATTTCCTGCGCAGCCCTTGTGGTCCTCACGGCCCAAATGCCCGCGCATGCGAAGGTCTCTGCCGCAGAAGCGGCAAAGCTCAAGAACGAACTAACGCCTTATGGTGCGCCGCGCAAGGGCAACGGCAAGGATATTCCTGACTGGAAGGGCGGCATCACCGAACCACCGAAAGAATATGAGCGGCCTGGTCAGCATCATCCCAATCCCTTCGCAGATGAGAAGCCACTTTTCACGATAGACTCCACAAACATGTCCAAGTACGCCTCGGCCATGTCGGACGGCTTGCAGGCGATGGTCAAGACTTACGCCAGTTCATTCAAGGTGCCGGTCTTTACCTCGCATCGTACTCACGCTGCACCGAAGTGGGTCTATGAGAATACCTTCGAGAACGCGACTTCTGCCGAACTCGTAGACGGCGGAAACGGTATCAAGGGTGCCTATGGCGGTGTGCCGTTCCCAATCCTGGAGGGCTCGGACGAACAGAAGGGGCTGCAGGCCATCTGGAATCACATTACCCGCTATCGTGGAATCTTCGTGACGAGAAAGGCCAGCGACGTGGCCGTACAGCGAAATGGCGAGTACACGCTGGTCACCTCTCAGCAAGAGGTCTATTTCAATTATTACAATCCAGAGGGATCCGCGAAAACCCTCGATAACGTCCTGTTCTATTATCTGTCCTTCAACATTGCGCCAGCACGAAAGGCTGGCGGTGCCGTGCTTATTCATGAAACTGTCGATCAGGTGAAGGAGCCCCGGCAGGCGTGGGGTTACGACTCTGGTCAGCGCAGGGTGCGAAAGGCACCGAACCTGGCATACGACTCACCCATCGCGGATGCAGAGGGTCTTCGCACAGCCGACGACACCGATATGTATAACGGCAGCCCAGATCGCTATGACTGGAAGTACATGGGCATGCGTGAAATGTACATTCCCTACAACAGCTACAAGCTGTCTCAGGAAGACGTTACCTACGAACAACTGCTCGATACGAGTCACCTGAACCCGGATCTTCTGCGCTTTGAAAAACACCGGGTGCATGTCGTTGAGGCAAAGCTCAAGAAAGGCGAGCGCCATATCTATGGCAAGCGCGTATTCTATATTGACGCCGACAGCTGGAACGTGGCAATGGTGGATCAGTACGATACCCGCGATGAGCTCTGGCGTGTCAGTATGGCCCACCTCAAGAACTTCTATGAGCTACCCACGACCTGGACCACGGTCGACGCGTTTTACGACCTGAGATCCATGCGCTACCACGTGCAGGGTATGGACTCCGAAGAGAAGACTGCAAAAATGTTCACCGGTGAAGCACCATCAAGACGTTACTTCAGTCCGCAGGCACTGCGCCGTCGAGGCAGATAGTATTGTGACAACTCCCCGCTGCTTACAGGAATCATAAATGAGTTCAGCACGCACAGCGAAGTTCTGGCTACGCAAG
>TARA_R100000306_G_scaffold62476_1_pt1 | contig 26427 bp, 24 predicted proteins | sample TARA_R100000306 | Tara Oceans TARA_R100000306 (sample SAMEA2620824) | marine metagenome | biome: marine biome (ENVO:00000447); feature: mesopelagic zone (ENVO:00000213); material: "saline water (ENVO:00002010), including plankton (ENVO:xxxxxxxx)" | depth 1000 m | reverse complement strand
CCATGACGGCAGGCGCCGTGCTGGGCTTGTGTGTGGCATTGACATCGGTGGGTGCAGGGGCGCTGGGCAGCATCATGTTGTTGTATTTGTACCCCTTGCGCATGACGCCGCACAAACTGGTGGCCACCGACATCGTGCATGCCATTCCGCTGGCCGTGGCGGCAGGGCTGGGCTATTTGTTTGCCGGCATGGTGAACTGGCCCATGCTGCTAAGCCTGCTTATCGGTTCGGTACCCGCCATTGTGCTGGGCAGCCTGCTGGCAGGGAGACTGCCGGGGCGGGCGATACAAATTGCCCTGGCGGCGGTGTTGCTGGTAACGGCGGTTAAGTTGCTGGTTTGAACAAGCCTCTGCGTCAAACCCACTTAAATCGCATAAGCAAATGACTTTCGCGGGAATAAGAATATAACCGGCGCCAAAATATAAACATAACGATTCAGTTGTTTGGTTGGGCGCCAACGGTTCCTAGAATGAAAAGACTTTCATGGAATCTGCCCAACCAACTTATGCTATCGACTTCTTTGCTTTCCACCGCGCAGCGCAGCCAGGTGGATGACCTTACAACAGAGCTGGACCCCAATGCGCTAACCTGGCTTTCCGGCTACTTTGCCGGTATTGCGCAGGAGCGCGGCAGGCAAGGGCACGCTGGTGCAGATCCCGTTACACCCGGGCTTGCGCCCGCTGCGGTACAAACCGAATCGCAAAACGCCCTCAAGGCCACCGTACTGTTCGGCAGCCAAACCGGCAATGCACAACGCCAGGCCGAACAATTGGCCGCCGAACTGCAGGCGGCAGGGCTGACCGTAAACCTGGTGCGGGCCGACCAATACAACGTGCGCGATCTGAAAAACGAACGCCTGCTTTACCTGGTTATCAGCACCCAGGGCGACGGCGACCCACCCGACGACTCAATGGGTTTTGTGGAGTTTCTGAACAGCCGTCGTGCACCGAAACTGCCCGAACTGCAGTATGCCGTGCTGGGCCTGGGCGACTCAAGCTACCCCGAATTCTGCGGCATTGCCAAAACCCTTGATACCCGTTTGGCCGAACTGGGCGCGCAACGTTTGCAGGCGGTCGGCGCAGCCGACCTGGATATTGAAACCGTGAGCGACCCATGGCGTGAAGGCGCGGTCACGCATGCGCGCAAGCAAGCCGGCCCCGATGTGGCGCCTGGCGGTGAAGCATCGAATGGGCGCTCTGCCGGCGCCACCGTCACCCCCCTGCATCCAGTCCCACGGGCAGCGGCATTTTCACGCAACCATCCGTTCCAGGCCGAACTGCTGTTGAATCAGCCCATTACCGGACGAGGCAGCATCAAAGACATTCGCCATATTGAGTTGTCGCTGGAAGGCAGCGGACTGCAATATGAACCCGGCGACGCGCTGGGCATCTGGCCCAGGCAAGACCCGGCTTTGGTTCAGGCTGTTTTGAAAGCGGCCGGCCTGAATGGTGAAGACCCGGTAACGCTGGGCAATGACACCCGCCCGGTACACGACTGGTTGCTTGAACATCGCGAACTCACCGTGCTGACGCGCCCGTTTCTGGAGGCACATGCACAGCGCGTGAAGCACAACCAGCTCGGTACGTTGCTGGCGCCGGAAAACAGTGCCGATCTGCGCAACTGGCTTACCGCCAATCAACTGCTGGATGTGTTGCAGCAATTCCCCGCCCAATGGTCGGCGCTTGATTTCATTCAAGCCCTGCGCCCGCTTACACCTCGCCTGTACTCCATCGCCTCTGCGCAATCCGTGGTCGACGAAGAAGTGCATTTAACCGTTGCCAATGTGGCCTACCAGGCAAATGAGCAACCACGCTGGGGGGTGACCACCCGCTTCCTGACCCAGCTTCAGGAAGGCGATACCCTGCCTTTGTTTATTGAAAAGAACGACCGCTTCCGCCTGCCCGACGACGCCGGGCGCGACATCATCATGATTGGCCCTGGCACAGGCGTGGCACCTTTCCGTGCGTTTGTGCAGGCCCGCACAGAAGCCGGCGCAACCGGGCGCAACTGGCTGTTTTTCGGCAACCCGCATTTCCAGACGGATTTCCTATACCAGACCGAGTGGCAACAAGCCGTGGCCAAAGGCGAGCTGCACCGGCTTGACCTGGCCTTTTCCCGCGACCAGGCCCACCGCATCTACGTACAAGACCGCTTGCGCGAACACGCAGCCGATGTGTACGACTGGATTGAACAAGGCGCGCATATCTATGTATGCGGCGACGCGACCCGCATGGCCAAGGACGTTCACCAGACATTGCTGGACATTGCCCGGGAGCAAGGCGGCCGCTCGCAGGAGCAGGCATCGCAGTGGCTGGGCAACCTGGCGACACAAGGCCGCTACGCACGCGATGTTTATTAAGTGCCGGCAAACGATTATTGGAAAAGACACATCATGACTGCACCCCTTTCCCCCTTGGAACAATTGAAAGCCGACAGCCGCTTTCTTCGTGGCACCATTAAAGAAGGCCTGGCCGATCCGTTAACCGGGTCGATCTCTGAAGACGACAACAAGCTGCTGAAGTTTCACGGCAGCTACCAGCAAGACGACCGCGATTTGCGCGACGAGCGCCGCAAGCAGAAACTGGAACCGGCTTATTCGTTCATGATTCGGGCACGGCTGGCCGGCGGTGTGGTTACCCCTGCGCAATGGCTGGCTTTCGATGACCTGGCGCGCCAGTACACCAGCCGCGGCTTGCGTATTACCACCCGGCAAACCTTTCAATGGCACGGCGTAATCAAACGCAATCTGAAACCCACCTTGCGTGCCATTAACGATACGTTGGCCAGCACCATTGCGGCCTGCGGCGACGTCAACCGACAAGTCGTGTGTTCGGTGAACCCCTGGTTATCGGCCACACATGCCGACATTGCCCAATGGGCGCAAACACTGTCTGACTATTTCCTGCCCAAAACCCGTGCCTATCACGAGATCTGGCTTGATGGCGAACAAGTGACGTTCGACGAGGAAAAGGCCGAGGCCGAAGCCGAGCCGCTGTACGGCCCGACTTATTTGCCGCGTAAATTCAAGATTGGCATTGCCGTGCCCCCCTTCAACGACGTCGACGTGTACGCGCAAGACGTTGGCTTGATTGCCATTGTGAACAACGGCAAGCTGGAAGGCTTCAATTTAAGTATCGGCGGCGGCATGGGCGCCTCACACGGCGACGCCACTACCTACCCGCGCGTGGGCAGCGTCGTGGGTTTTCTGGCACCCGAACAAGTCATTGCCGCGGTTGAGGCGGTGATGATACTGCAGCGCGACCTGGGCAACCGCGATGAACGTCGCTATGCACGGCTGAAGTACACCATTGACCGCATCGGCCTGACAACGTTCGTGGAAAAACTGCAGGCGCTGGCCGGTTTCACGCTGGCACCGGCGCGCGAATTCACCTTTCAAAGCAACAACGATCACTACGGCTGGGTCAAAGGCGACAATGGTTTATGGCACCTGGGCCTGCACGTGGAATCGGGTCGGCTGTGGGATGCCGGTGATAACGCGCGTTTGTGGCAAACCGGCTTGCGCGAAATTGCCGCCGTCCACACCGGCGAATTCCTGCTGACCTGCAACCAGAACGTGGTGATTGCCAATGTGAAAAGCGCCAACCGCAAGCAGATCAATGCGCTGGTGAAAAAATACGGCCTGAACACCGGCGAGACATTCAGCGCCTTGCGCCAGCACAGTATTGCCTGCGTGGCCTTGCCCACCTGTGGCCTGGCCATGGCGGAAAGCGAACGCTATCTGCCCGACCTGCTGCCCAGAATGGAAGCGCTGCTCGACAAGCACGGCTTGCGTGACACCCCCATCACGTTGCGTTTGTCGGGCTGCCCGAACGGCTGTTCCCGGCCTTACCTGGCTGAAATTGCCCTGGTCGGCCGCGCACCCGGCCGTTACGACCTGCGCCTGGGCGCCAATGCCCAGGGCAGTCGGCTTAACGCCATTTACGCCGAGAACATCGACGAGGCTCAAATTCTGGCCACGCTCGATGAACTGCTGGGTCGATACGCCTCGCAGCGCAACAACGCCGAGGGATTCGGCGACTTTATCGTACGTACTCAACAGGTGGCGGCATGAGTCATAGCGATAACCCCAGCCCGAAGCTGTTTCCGATTTTTATGAATCTGGCCGGCAAGAAGGTGCTGATTATCGGCGCCGGCGAAGTGGCTGCGCGCAAGATACGCCTGTTGCAGGGAACCGGAGCCGAAATCCATATCGGCGCATTGCATTTCAGCGAAGCCGTGCTCGAGCTGGCGCGAGACGCACACTTCGTTTTGCACCGGGGGGCCTACCAGACACAATGGCTCAGCGATGCCTGGCTGGTGATTGCCGCCACGCAAGACCGTGCCCTGAATGAACGCATTGCCAGCGAAGCCGAGCAGCAACGCATTCCGGTGAACGTCGTCGACACCCGCGAACTCTGCGCCTTCCAGGTCCCCGCCATGGTCGAGCGCGGCGACTTGACGGTGGCCATTTCGTCCGGCGGCCATGCCCCGGTGATTGCCCGGCGCATACGCGAGCGGATTGAAACAATGCTGGACCACAGCCTGGGCGCCCTGATGGCCATGACCGCACGCTACCGTCCGGCCATTCGACGCGCCCGCCCGTCGTTGCCGCAAAGGCGCCAGTTCTATAACTGGTTGCTCGACGGCCCGGTAAGCCGTGAGCTGCGCGCAGGCAACCTGGCCCAGGCCGAGTTTGCGCTGTTGTCGACACTGAAACAAGACGAAGAGCCCACGCAGGGCATGGTGACCCTGGTAGGAGCCGGCCCCGGCGACCCCGGTTTGCTGACCTTGAATGCCCAACGCGCCCTGAATGAAGCCGATGTGATTTTGCATGACCGGCTGGTGGGGGCCGATATTCTGGAACTGGCCCGGCGCGACGCGCAGTGTATTTCCGTGGGCAAAAAAGCCGGTGAAAACCAGGATGCCACCCAGAACCGTATTCACACATTAATGAAGCACTATGCCGAACACGGCTTACATGTGGTGCGCCTGAAAGGCGGTGACCCTTTCATATTCGGCCGGGGCGGTGAAGAGCTGCAATTCCTGCGTGAACAGGGCATTGCCTATCGCATCGTACCGGGCCTGACTGCCGCACTGGCCGGCGCGGCCTACGCCGGTATTCCTTTAACCCATCGCGATCACGCGCAATCGGTTCGCTTGCTGACGGCACACAGGCGCCCCGGGCACGACATTGAAAACTGGCCGGCGCTCACCCGCCCCGGCCAAACACTGGTGTTCTATATGGGTGTGAAACAAATCGTCGCGCTGCAAGCGCAACTGCTGCAACACGGGCAGCGCCCCGAAACCCCGGTGGCCTTCATTGAAAATGCCACGCTGAAAAATCAACGCGTCATCAACGCATGCGTTTCGAACATGGCAGAACAGGCCGGCGAGCACAGCGTGCAATCGCCCTCGCTTATCGTTGTGGGAGATGTCGTTGACTTAAGCAGGGAGTTGGCCTGGTTCGCGTCGGCACAGCCTGAAAAACAAGTACTAAACTTAATTTAATTGGAGCTTCCTTCATGTACGACACCATGACCCTTGCTTCCCCCGAACAACTTGAATCCTGGTCGGCCGCAGAGCGTGTTCACTGGGCGCTGGAAAACCTGCCGGGCCAGTTCATATTAACCTCCAGCTTCGGCATTCAGTCGGCAGTACTGCTGCACCTGGTCAAACAGATCCGGCCCGAAATGCCGGTACTGTTCATCGACACCGGGTACTTGTTTCCGGAAACCTACCAGTTCGCCAAAGCCTTAACCGAGCGCCTGAAGCTGAATCTGAAAGTCGTGGCACCGGCCTGGACGCCGGCCCGACTGGAAAGCGTTTATGGAAAGCTTTGGGAAAACGGCGTGGAAGGGCTGGATCACTACAACCGCCTGATGAAAGTCGAACCCATGGAACGGGCGCTGAACGACCTTAACGTTAGCACCTGGTTCGCCGGCCTGCGCCGCGAGCAAGCCAAGTCGCGCGCCGAGCGCCCCGTGGTAGAGCAGCGCAAAGACGGGCGCTACAAGGTTTACCCTTTAATCGACTGGACCAACCGCGACATTCATCGCTACCTGACTGAGCACGAGCTGCCCTACCACCCGCTATGGGAAAAGGGCTATGTCTCGGTGGGCGACTGGCACACCAGCGTTCCCCTTACAGGCGACATGACCGAAGAACAAACCCGCTTCTTTGGCTTGAAGCGCGAATGCGGGCTGCATGATTAAGGCAGGGGCTTCAGGACACCGCCTCGCCGGTTAATGCCTCATAACGGGAAATGAAGCCCGGGTCGCGCTCTTTCAGGTCTTCATGGCTGACTCGGCCGGTACGGCGCATGTAGTCGTAGGCAAACACAACCGGATCCAGGTGCATTTTGCGGTCAACCGACTCATACCAGTCCAGGCTCTTTGCCGCGGCGGTTTGGAAATTGGCCGATGAAGTGCGACGCAGTGTTTCAAAGTGCTTAAAGGCCGCCGGCAGGTCTTGCCCATGCAGATTCACCGCCTCATACAATGCTATGGCATCCTGCATGGCCATGCGCGTACCCGAGCCCAGGGAAAAATGCACGGTTCGCAAGGCATCGCCCAGCAAAACCACATTCTTGTAAGACCAGTTTTCGTTGCTGACAATATTGGCCGAGAACCAGGTCGACCGATTGGACAGCAAGCCATTGCTTCCCAGGTCTTTTTCAAACACCTGTTCGCAGAAACGCTGGCTCTGCTCATCCGACAGGGTGTCCAGCCCGGCCCGCTTCCAGGTATCGGGGTCGACCTCAATCAGGAAGGTGCTTAAATCTTTACTGTACTGGTAGCAATGCGCAATGAAGACGCCATACTCCGTTTCACGGAAAATCAGCGACACCGCATGGAAAAGCTGGCGCGTGCCGTACCAGGCAAATTTGTTCCTGCGTTTTTCAAACTGCGGTTTGAAGTGCTCGGCAAGCTGCGTTCGCACGCCGCTGTTTGCTCCGTCGGCCCCGACAATCAAGTCGGCGGTATCCAGCACGGCAATGTCGTCAATCCGCGTATCGAACTTGAACTGAACCCCCGCCGCCTTGCACTCATCTTGCAAGACGCTGAGCAGGTCAATCCGTGAAGCTCGCGAAAAGTGATTGTTACGCAACTGCACGTGCACGTCCTGATGCACGACTTCCATATAATCGCAACGCTCATGGCTTGCCGTGAACTTTTTATAGAACGCTTCATCGGCCTGCTTCAGAAAGCTGAGCGCAACGTCGGAAAACACCACGCCCCATCCATAGGTGGCGCCGGCCGGGTTCTGTTCGTATACGGTAATGTCGTGGTTTGCATCGCGTTTTTTCATCAGCAACGCAAAGTACATACCGGCGGGCCCACCGCCCACAATCGCAATTTTCATAAAAACCCTCTTAATTAAACGCCCACATAACGCTGAACACGCTGCGTATCCGCCATCAGCATCTCTGTGTCGCCCTCCCAGGCGATCCGGCCTTTCTCAATCATGTAGTGCCTGTCGGCCAGTTTCGATAACGCCTTTACATCTTTATCAACCACCAGAATCGATTGGCCCGTATTTTTTATTCGTGCCAGGGTCTGCCAGATTTCCTGGCGGATCTTGGGTGCCAGCCCTTCCGTGGCTTCGTCCAGAATCAATAGCCGGGGGTTGGTCATGAGCGCGCGGCCTATTGCCAGCATTTGCTGCTCGCCGCCCGACAATTGGCCGCCGCCGTTAAGACGACGCTCTTGCAGGCGCGGGAACAGCGCATACACGGACTCGAGTGTCCAGCTATGGTCCGGCCCTTTGCGCTTGACGGCAGTGGCAACCAGGTTTTCCTCGACACTCAAGCTGGGAAAGATCAACCGCCCTTCGGGTACCCATCCCAGGCCCATGGCGGCAATACGATGCATGGCCATGCCCCGTGTTGACCGGGCATTGAACTGAATCTGGCCTTTGCGAACCGGCAACATACCCATAATGGTCCGAATCAGGGTGGTTTTGCCCATGCCGTTCTTGCCCATGAGCGACACCACCTCGCCCTGGGCAATCTGCAAGGACACATCGAACAACACTTGCCCGCGGCCATAGCCGCTATCCACTTCCTGCACGGAAAGCATCGTTTTCAATTGCGTGTGCTCGTTACTCATCGTCGTCCCCCAGGTAGGCACGCTGCACGACTTCGCTTTCACGCACCTCATCGACCGAACCGCTGAACACCACCCGACCGGATACCAGCACGGAAATGCGGTCTGCCAGGGAAAACACGGCATCCATATCATGCTCGATCAGCAAGATGCCATACTGTTTCTTCAGCTCGGCCAGCAAATGAACCATTTGTTGTGACTCGGCCGGCCCCAGCCCCGCCATTGGCTCGTCCAGCACCAGCAAGCGGGGGTTGGCGGCCAATGCCATAGCCAGTTCAAGCTGGCGTAATTCACCATGAGCCAGCTCGGCACATGGCCCCTGGCTTGCCTGTGCCAGCCCCACTTTGGCCAACCATTCGGCTGCTTTTTGCTGCGCCTGCTCGTACCGGTTGGCCGCCTTCCAGAAATGAAACCCAAGGCCGGCATGTGCGCGAACCACAAGCGCAACGTTCTCCAATGCGCTTAACGTAGGAAAGACGCTGGTAATCTGGAACGAACGCCCCAGGCCAAGCCGGGCGCGATCGGCAGTGGCAAGGCCCGTAATGTCGCGGCCCTCAAAATAAATGCGACCGGAATCGGATGGCACGAGACCTGACAACTGCCCGACCAGGGTGGTTTTCCCGGCACCGTTGGGACCGATCAAGGCATGAATTTCCCCTTTTTCAACCGTCAGTGAAACATCATCGGTCACGCATAGTGCGCCGTAAGACTTTTTCAGATTCTGGATTTCCAGCAACGCGGTAGGTTTCATCAGTGGCCTCCCGAAGCCGACCGGTCTGCCGACAACTCGGCATGACGCGTGCGGGAAAACAAACCATAAATACCGTTCTTCAAAAACAGCACCCGAATCACGATCAACGGGCCGAAGATCAGCATCCAATGCTCAGTCAGATCAGACAGCATATGTTCGAAACCCACGAAAACCGCCGCGCCCAGAATAGGGCCCACCAATGTGCCTACCGAACCCAGAATCACCATGACCAGCAGTTCGCCGGACATCAGCCACGTCACATAACCGGGCGCAATGTATGAGGTGAGATTGGCCATCAGTGCCCCGGCCAGGGTTGCCATGGCGCCCGACACCACAAACATCACGAGCTTGTACGGATAAGGATCGACGCCCACGGCATGTACCCGCGTTTCGTTATCGCGCGTGGCCACCGCAATGCGCCCGAACGGCGAGTTCACCAAACGGTGACTCAGGTAAAGGCACCCCAGCAGAATGCCCAGGCTGACATAAAACAGCGTTACGGGATTCGACAACGCAACGCCAGGCACAAGCGTGCTTGCCGCTTCAAGGGCAAAACCGTCGTCGCCGCCATAAGCACGCAGGCTTTGCGCGCCGTAGAACACCATTTGAGCAAAGGCAAGGGTAATGAAAATAAAGTACAGGCCGCTGCAGCGCAAAGAAAAGAAACCCACGATCAAAGCGAAACCCGCCCCCAATAACATGGCCGCAGGCCAAACAATCCAGATCGATGCATAGCCCATTGAAGCCATGATGCCCGCAGTGTAGGCACCAATCGCCAGGAACGCCGCGTGCCCGAAACTGACCAGCCCCAGATACCCTACCAGCAGGTCAAGGCTTAATGCCGCAATGGCAAAAATCAACATCCGGGTCACCAGCTTGATGTAGTACGTTTCTCCCGAAAAGGGCAGCAGGAACACCAGGGCCAGCAGCAGCCAAAGCACCCAGCTTCGGCTGAACGAAGTATTGAAAATCTTGCTCATCAGTGTCCTCCCCGCGTGGTGAAAAGCCCTGCAGGGCGGTAGTACAAAACGCCCACCATCAGTACATAAACCAACATATTGGATAAGGCATTGCCTGCTGCGCCGAACCATTGCGGCGCGAAAATACGGCCAAAGGTATCAAGCAGGCCAACCAGCAAAGAGGCAACCAGTGCGCCTTTCAACGAGCCGAAGCCGCCAATACACACCACTGTTAGCGTCAGGATCAGAATAGGGTCGCCCACGCCCGGCTGCATGGCAATAAGCGGGCCCGACATCATGCCGGCCAGTGCAGCCAGCAGCGCAGCCAGCGCAAACACCAGGGTGTACAACACTGTTACGTTCACCCCCAGGCCCGCTACCATGGTGCGGTTATCGGCACCCGCCCGAACCAGCATGCCAAAGCGGGTTCGGGCAACCAGCCACACCAGGATCAGCCCTGCCAGAATCGCCACGCCGGTAATCGCCAACCGATACACCGGATAGGGAAACCCCAGAATGTCGGTGTGGCCGTCGAGTATGTCGGGCACGCTCACGAACACGGGCGAACGCCCCCAAATAACAACAATGAGTTCATTCAGCGTTAACGTGACACCAAAGGTAGCCAGCAACTGATCGAGATGCCCGCGCCGATAAAGGGGACGAACAATCAATATCTCGATAACGGCCGCCATGACTGCGGCCCCCACCAGCGCACACAGGGCGGCCAGCCAGAATGAACCGGTGGCTTGCGCCGCGGCGCTGGCAAGATAGCCGCCCACCATGAACATGGAACCATGGGCCAGGTTCACCAGCCGCATCACCCCAAACACCAGCGTGACCCCAATGGCCATCAGAAACAGCAACATGCCGTACTGAAAGCCATTGAACAACTGCTCAAGCAGTATCGAAAAACTCATTGTCGATCCCCTGAACCGCCGTTATTTACCCATGGCGCATTCGGCTGCGTAGCGATCTTCCACATTCTCGGCCGCCACGCCGATCAGGTTCAGCGCCAACTTGCCATCTTCACCCTGCTCGATTTTCTGGGCGTAAATATTCTGAATCGGCATATGGTTGTGGTTGAACTTGAAATCACCGCGCACACTGGTGAAAGGCGTTGTACCGATGAGTGCCTGAATTTGTTCACGATCAATTTCCCCGGCCGGCAACTGGGCAACAACCTTATCCAGTAGCATGATCGCGTCGTATTGCGAGGCGGCATAAAGAGAAGGCTTGCGACCGAACTCTTTGGTGAAGTCCGCTACAAACTTCTTGTTGGCTTCGTTTTCAATGCCGGCGTTGTAATGACTTGAAAACACCGAACCGATAGCGGCGTCATCGAACGCAGCCAGGAACAGGGTGTCGACACCGGCGCTGGAAAACAGGGGAATATCCAGGCCCGATTGCGCATACTGTTTTACGAATGCAACCGCAGCGCTGCCGGGGTAGAAAGCAAAGACAGCGTCGGGCTTGGCCGCGCGAATCTGTGCCAGTTCGGCCGAGAAATCAAGCTGTGACTGGGGAGTAAATACCTTGCCCAGGCTCTCACCCTTGAAGGTGCGCTCGGCGCCGCCGACATGATCCCAACCGGCTTGGTAATCCATGCCGATAAAGTAAGCGCGCTTGATTCCCTGCTCATTCATGTAATGACCCATCGCCTCGCTCCATTGGTCATTCTGGAAGGCAATGCTGTAATAGTTCGGCGTGCAGTCTTTACCCGCCAACGGCGAAGGCCCGCCATTGGTGCCCAGCAACGTCAGCCCCGAGGCCGCAATGGGTTTAACCATTGCCATAATTTCATTCGATGCCGTACCGCCGGTAATGACGTCAACGTCTTCCTTATCAACCAGTTTCGACACTTCCTGCACGGCAACACCGGGAATGGCGCGGGAATCGGCCGTGTACAGCTCCACCTCGCGATTACCCAGTCGATTGTTCAAGTGCTCAAGCGCCAGGTCCAGGCCCCGCTGCTGCTCGGCCCCCAGCACGCCCAGCGGTCCGCTCAGGGCAGCGATGAAGCCAAGCTTGATCTTGTCGTCGGCATGGGCCTGAAAGGCCATGGCGGCCAACGATACCGCCAGTACCGCTTTCAAATTTCTTTTCATGATTTGTCTCCTCGTGTAGGGAATATCAACTGCTAGGGTTTGGGCGCATCGCTGCTTTGATGCACCTTCAGTTTTTCTTTGAAATGCTCGGGTATGGAAATGGATTCGCGCTGCCCCCTGACGATGCAAATAGGGGTTAAACAGGCAGTAAATACGGTGTCCCCTTCCATATCCCGGGCATGCATCAATAGCTGGTACGTGCTGGTGCCGATTCGTCCTACCTGCACTTCGGTGTCGAACAGGTCGTCGGGGCGCAACGATTTGCGAAAATCAAACGTCAGGCCACGCGTGGGTGTGCCAAGCTGGTATTCGTCTTTGGCCTGCTGCGGCCCTTGCCCGAAAAGACTGCCGTAGAAAAGCTCAGCCGTGGAAATGACGTATTCGGCAAAGACCACCGTATAAACAACGCCGGCCGGGTCACACTGCCCCCATTTCACAGTTCGCCGCACCGTGAAAGGAAGCTCACACACAACGTGTTCGGTGCTAATCATGTTTCACCCCGTCACGCTCGGCTTGCTCGGCGGCCAGCTTCCCGGCAATCTCTTTGCGCATGGCGACTTTATCGACCTTGCCGACACGCGTAACCGGGAAGGCGTCGACCACTTCAATGCGCTCAGGGCACTTGAACTTGGCCAGGCCCTGGGCAACCAGATACTCACCCAGCGACTTCACATCCGGCGCATCGAGCCCTTCACGCAGGATCAGGTAAGCACATGCTTTTTCGCCATAGAACGGATCGGGCATGGCAACCAGCTTCGCGTCGGAAACAGACGGATGGCGGCTGATGAAACCTTCCACCTCCTCGCAACCAATCTTTTCCCCGCCACGATTGATGTTGTCGCGCAGACGCCCCTGGAACGCGTAGTACGACTTGCCATCCACCAAATGCTCGATCACCATATCGCCTGTGCGAAAGAAACCGTCCGACGTAAGCGACTTGCGGGTGGCCTCTTCATCGCCGTAGTAGGCCAGCAGGCTGGACGGCCCACGAAAGCACAACTCACCCATGGTGCCGGATTCAACTTGCCTTTCGCTTTCCGGATCCAGCAAACGGATTTCATCAAACGGGCAACCGGATGCACCTTGGGTGTGATGACGCGCAAACTCGGGCTCGTCGGGTGCGCACCCCATCAGCAAACCTTCCGTAATGCCATACAGGTTTGAGCAAGGCACATTCAGGTGTTCTTGGAGCTTGCCCGAACGGCTCATGGTGACAAACAACTGCAACGATGAAATGTCGTGTTGCCCGATGTTCTTGTAGGCAATCAGCTGCGGCGCAATAGGGCCAATCGACAACCCATGCGTGACCTTGTGTTCCTCGATAAGCTGCAGCATCCGCTCGATATCGACTTTGGGCATCAGCACCGAAGTCAGTCCCAGAACAATCGGCGGCATTAACGCGTACAACTGGCCGGCGTTGTGAATAATGGGAAGCGACCAGATAATGCGCGAATCGCTGTTGATCTTGTAGCACTGGGAAAATGCAGCACTATGGCCCAGGTACTCTCCATGAAACCGGGGAATAATCTTGGGCAGGCCCGTGGAGCCCCCGGACAACTGAAACGTCAGTACATCGCGAGGCCCCAGTTCAACCGCCTTCAAACGCTCACGCGCCTTGCTTAACGACATGCTTTCAAGCAAGGTCTGTAGCGAACTTGTTCCCTCGGGCGCATCGCCCCGAACCACGACAATGTGCTCAATGGCCGGATTCTGTTCACGCATTTGTTGAGCAAATTCAACCAGGTCGAACTGACTGAAATCGGCCTGGACAAAATGTGCTTTTGCACCGCTTTTAAGCCCGAGCGCACCGATTTCCACTTCACGGTACTGGGGAATGGTACACACGGGTATGATGCCGGCCTTGTGGCAGGCATGCGCAACCAGCACCGTTTCAATATTGGTGCCCAGTTGAAATAAAACCCGATCACCCGGCACCAGCCCCATGTCCAACAGCGCGGCACCGATTAAATCGGTTTTTTCATCCAGTTCCTGAAAGGTAATGGTTTGCTCATCGCTGATGAAGGCGGGCCGGTTCGGATACCGCGCCGCCGTCGCGCGCAATGCGTCGCCCACAGAACTGTTCATCCAGGACCCATTGGCCAGATAATAAGCCGCCTTTTCGTCGCTCGAATAAGCCACACCGGCGATCGGGTTACGTATCTCTTGCACGTTGTCTCCTCTTTTTTATTTTTAAGGCTCGATGCGCACAATGTCGCGATCAAACACGGTAATTTTTCCGTGCAGCCCACTGGTGAAAAGGCCATACCAAAGCGCCGGCTTCAAGCCCAATGCCTTACGACCAAACTCAATGGGGCCGCTTGATTGAATTAGCCAATACTCATCGCTGAAATCCGTGACGTTGCAGTCGGATTTTTCTTTTGCCGCCTGAACCAGCGCATCGAATTCCGGCACTTTGAGCACCGGCAGGCAAACTGTGTTGGCCGGCGCGTCTTTCAGCAGCCGGGCGGCTTTGCGGTGCCATACTTCATCAATCGAGGCAATGCCGGCCACGCCCCCTTGCCGTTCTGTTTCCAGTTCAATGGCGGCATTCAGTGTGCGCGCCGCATCGTTGTAGTCGCTCGCATCCAAAGGACGCAGTTTGCGACTGATCTCCAGGAAGTAACCATTGGGGTCGCGAAAGTAAATAGACTCAATCACCTCATGGCGCGTTTCCACCGATACCTCGACCCCTTTTGCCTGAAGTCGCTCTTTCCAGGCACTCAGCTCTTCTACGCTGTCGACCAGCCAGGCCGTATGCGTGGCGTCGGTCACAAAGTCTTCTGGCCAGGGCTTGGCGTGCTCGCGCCCGTGCATTGCCTGGGGCGCCTGCGTGCCAAGGTAGTAGAAAAAGGCAATGGTGCTGCCTTGCCCGCTGTCGAAAAAGAAATGCAGGAAATCGGGGTGTGTACTTGGCCCCCACCCTCGTGCCGAAATCGTATGAATCAGCGGCAAACCCAGTTTGTCGCGATAGAACTCAACGGTTTCCTTTAATTTCCATGTCGGTCTTGCGGTGTGATCGACGCCTTTCAGAACCAGGCGGTTTGGTGCGGTATTCATCGGTGTATTCCTTGCTTGAATCGTGGTTTGCCTCAGTCAGTCTTCACAGGCGCAACTGGCTTCAGGCCTTTGCGGGAAAGCGCGCTTTCAGCCAATCCTGAATCAATCGGCCGGCGATATAACGCCCTGCCTCGTCTTCAGGACTTAACGCGCGGCCATGGTGATCGCCCTTTACACGTTCGTGCTGCTTATCGGTTGAGGCGATATCGCTGAAGATGTTTCGAATGGTTGACGGAAAGCAGGCCTGGTCGCCCGTGTACTCGATAAGCAGTGTGGGTTGCGTCAAGGCCGGCAGTGTCTTTTTCAGCAATGCGTTGGAAGAAATGCCCGACCACGTGGATAACCAGCTTTCCGGCGAGCAGAAACGCGCGAAACCGACCGAGCCGTAATTGGATGCCGTGGGGTTGTTGCCCCACAACGAACCTGGCTTCCTGTCGGAAGGGTCTAGTGTCAGATCGAAGCAGTTCAGGTCGGCGTCGGTGCGCCAGACTGTCATCACCGGCGTATGAGCGGCCATTTTTCTATCGTGTTCCGAGGCGTCGCCGGCTTTCACTTTCTTTCTGGCTTGCATTCGCTTGGCAACAAGCTCGTGCGCTATGGCATCCAGGCGCGCTACCCGCGCATGCTGCGCCTGGCGATAACGCTCGATGAATTCGGGCGAATACGTCGCACCCTCTTTGGCAGAGTGATATCCGTTTTCATTGCTGAATGGATCCAGTTGCGCATCGACAGAGAACGGGTCTTGTTCATCGGTAACGGAAGGATCAATGCATTGCATCAGCAAGGCACCCTGGCCCGGATGCGGCGCTACAAAAATCATGCCCTGAGCCTGCGGCATGTTCAGCTCAGCCAGCCCGGTGGGACGCCCCGCCGGTGTCTTGGCAATACGTTGCGCTGGCGACAGGCCGGCCTGTTGAATATAAAGGCTATACAGGCCACTTCCACCCGAATTGCCCAGGAAAATAATGTGCCGAAAGCCGGCCTCACGCAGGTAAGCCATGGCGGCCGCAACGTCGAACAGTGCAATTTCGTGCTCAAGCCGCAAGTCATTGCCCACCGACCGGGGCCACTGCGACCAGGCGGCATAGCCGGCAGAAACAATATCGGGCACCAGGTAATGACACGCCATGAACTCTCGCGGATGCATGATGCACACCACGGTATCAGCACCACCTGCCGGGCAATATAAGGCGCCACCTGTTGCGGCCTGATCTTGCGTGCGCAAAACCACATTTCGCGTGACTGCATCGGCAGGCAAATCGCGTGGCGTCCAGTCTGTATTCAAAAACCCGGCAGTCACCTGCGATGGCGCATTTGCGGGCGAACGTGGCGCCCCATGGTCATTATTTGAGTTCATACCTTGCCTCCTTCTGACTGAATTCTAATCAAAAATTTGACATATGTGTTAAATAATTGTCGACCTAGTGGAAACCACCTAGATAAAGCCGGCTGCGCGACTTCTATAATCAAGCCTCTTATTGATCTAAAACGACGATTTATTTATGCCCAACCCTCCCCGCACAAACGCGAAATCCTCCCGCAGGGAGTTACTGCAGGAATCCATCCTGGAAGCCGCATCCACCTTGTTTATTCAACGTGGCTTCCAGGGCACCAGCATGGGTGATATTGCGCAAGCAATGGGGGTAACGCGAACGGCCATTTATTACTACTTCCGTAACAAAAACGACATTCTTCGCGCTCTGACCTCTGAAATTACGGAAATGGCGGGAAAGATTGCCGCCAACACGCTTGAACAGCAACGTGACCCCAGCGAAGCGTTAGCCGAACTGGTTCGCGGCCATGCCCGACTGGTGCTGAGCCACCCTTTGCAATTCAGGGTTGTCGAGCGCAATGAAGAACACCTGACGCCGGCCCTGCGCAAGAAAGCGCAAGCCTCGCGACGCCTGGTGCTGGATCGCTTTGTAACGGCAATTGAAGCCGGCATCAAGGCCGGTCAGTTTCGCGACGTAGAGCCTAAAGTCACGGCCTTTGCCCTTTTGGGGATGTGTAACTGGGGCGCCTGGTGGTTCAACTCAAAGGGTGCCATTTCCCTGGATCAGGTGGTGAACGGCATCGCCAACCTGGCGCTGAACGCAGTGGTCAGGGGGGAAGAGCGACGGCTGCGCAATGAAAGCATCGACGAAACGATGCGTCAATTACGAGAAGACTTGAATTTGCTGGAAAAGCGCCTGGAGGTTAAGACGCCCAGGCGGGGCTGAGGCGATGATTAAATGTCTTGTATTTGTCACTAATTTAGTCAAAAATGTAAAAAAGTGACTTATTTGGGATATTTATGTTGGAGTTATCCACTCTTTTCGGGCGTAAGCTTAAACAAGCACGTGTGGAGCGCGCCTTAACTCAGGCGCAGGCCGCCTCGCAAGCAGGCATCAATCGCAAACTGGTCATTCGAATCGAAAAAGGCGAAAACGTTGGCATCGACGAAGTGCATAAACTCGCCCATGCCCTTGGGTTTACATTGGCTTTGTCTGAGACGATACGTCCAACCTGGGAAAACGCCCGGGACATTTTCTTGAGTGACGAAGATGACTGAGACCAGTTCCGCAGATTGGTATTCGCATATTAGCCGCCTCATTAAGAAGCGCCCGCAATTGAATGTGTATTCATCTGGTGATTACGCTGGTGTATTAGCCAAAGAAAGCGTATACGCGTTCACCTACGATGTCCATGTGCAATCGAACAAACCTTGCGAAGTGTCGCTTGGCCTGCCTTTTCGAACCCGCAGCTACACCAGTGGAGACCTGTTTGGGGTCTTCTCCATGAATGAGCCGGAGGGTTATTTGCGCTTGTATATTGAAGATGCCATGAGCCGTGCCGGCATTCCGAACAAGCTGCTTTTTCTGGCACTGTCACAGGGGCTTCAGGTCGGTCGAGTTTCGTATGAACATCCCGAACTTGATTTGGCACCCCCCTCTCCTGAAACAATCGAACAACTGTTGCATGAGCGAGATCAGTCGTATTTTGGGCGCCTGATGGCAAAATACGCCCTTCGCTCAAGCTTGTCGGGGGCACAGCCAAAAATTATCGTTCCAACCCAGATTACAGCAGAACGGCCGAACAAAACCTCGCTTCTCACCCCCAGTGTCATTGTCAAGGAAGCCGGACACGAATTCCCCGGATTAAGTCTTAATGAGTATTTTTGTATGTCAGTGGCGAGTGAGGCCAACCTGAATGTGCCTCGCTTCTGGCTTTCTGATGACGCCACACGCTTTATTGTTGAGCGCTTTGACCGCGACCCTTCCGGAAAACCGCTTGGCTTCGAGGATATGGCCGTACTGGCCGGTTTGAGCGCAAGTCAGAAATACATGGGCTCGTACGAATCCATCATGCGCATTGTGAACACCTATTGTGCGAATGAGGCTGCCAACCAAACAATGTTTGAACGAATCGCACTTTCGGCTTTACTGAAAGACGGAGACGCGCATCTAAAGAACTTCGGCCTGGTGTATGAAGACCCGAGTAGCGGGATTCTGCCAAGCCCCGTGTACGATGTGGTTTGCACCGCCATTTACCCCGACCTTGATCGCGAACTTGCGCTTAAGATGAACAAACTACGCACATTTCCATCCCCCGACAACCTGATCAAGTTCGCGCAAAAGTTTGGTGTCGAAAAAGAGTTTGCCTGGGAAACAATTAATCGCATTGAACATGCAATCGATCTGGTTATTGATCAACTTAGTCAAGACGCGCGTTTTAAGAATGATCCCAATAAAACTCTGACTAAGATGCTTGCTATTCTGCGTCCTTAAATGATACTGGCGACCAACAGTAATCGGGCTTTAAGTGCCGCTCTATACCTGCCCCAACCGCTGCCGCTGATACGAGCCATCCTGCACGTGCGCGCACCAGTCCCGATTCTGCAGATACCATTGCACGGTTTTGCGCAGGCCCGTTTCAAACGTCTCCTGCGGCACCCACCCCAGCTCGCGCTCAATCTTGCCGGCATCAATGGCATAACGCATGTCGTGCCCCGGGCGGTCGGCCACAAACGTAATCAGGCTGCGGTGCGTTTGCGCCTGGCCGCCTTCGGATTGCGGGCGCGTGTTGGGGCTGAGCTCATCGAGCAAATCGCAAATGGTGTGCACCACGTCTAAATTGCGCTTTTCGTTATGGCCGCCAATGTTGTAGGTTTCGCCCACTGTGCCTTCAGACACCACTTTGTATAAGGCCCGTGCGTGATCCTCAACATACAGCCAGTCGCGGATCTGCTGGCCCTGCCCATACACCGGCAACGGCTTGCCCTCCAGGGCGTTCAAAATAACCAGCGGAATGAGCTTTTCAGGAAAGTGATACGGCCCGTAGTTGTTCGAGCAATTCGTCACCACCACCGGCAGGCCATAGGTGCGCATCCAGGCGCGCACCAGATGGTCGGAGCTGGCCTTGCTGGACGAGTACGGCGAACTGGGCGCATAGGGTGTGGCTTCAGTAAACAGCACCGACGGGTCTTCAGGCAGGTCGCCATACACTTCGTCGGTCGATACATGATGAAAACGAAAGCCCGCGCGCTGCGACTGCGCCAGGCTCAGCCAATACGCACGGGCCGCTTCCAGCAAGGTGTAGGTGCCCACAATATTGGTTTCAATAAAGGCAGCCGGCCCGTCGATGGAGCGGTCTACATGGGATTCGGCCGCCAGGTGCATGACCGCGATCGGCTGATACGCTTGAAACACGCGGTCCAGCGCGGCGCGGTCGCAGATATCAACCTGTTCAAACGTATAGCGCGCGCTGTGCGACACCGATTCCAGCGACTCTAAATTACCGGCATAGGTGAGCTTGTCGACATTCACCACCGCATGATCGGTGTGATTGATTAAAAAGCGCACCAACGCGGAGCCAATGAAACCGGCGCCGCCGGTAACCAGAATCGTAGACATAATCAAGCTTTCAAGATTGAGATCGTGAAAGTATAACGGCTCGAACCCGACTCGCGACTGCTACCCATAATAGGGCCACTGCACCAAACCCGCCTCGTGCAGGGCCTTCACCTCTTTCCATGCCCGACGAATGTATTTGGCACATTCCACGTTCTGCTCAAACAGGTTGTATTTCGCACCCAAACCATAATCGGGTAGGTTGATCATTTCGGTGGTGATGTAACGCAGCGGGCTGTTTGCATGAGTAATGTGATAGCGCATGGTCATGCGAATGGCTTCTTTCGAAGGCTCAAGCAAATAGGCATGCCATTGCGAATGCCACTCGCCCGGCGCAGGGCTTGTAATGGGGTACTGAATGCCGCGTGCAAAAGACCCGTCTTCATTCTTGTACCAAAGGTTTTTCGGTTGATTCGGCCCCACGGTACGTAACTGGGTCCATTTCACCATGTTCAGGTTCAGCCACTCTTCCAGCAGGGAACCGGGCTCGAACGGGTCGAGTTTCATGGCTCCCGACTCAACCTCCTCGCGGCATTCCGACACAGCCAGCTCTTCAGGGTTGCCGATTTTGAATGCTACGTGGCTGTAATCGATGTTGTAGTGAAAGGGAATACCGCGTGCCTGAATGGCCTTGGCAATGGGCGTAACCCGCGCAAAGCTCTCCGTCCACATATTCACGTGCAGTTCAAATACCGGTTCTACACCCAGCTTCATACCTTCGTCGTACACCTGCAGATAGTGATCGATAATTTCCTGGTCGGTAATGACATGGCCGTCGGCGTGATGCGTGAAGGTCATGATGTTGTGCGCCTTGGCGCCAATTTCCGCACAAATCTTCAGGTTATCGGACAGCAGGTCTTCATCGCGTCCCAGCATATAGAACCAACTGGCGGTATGCACAGGCAATTGATGCTTTTCAATTGCCTGACGGTATTCATTGATATTGCTGCGCAAGGGAATGCGATCGAAATAATCGAATACGCCCGACGCTTTTACAAGTCTGAACTGCTCGTCGATACTCACTTCTTCCAGCGATACAGGGTGATTCAAGGAGGAAGGTTGCGCCCCGCGGCCATTACAGCCCAGCAGGAAAGGGAAATCGGGGTCAATCGGTTGCATTCATGTCCTCTTGCGTTAAGCGGCTTTCACTGCCTGGCGCTCGGCCTTTTCTTCTTCAATCATGCTGTCAACCTTGCGCCGCATACGTACAACCGACGCGTCCAGGTTGAGCATGGTGGTTTTGAAATCGGGATACGCCCGCTCGTTTTTGTGGATGGCTTCCAGAATGACTTTGTCTTCATTGAATGCTTCGCGGAACGAAGCCGACATTTCAGCATTGGTTTTGTCGTCGGCCTTGAAATTCTTGATGTGCATCCAGTGGTCGATTGTGGTGTTTTCATCGACCGGCGTCATGAAATGACAGGCGTAAATTTGCACACAGTCGTCGCGATTGCCTTCGGGCGCGCCGGTGCCGGTTTTCGCGGTGCCAAAATCGATCACGGCAATGCTGGGTGCGGTGTAATGGTAGTAGTGCCAGCGGTCGACATTGGTGGTGAAGCCACCGAATTTCTGGAAAATGGGAATCGCCGGGGCATCAATAACCCAGCGCCAGGTCAGTACACCATCTTCAGTACGCTCGGAGTTGACCGGCACATCTTCACTGGCGGCATTACCCAGTGTCGTTAAATGCACGAAACTGACGTGCGACGGGTCGCACAGGTTGTCGCACAGGTTCAGGTAGCCGCAGTCGATGCGCAGGGCGTCGCCTTCCACGACATCCCAGGCGGGGTCGTGGTACTGCTCCAGGTCGTACACTTTCGAGGTGTCGGCCTTTTCGGCATCACCCATCCAGATCCACACCAAACCCATGTGCTCATGCACGGGATAGGTGGTGACCTTGGCGCCGGCGGGAATCTTTTCCTGGCCGGGAATGCGCACGCATTTGCCGGAACAGTCGAACTCCATGCCGTGATAGCCGCATTGAATTGCGTCGCCTTTCAGGCGCCCCAGGGAAAGCGGCATCATCCGATGGGGGCAGATATCCAGTTGGGCCACCACTTTGCCGTGGCTGTTGCGATACATCACCACGTCTTTTTCAACAATACGGCGCTGGGTAAGACTATTCGTGATCTCGCGTGACCATGCAATGGGATACCAGGTGTTCAGTACGTATTCAGCCATGATGCATCTCCGGTGAGTGCTGTTCAGGCGCCATAAACAGCGCAACTGAGGATTGAATCAAGTCTCGTTTTTTTATTTAGTATTCACTACATAAATGAATCATATACCGAATAGGCACAACATGGCAAAATATTTTTTCATTCCCGGGATTCAGGCTGTAAACTGCGTCCTTCAGGCTTAAACTTTCAACCTTTCATGACACGCAAAGACGACGACGTTATGGCTTCAACCATTAACCTGGCGGCCAGCGCCGAAGAGGCCGGCACCCCGCGTAAAAAAGGGCGTACCCGATCTTCAAAAACCACGCGGGAAAATATCCTGAAAGCCGCCAAGAAGATATTTGCGCGCGACGGATACGGCGGAGCCCGGGTCGATAAAATATCAAAGGCGGCGAAGTCGTACGACAGCCTTATCTACTATTATTTCGGCAGCAAGGAAAAGCTGTTTGTGGCCGTGCTGGAAGAGGCCTACAAAGATATCTTCGAGGCAGAGAAAAATCTCGACCTCGACATGAACGATCCGGTTGCCTCGTTACGCACCATTATCCAGTTCCCGTTTCGCTATTACATCGAAAACCCCGAGCTCATTGTCCTGCTGAACGCAGAGAACCTGAACAAGGGCAAGCACATTGCCAAGTCGAAAAGCGCCGACCAATACGCCGGCCCGGCCATTTCCATTTTGCGCAATGTAATTGAGGAGGGCCAGAAAAAAGACTTGTTTCGCGACGATATCGATAGCGAGCAGTTGTACGTGGCCATGACGGCACTGGGTTATTTTTATATCTCCAACCGCTACACATTTTCGGCATTCCTGGCAGCCGATTTAATGGATCCGCAGGAAATAGAGAAATGGGCTGCATACATTAGCGACTTGCTGATGAAATCGGTATTGAAATAAATACGCCCCTTTAAACGGCACCGGCCTTTTTCAACGACTCAATGGCTTGTGCGTCGATGCCCAATTCGCCCAGTACTTGGTCGGTGTGCTGGCCCAGGGTGGGCGGTGGCGTGTTGTACTCAATGGGCGTACCGGAAAACCTCATGGGGCTGGCCACCAGATTCAATGCGCCATAGGTTTCCGAAGGGACTTCAACCCGCATGTGGCGCGCCTGCACGTGGCGGTCTTCGAATACACGGTCGATTGTGTTGATTGGCCCGCACGGAAAGCCGTTTTCAATAGCCAGCTGACACCATTGGTCGATGGTTTTCAGCAACATGCGCTCTTGCAGCAAGGGAATCAGTTGATCGCGATGCGCCACGCGCTGGGCATTGTTGCTGAATCGTTCGTCGTCGGCCAGGCCGGCGCAACCGGCTGTTTCACAAAACGCCTTGAACTGGGTGTCGTTGCCAATGGCCAGCATGACATAACCGTCGGCACATTGAAAAGGCTGGTACGGCACGATCGACGGATGCGCACTGCCCAACCGACCGGGCACCTTGCCGCTTAACAGATAGTTGCTGGCCTGGTTCGCCAATGAGGCAACCTGCACATCGAGCAAGGCCACATCAATGTGTTGACCCTGCCCGCTTTGAGTTCGTGCGTAAAGCGCAGCCAAAATGGCGGAAGTGGCATACAGGCCGGTCAGAATATCCACCACGGCCACGCCCACTTTTTGCGGGCCGCCACCGGGCACGGTGTCGGGCTCGCCGGTAACGCTCATCAGGCCGCCCATGGCCTGAATCAGCGCATCGTACCCAGGGCGCTCGGCATACGGGCCGGTGTGACCGAAGCCCGTAATCGAACAGTAGATGAGTTTGGGGTTCACCTTGGCCAGGCTATCGTAATCCAGGCCGTACTTCTTCAGGCCACCGAACTTGTAGTTCTCCACCAGAATGTCGGCCTTGGCCACCAGTTCCAGCAAGACCTTTTTACCTTCAGGCCGGGTGAAGTCCAGCGTAATCGAGCGCTTGCCACGATTGGCGCAAAAATAATACGCGGCATCGCGGGGTTCGCCCTCTGCGGTGTTCACAAAGGGAGGCCCCCAGGCGCGGGTGTCGTCGCCCTTGCCCGGGCGCTCGACTTTGATCACGTCGGCCCCCAGGTCGGCCAGGTTCTGGGTTGACCATGGGCCCGCCAGAATTCTGGACAAATCAAGAACAACCACCCCGTTTAACGCGCCTGACATCGACCTGCCCCTTTTTACTTTTCAATAACCGGCAACTCGGTGGCCGGTGGTGTGTTGCGGCTGCGCTGGCATCGCACAATACCGTCGATAATAACCATCCCCACGCCTGGAATATCGCCCAAACGCACGCTTTCCAGAATGTTTTCCGCCGGGCTGTGCTGGGCGCGATCCATAATCACGAAATCGGCCGCACGACCCACTTCGATCAGGCCGCAATCCAGATCGCGCATGCGCGCCGTATTGCCGGTGGCAAAACAGAATGCAATTTCAGCGGGGATGTCGGCCAGGCTGGACAACTGTGCAATCATACGCAGAATCCCCAGCGGTTGTACACCGGAACCGGCGGGGCCGTCGGTACCCAGAATCACGCGGTGCAAGCAGCCCAGTTCGTGGGCATGACGGGCAGTAAGAATGGCAATACGCTCGTTACCGTTATGCACAATTTCAATGCCGCGCGAAGAGCGCTCGCACAGCTCACAGACCTGCTTGTACGGCAAGGCAGTATGCCCGCCGTTAATATGGCCGATAATGTCGGCGTCGGCTTCCAGTACCACGTCTTTATCGATCAGGCCCGAGCCGGGAATGGATGGACCGCCGGTGTGAATGGTGCTTTGAATACCGTATTTGCGCGCCCATTTCACCATTTCAGCCGCTTCGTCGCCGGCCTTTACACTGCCCAGGCCAATTTCGCCCAGCAGCTTCACGCCCGAATCGGCCAGGTCTTTGAAGTCGGACTCAACCATGCCCTTTTCAATTACCGGCGCACCCGCCAGCACCTTCACGCCACCTGGGCGGGCATTTTCAAAGGCACGCTGTGAAGTGACTGCCAGGGCTTTCAGGCCCACGATATCTTTGGGTCGGCCGGGATAATGCACTTCACCCGCCGAAATCATGGTGGTCACCCCACCGTTCAAGGTGGAGTCGATCCAGCCGATCTGGCCCTGACGCGGTGTCCAGTCGCCCGCCACAGGGTGCACGTGCGAATCGATCAGGCCGGGCGCCAGCGTGGTGCCGCGGCAATCGATGATGCGGTCGGCGCCTTCAACGTCGCAATCTTTGTATTTGCCAACCGCGGCAATGCGGCCGTCGTTCACCACAACCGTATCGGCGTCGAGAATGGGATTGTCGAGGTCGCCCGACAAAAGCAAACCAATATTCCTGATGACAACCTTGCCGGATTTGGCCTCGGAAGTTGCTGCAGCCATGTTATTCCTCCTGTCTATGCGGTTCGTTTAACGCAAACCATCTTCGCCTTTGATTTCATCTTTGGTCAGCCCGCCCACGCGTGGCAGCGGACGGCCGGAATCGGTGACGGCCACGGCAACCACAATTTCGTTCGCGCGCGGTGCATCGGACACGCGTGCCTCAACAGCGTCGAAATGCGTGCGGACATAAGCGGCATCTTTGTGACCCAGCGGCACATCGATAGCCGCACCAACACCCCCCATTTTCTTGGATGACGGTACCAGCGCGGCACCTTTCTCGATGGCTTTGCGCAAAGGCGCGCCCAGCTTGGGGTGCAAAATGGCGGCCGCATGCTCAAGCTCGCCGGCCTCGCCCACAATGGCGGCTTTACCATAACTTTCAGCCTTGCCGGGCTCAATACCCAAGGCCTGCACGCATTTCTCGCCCAGCAGGCCACCCAATTCCTCACCGGCGGCAATCAGTTCATCGAGGCTTTCAACGTATTGACCGGCGTAGGGGTTCTCGATTACCGCAACCGCCACTGCGCGGCGCGTGGGCGGATTCACCTGCTTGCCCATTTCAACGCGGGTCTCGTCAACGGTGACGACAATCTTGCGAATTTTTGCTGCCATTTTTACTCTCCTTACGGGTCTTTTCTGACACTGTTTCTTTGCAGAATCTGCATTGTTTATGACTCAACCGGCTATCACGCCAGGTTGTTGGAACATTCCAGGCTGGTTTCAATCGTGCTTAACGCAAACCATCGTATTTACTGATCTGATCGGGCTTCAAGCCACCTACACGCTCGTGTATGCGCCCGCCCGTGGCCATGACCAAGACAAAAACAATTTCATCGCGCGCAGGAGCGCCGGGCACCCACACCTCCATGGCGTCGAAGTGACCGCGCACATAGCTGGCCGTGACATGGGTAAGGGGCACGTCAAGACGCGTTCCGGGGTCGCCTACTTTCTTGGTCGAGGGCACGATGGAAAGCGCGCGCCCCATTTCCAGGCCTTTTTGCCCCGAGCTCTGGCCTTGTTTGTACGACGAGCGATCACCCGTCCAACCCA